>Ga0209135_1000512_pt1 | contig 13937 bp, 13 predicted proteins | sample LauGreSBDMM110SD_4_FD_187570 | JGI IMG/M metagenome (GOLD analysis project Ga0209135, IMG submission 187570) | Freshwater lake microbial communities from Lake Michigan, USA - Su13.BD.MM110.SD (SPAdes) (version 3) | ecosystem: Environmental > Aquatic > Freshwater > Lake | place: Lake Michigan... | reverse complement strand
GATATTTCTGTTTTTACTGTTCAGCCATGGCTGGATATTGAGAATTTAGGGTCAGCAGTGCTGGTCGTAGCTGAAGGAAACTTGAACAATGCAGGAGCAATTGCAAATGACATTGCTCTGAATATTTGGGAAAAGCGTCATGAACTTAATAACTTGAAGTTACATGAAGTAGGGCCAACCCTCGAAAAAGCCTACGCCAGTAATTCCTCACCAATTATCCTGAGCGATCTGGCTGACAACAACATGGCTGGCAGCCCTGGTGATAGTACGGTAGTTATCGAGCAGGTTATTTCCATGAATAACAATAAAATAGTTTTTTCAACTATTACGGATCCAGTTTTTGTAGAAAATAACATGAAGCTCAAAATTGGTGAATTTGTGACGGGTAAAATAGGTGGTCTCTATGGATCTGATTTTTATCATCCCATCGAAATCAGTGGTGAAATAATTTCCAAAGGTGATATTTCCTTTATTTTAAGCCAGCAAAGTTATCATGGCTATAAAGTGAATTTAGGAAACACGATAGTAATTAAAATCAATCAATTATTTATTGTTGTTACTTCAAAGCCAGCAATGACTTCGGATCCGAAGTTGTATCAATCTGTTGGACTTGATATTGATCAAGCACACGTGATCGTTGTGAAATCACATGCTGCATTCAAGGATGGGTATCGAAATCTCATGAAAGATTTTTATTTACTTAATACCCCTGGAATGAGTTCTGATAATTTGTCCCAACTAAAATTTAAGAACATCAAAGATCCTCTCTACCCGTGGGATAAAGAAACTAAGTTTCACCCCTCAATCTATCGAAACTAGTAGGGCGTTTTTCAAGAAAAGCACTCACGCCTTCTCTTCCCTCACTGCTGTCAATCAATTTATGAGTCAATTCAATTTCAAGTTTAAGCGCTTCCAGCAAATCTAAATCTAATCCCGATCGCATCAATCCTTTGAGTACGCTAATTGCGCTTGGTGCGCGTTTGAGTACTTCAGAAATATACTCATCTAATTCTGTGTCGAACGTATCATCCTCAAAAAGGGCAGATATAAGTCCACAGTTCAAAGACTCTTCTCCACGTAACCATCGACCTCGCATCATCATTTCGTTTGCTTTAACTCTTCCCACAAGCCTTGGAACAATTTGAGTTCCACCACCTCCTGGTAGCAAACCTAAACTCAGTTCGGGTAAGCCTAGTTTTGCACTCCGATTAGCGACCACTAAATCACAGTGGAGCGCCAACTCTAATCCACCACCTAATGCATATCCTTTTATCGCAGCTAAAAAAGGCTTTGGAATTTCAAATATTTTGTTTTGAATTGCACCAGCATAAACAATGAATTCTTTGAACTCTTGTTGTGACATAGTTCTATACTGCTCGATATCAGCGCCAGCAATAAATGCTTGATCACCAGCACCACGCAAAACACATAACTTTAAATTTGATTTCGCGTAATAATCAAAAGCTTCACCGAGAAGTTTCCATACTTCTACAGACAGCGCATTGTGCTTCTCAACTCTATTTATAGTGACATAAAAGACTGAATTTTTCTCATGAGTTATGACTACCGACATTATGCTACCACTGGATTATTATTTGGATTATAAGTTTCGACCAACAATTCCTCTATCGAGATAATTTTTTCAATTATCAGAGATCTTGCCTCACCCTTTGCGCTTTCCAAAAAACGAAGACCGAATGGATCCAGTTTGTTTCTTAAAAGAAACAGTTTATTTTCGTCAACCTGATAATTTTGAAATTCAAGAATTCTTTCCAATCGTCGAGTCGTTTCATTTAATTTACTTACTCCTAGATTTGAAACATACAAACTAACTCCAGGTTTCAGGCCAGCCTTTAATCTTTCCTTCTCCGTGAGCAAAGTACGCTGCGAACTGACCATTTCTACTTTCTCTACCCTACTCAAATCATTTTCATTCATCTGATAGACGACAAAATTGCGGTGCATATCAGAAACATCAGCCATGCCACCCTGCCCAGGCAATCGAATTCTTTTTCCAGATGGGGAGGTTACCCAAAAGTTATTAGCCCGTAAACTCTCGTCAATTTGAGCTACGGCAACAACTTCATAATCAATGAATCCTGGTTCATAATATAAATGAAACGTGTCATCTCCTCCCCAATGCATCTTAGAAGTTTGAAAGTCAATGGATTCGCCAATTGAAAGTAAAAGTGGACGGGCAGCTACATCAACATATCCACCAGCAACAGTCATAATCACAATATCTTTGTAATGCATCTTGCCTAAAAAGTAGGAGCCCTGCGCAAGAGGTGAGACTGCACCTGCTGACAATATCTCCCCTGGACGATACAAATCTGCCAAGTAGCAAATCATTTTATCTTCAATTGAAATTTCCTGCGTGTCTTCTGTTTTGAAATTTTCAATGAAACTTTCAATCTGAGATAGAGATAACTTGGCTGCATTCCGAACATATCTTTCCCGCTCTGGATTTAGTGTTAGATTTTTTTCATCTAGATCTGATTCTGCATAATTTTTTATTGCACGGTAATCCGTAACATAGTAGGGTAAACAAGAGGTTGGATATGCACCCATGGGAATATGAACGATACTCATATCTCGAGTCCAAGGAATAAAAGTTGAATTTTGTTCAAAAGTTAAGTTGTCGACAATTTTTTCAACGCTAACAATTATTTTTTTGGCAGCTCCAATGTATGAGTTATCCAGACCTTTTGTTCCCCGAATTAATACGTTTCCATTTTTGTCCGCCTCTTGAGCATGCACGATAAAATAATCAATAGGTAAAGCAAAGGCTTTTGCCAGTCCACTGTGATCATCAATCGTTTCATAAGTTTTTAGAAAATCTGATGTTGGTTTTTTAAAAACAGCATACGGCTGATTTCTTGCCGCAGCATCACATGCGTTCATTAATGTTAGCGCTGAGTATTCGTGGGCAACTAGTTCATTATTTTCCATAGCCTTGCGAAATCTCGGGGCTAATCCAAAAATATCTAAGCTTGAAAAACAGAAGGAGATTTCACCTACTTTTCCTGGTGTTTCCAAAAAAATTTCCAACGGAATATTGCCACTCCATGCAATGTAATGAAGATTTTTTACAGGTGATTTCTTTATTTGATGGATTAATGCCATCGGTAGACGAGTAAAAAGAGCACCACCAATTGCTATTGATGATCCGTCAGGGATTTGCCCTATCGCTTCCTCAAGGGTAGAAAATCCCTTCAATTTAAACCGCTCTTGGTTTTGATATTATTCCGCGCTCATAAAAGTCTGAAATTTCTGATGCGCTGAGCCCAAAGTACTCCTTTGCTAACTCATCAGCATGTTCAGAGAATAGTGGAGGGTGCTTTCTAATCTTAGATGGTGTTCCATTAAATTTCACTGGAATGCCAAGAGTTTTCAAGGTTCCAGCTGTTGGATGGGGAATAGATACCACCATCTCGTTGTGAAGAACTTGTGGGTCTTTTATTACAGCCGCATAGTCTTGAAGCGGTGCACACCATAAGTCTTTTTCAAGCATCTTGTGAAGCAAATCATCCACTTTCCATTTTTGGGTTTGAACTTCAATAATTATCTTAAACTCATCTCGCCTAGGTATCTCATTTTTACTATCTAAGGTTTTAAATTCCTCAATTCCTAAAATTTCACCTATGTCCTTCAATGGATTCATGGCGATTGCAATCCATCCGTCAGAACATTTATAGATGCCGTATGGAGCGCCAGTCCAAGGATTCGCGATTCCCGCACTGCTTCGTTCTGGCTGGATTCCATTTTGTAAATACGCCGTAAACTGATCGGTTTGTGTAACAAGTATTGAGTTCATTAAATTAACTTCTACAGATTGCCCTTGCCCTGTTTTGTTTCGTGAAATTAATGCAGCTAGGGTTGCATAAACTATATGAAATCCGGCGGTTAAGTCAGCAATGCCAGCCGCAATTGGAGTTGGTGGATCATCTTTTCGACCGATCACAGTTGGAAATCCGGTTATAGCCTGTGCGAGTAGATCCTGTCCGGGTCTAGTTACATATGGGCCGGAACTTCCATAGCCAGAACTTGAAACCAAGATAATATCAGGGTTAGTTTTTTTCAAAGATTCATAATCTATGCCAAGACGCTTCATTACACCTGGTCGAAAGTTTTCAATCACTACATCAGCCTTGTCACACAATTTTCTAACTAACTCAAGACCTTCTTTGGATTTAAGATCAATTCCAATACTTCTTTTATTTCTATTGAAAGATAAATAGGAGACGGTTTCACCACCGGCGTAAATACCGCTGAGAGCAAAATTTCGCATCCAATCTCCACCAGGGGGCTCTATTTTTACTATTTCCGCTCCCATGTCACCCAGGATCATGGTTGCGAAAGGCCCCTGCGCTAACTGGGTGAAGTCGGCAATTAAAACTCCATCTAAAGGTCCGTTGTTCGACATCTGTTCCTTACTTCTTACTCGAGGTGAATTGTGTTTTTAATTGCTTAATATCTTCTGACGAATCATATCGATAACATCTTGCTGTTGCCCCTCCATCTACCGCTATTGATTGCCCTGTAATAAAAGAAGCTTTATTAGAAAGAAGAAAGGCAGTAACTTCAGCGATCTCATGTGGCTCACCTAATCGTTCCAAAGGATGAATCATGGCCATATCAATTTCGGCTTTTACGGGGTCACTAGATTCAGATATTACCTTCACAAGCATTTCAGTTCTGATTGCACCTGGAGCAATTGCATTCGCCCTGATACCAAGCGGGCCGTACTCAACACATAAATATCTTGTTAGTGCGTCCACTCCTCCTTTTGCAGCATCGTAGGCAGCCCACCCATTAAAGGCTGATCTTCCATGAATGGATGAGATGTTTACGATGCTCCCTGAAATTTTATCTGCTATAAATGAACGAACCGCTGTTGAGCATCCCCAGTACACGGCAAAAAGATTCACATCAAAAAGTCTGTCCACTTCTTCTAAGTTTGGCTCATGCAAATTACCACCCAGAGCAATTCCGGCATTATTAACCCAAGAAGTTAATGGGGCAACTTTTTTTGCTTCGGTGGCCGCCTTTAATAAAACCTCTTTCTTACAAATATCTTCATTAATTATTAAGGAATGGCCTTTAAACTCAGCCGCGGCAGATGAAGCTGAATCAACATTAGATTCAATTCCAACTACAAAGTAGTTTTCAGCGACAAGCTTCTTAAGAATGGCCCGACCAATTCCAGATCCAACCCCAGTAACAACTACACTTTTATCCACGTTTTACCCCTTATTACTTGGCGGATTTAGATTTTTGAGAAATCTGATCAACAAGAACTGCGATAATCAAGGCTGCACCAAGTGCTGTTGTCTGTCCATAAGAAGGTAGTTGCAAGTGGGCAAAACCGTTAGAAAGTGTGGCCAATATGCCAACCGCAATCGCAGTTCCAACAATTGAGCCTCGACCCCCCGCCAGACTTGTTCCACCAAGGATTACTGCAGTGACCACTGATAATAAATATGATGTGCCAAGTTGTGGAGATGCAGCCCCCAACTGAGTTACAAGAATGACCCCAGCAATGGCGGCTGAGAACCCGCTTACTGCATAGAGGCCCAGCGGTAAAGCCTTAATTGAAACTCCTGAGAGTCGAGCTGCCTCACGATTACCACCGAGAGCAAAGATATTTCTACCAACAACAGTCTTTCTCTCCATGAATAGTGCAAAACCCATGATGACAAATAAGATAATAACTAAAATAGGGATATTAAAAGGTTTTGTGTACAGAAACCAATCAAATAAGTCATCACGTATAGACACAGTTTGACCTGCCGATAAAATAAAAGCTAAGCCAGAAAAGAAAGACATAGTACCTAAGGTGGTTATAAATGGGTTTACACCAAGTTGCACCACGATGAAGCCATTTAACAATCCAACAGCCACGCCTACCGCAAGTGCAATCAATACCACTAGCCGACTATCCATTCCAGTTGCTAGCAATTTGCCCACAATAACTGTTGTTAATGCGACGACACTCCCGACTGATACATCTATTCCGCCTGAAATAATTAAGGGTGTCTGAGCTGCCGCCATTATGCCAAGAGCTGTTGCACCGACAAGAATAGTTATTAGGTTATCAAAAGTTAAAAAGTACTCCTTGGCCTGCGATCCAAAAAAAGCGACTAGTAAGAACAGCATCAAAAACAAGCCTTGACTTCGAAGAGCTTTTCCAAGCCGGCCTTGCTCTTTCTTTGCAGAATTTACAGTCGGTGACTCGCTAGTTGTATCTTTCATTAGCTCACCTCTAAATATGCGGCTTGCGCCACCTCTTGTTGTGTTGGTTTTGTCTTGTTCATAGCTACTCTTCCTTTCCTAATCACCGCTACTCGGTCTGATATTTTTAAGACTTCTTCAATATCACTAGTAATTACAAGTACCGCTACTTTATTTTCATAAGCCAACTGCTGCAATAACTCATAAATTTCCATCTTTGATCCAACATCTACCCCTCGAGTCGGATCATCTAAAATTAAAATCTTACAACCTGTTAAAAGCCATCGTGATAACAGCACCTTTTGTTGATTTCCGCCTGACAAGGAGGTGACTGAGTTTTCAAGACTTTCTGTCTTAATTGATAAGTTATCAACCCAATTTCGCGCAGATTTAAACTCTAATTCTTTTTGTACAATTCCAAGTCGAGAGAGTGTTTTTAGGTAAGCCAGTGTGATGTTAGCTTTTATAGAGCGCTCTAACAGCAAACCTTGAGTTCTTCGCTCAGCCGGAACGTACCCGATACCTTGACTGATGGCACTTTTGATGGAACCCAAACGAATTTTCCTGCCATCCACGATTATGTCGCCAGATCGAGGTTTGTTTGCGCCGAATAGAGTCATTCCAAGGTAATCCCTACCTGATCCAGCTATTCCGTATATTCCTAAAATTTCCCCATAATTTAAAGTAAAATCTAAATCTGAAATCCCAGTTGTAGTGCAAAGTCCACTTACTTGCATAGCTAATCCGACTTCAAACTCTTTTTGCTTTGAAGATTTAACTAAATCCTGCGATTCCCGCCCCAGCATCGATGAGACTAGTCTTTCCTTACTGCCTTCATTTTTATTGAACTCGTCAACTACTTTCCCATCCCGAAGAACCACCACACGGTCTGCGATATTTAAAACCTCATCCAGTCGGTGACTTACAAAAATTATGCCAACTCCCTGATCGGAAATAGTCCTTAGAAGTTTTATTAGACTAGATGCCTCTGCATAACTCATAGGCGCTGTAGGTTCATCAGCAATTAATATTTTGGCTCCTGGCGTCAGGGACCTGGCTATTTGCACAAATGCTCGATAAACAACTGGCAATTCGGAAACTTTTAAGTCAAGGTTAATCTCATCTAGCCCAAGACTAGACAATCTCTCTGCGGCTTTGATTTTCATGCCTGCGTAATCAACTAAAAAAGGTAATTTTCTTGTTGGGTAGTGGCCAAGAAGAACATTTGTTGTTACATCAAGCTCTGGACAAAGTTGCAATTCTTGAGATGCAAGCTTTATGCCAGCCAGCTCTGCTGTGCGCGGAGATGAAATATTAACTTCCATACCTTCTATGAATATTTTCCCTGAATCTTTACTTACCAAACCGGCGGCTATCCCAGCTAGGGTTGATTTTCCAGCCCCATTCTCGCCAACAAGGCAAAGGATCTCACCTGCATTCACTGAGATTGACACATCGGATAAGGCTTGAACCCCACCGTAACTTTTACTCACGGATTTTATTTCCAAGACAGGACCCTTTCGGGCCCTGTCTTGGCGATTTGAATCGATCATGTTCTCGCTACTCTAAAAATCCTGGGAAATACTTAACAGGCAGATTTAGGGTAGAACTTACCAACATTTGATTTTGTAAGCAGAGTTGTTGGTAGAACTACATGATCAGGTACTTTTTGCTTATTAATCAGACCGATAACAGCTGGAATCAAATACTTTCCATAGTTTTCAGGGAAGTATGCAACGCTTCCATACAGCTCACCTGAACAGATATTGGAAAGAAGTGATGCTCCTTGACCGACTGCAAGCAGATTAGCCATGTTGCGCCCTGACGCCTTGTACGCCTGGACCATTGCCACGGTGTTGTCATCGTTAATGCCACCGAGAATTATCTTGGCATCCTTTGGAATTGTTTGCAATGCATTTGCAGTATTGGTGTTTGTTTTCGCTGGATCCGCGCCCTGAGTAGGGACATCAATAAATCGAGATGATGGGAAGTTTGGTTGTACTTGGTTTACACCAACATAGTAACCATCCATTCGCTGAATTGAATTGAGTCCACCCTCTTTTAAGGAACCAATTAATAGATAAGGCTCAGTATCAGGACCCCACTTACGAAGGGCTTCCTTCATCAAACCATTTCCAGCCATAGCACCAGCCTTGCCATTGTCTACATCAACAAAAGGCACTCCTGGGTGCACAACAAAGGTTGCCACGAGAGGAATTTTCGCATCCTTCATCGTACGAACAGCACCTGGCGCAGCAGCAGCTACAACCTGGGCAGCCATTACACCGTCATACTTCTTCTGAATAAATAATCTCAAATTTTCCTGGACCTTTATCGGATCCGCGTTATCTGAAAGTATTTCAACGGTGACGCATTTCATAGATTTTGCGGTGGCTAGCATTCCCTGACGAACAATTAATGCAAATGATTCATTGTCAGAAAAAATGTCAAAACCTAATTTGTATTTCTTTCCATCGCAAAGTGCCTGAGTAGGCTTTCCAACAAATTTTTTCCAGTCGGGTGCAGCTTGAGCAGCATTAACCGGAAAAACTAGAGCAGTGATTACGATTAGAGATCCAAACTTCAATCTCAAACGGTTTGTACTTATCATTTTCCTCCTAGGTCGAGATAACGTACTTGCGAAGTTCTAACTTCACGCAGCCAGAACTGATTTTCATACAAAACACTAGTTCATCACTTTGAATTGTCAAGACTTTTTTAGATCTGCATTTATAACGTTTTGTTACTTGGCAAATTACACCTCTATCTTAGGAACAAATAACTTAGGCAAAATTATTAGTAATAATTTTTACTGTCAGGGGCGTGCCCCCCTATTTTTTCTTACCTATCATGTTATTCCTGACGGATAGCAAATTCCTATTACTGGTGGGTAACAAAGAGTCTGGTGGCTACACCATCAAAGCAGTACTCTTTCTTAGCATTTACTTTTCAAGAGGAAAGGATGTGGACTTTGAATACAATCAAAAATAATCAAATCTCAATTGAGATTGATGAATTGATGGGTGGAGAAATTAAATCTATCATTTACAAAAATAAAGAATTCTTGTCCAATTTTGATTGGAAGAGCCCATTAGGTCACCGAAAATCTGAGACCTATGGCAGTGGAGTGCTTGATTGGCTTTCAGATTATCGTGGCGGTTGGCAATCACTCTTTCCGAATGCAGGAAATGAAAATACGGTAATGGGGGTACCTCTGCCTTTTCACGGAGAATTTAGTCGATCTCAGGTTGAGATTGTCGAAAAGAGTAAATCTGAAATTGTTGTAAGGTCAGGTGTAAGACTTCCTTTGGTATTGACGCGGAGTTATAAATTATTACCTGATAAACCAACTTTGAAGGTACAGCAAACCGTCACCAATGAATCAGATCTTGATATTCCTTTCATTTGGGGTGAACATCCAGCTTTCTGCTTACCCAGCGGTTCACGGATTAATCTTCCAAAAGGTGGTGAGGTGCATGTTGATTCAAATGAAATGGGAGACTTACAGGATGTTCTTCCTGGAGGGATTGGTAGCTGGCCACTAGCTCCCACAAAATCGGGAGGTACTGTTGATCTTTCAGTGGTTCCAAGTGTAAAGGTCGAACGATTGTGTTATTTGCCTGATAGGCCACAAGGTTGGGTTGCCATGGAAAGTGGTGAAACCATTTTTGGATTGTCTTGGGATCTCAAAGCATTTCCCCACCTCTGGTTTTGGCAAGAAATTGGTGGTACTGGTTTTCCTTGGTTTGGCCGAACCAACATAACAGCGATCGAACCGGCCTCAACTTGGCCATCTTTTGGCTTGGCCGAAGCAATTAAGAAAGGTCAAGCCATAACGCTAAAGCCCAAACAATCTGCATCTTCTTGGGTAACTTTTTCCGTCTCGACTCTTCCTACAGAGAAACTAATGCAGGTAGAGTTTATTAATGATGACGGAGATTTCAAATGTGTGAATTGAGAAAATTTATGGAGGCTATGTAATGATTATGAATTTAGCTGGGCGGACTGCTGTCGTAACTGGAGCGGCCATGGGAATTGGACGAGCTACCGCTGAAATTTTTGCAGAACGTGGGGCTAGCGTTATTGCCCTAGATTTCAATGCAGAAAAGTTGAATGCTGCCGAAGTTGAATGGAAGAGTGCAAATCTTGATATTCGTTCAGTGCAATGTGACGTCACTTCAAGCGAATCTGTTTCTAAGGCATTTTCAGTGATTGAAAAGAGTTTCCCTAAACTATCCATCTTGGCAAATGTTGCCGGTGTTGTAAAATATGGAAAAATCGATGATATTTCTGAGTCTGATTGGGACTTTCAAATTGATACTAATTTGAAGGGAATGTTTCTTACATGCAGGTCGGCTATCAAACTTATGAAGGCTAACAAAGGTGGGTCCATCATTAATGTTGCTAGCGTTCAAGCATTTGCTAGCCAACAAACAGTTGCACCTTATGCAGCTTCTAAAGGCGGAGTAATATCATTTACCAGATCAATCGCTTTAGATTATGCAGCTGACGGAATAAGAGCTAACTCGGTTCTTCCAGGATCGGTGGAGACTCCAATGCTTCGGGCGGCTGGCGAACAATTCAATCCACAAGATCCACAGGCAGCAATGGCAAATTGGGGGGCGCTTCATCCCCTCGGATTCTTGATGCAGCCCAAGGATATTGCCATGGTAATTGCTTTTTTGGCTAGCGATGAGTCTCGGGTGATTACGGGAATCCCGCTCATAGCAGACGCAGGCTTGCTTGCGCGATTGGGAGTTTAATAATTATGTACTTAATTGACTATGCATTAAATGTTTGGCTAAACGCATGATTGATATTGGTAAAAAACTTAACCTCGAAGGAATAGAAATCATTGGGGCGGGCGTCGACCACAGCGAAGGCGTGACCGTTACCCCAGATGGCACCATCTATTGTGGCGGAGAGGCGGGCCAGATATATCGGATCGATGATAACAATCCAGTGCAGGTAGCCGACCAGCATGGCTTCATTCTTGGTCTATCAAGTGATTTAGAGAATCGCGTTTACGCAATCGACAATGCAAATAAGTGTGTTTGGAGATACGATCCAAGAACTACAGCTACTGAAAAATGGTTAACAGGACCCGTAAATGATGGATTTATCACACCTAATCATGGTGCTTTCGGACCGGATGGAAGTTACTACTTAACTGATTCGGGTGAGTGGGATGAGCAAAATGGAAAAGTTTGGGTTAAACGGCCCGGTGAAGAGGTAAAAATATTTTCCTCAGAGTTAACCGATTTTCCCAACGGAAATGCAGTCTCAAGAGATGGCCGAAAACTTTATGTAGTTGAATCACAACCAAGTTCAATATCTGAGGTGTTGATTGACGCCACTGGTAAATTTGAATCGAGACGCGTACTTATTACCTTGGGATTATTTGTTCCGGATGGCATTCGAATAGCTGCTGATGGCTCATTGATAATAAGTTTTTACTCGCCGAATTTAGTTGCGCGATGGAGCGAGGGTGCCGGACTTCAAGCCTTAGCCAATGATCCTCAGGGAGTCATGTTAGCTGCGCCAACGAATTTTGAATTTTGTGGCGACAACTTAGAGTTTATGATTTTTACTAGCTTGTCCCGATGGCAGCTCTCCAAAGCTAATTTAGGAGTTGTGGGATCAAAGCCAAATTATCCTAGTGCTGAATTAATCGGTAACTAATCCAAGATTCTACGAAGTTTCATTTGATGAGTTACCTAAATCACCTGAGTAAAGTCCTTTAATATCTTTTTCAATTACAGCTAGCGGATCTTGATTGATATCTAGCACCACCCGGTTGCTTAAACTCATCAGAGCGTAAGAATCACTTGCCCTAGCCACTTTATTTACTAGATATATTGTGGCTTGAATCATTCTGCGTAGTTGATCTATTGCAATTTTAGGTAGAAATAAATTACTAAACCTGACTAGCTACCTCGTAGTAATTCCAGCCCTTGCCTCCATATTAGGAGCACTTCTCTTGATGGTTCAAGGCTCCATTAGATGGTGGTGGTGGTAATGCAGGTGATCTCAAAGGAGCCAACTCTCAAAGAATCGCGCTCTTGATCAGATAAGAACAGGTAAAAAGTAAGTACTACTTAAAACTCTTACCAAGATCTTTTGAGATCAAAATTTTATCCCCAGCTGCTACTAAAAGCATGCTCTCAGATGTGCTGATCACGCCAATACTTTTATCAAAGGTAGCAAGGGTGGCCCATGAGGCTGCGCCATTGGTACTTAGATATAAATTACTGCCACTTGATCCATAAAATCTCTTACCAACTAACTCAATGGCTGAGAAAGCTAACTTACTTTTAATTAACTTCTCACTCTTAAATGAGTCTGTGCTTTTATATATCTGCCCATTTTTAAGGCCAAAGGCTAGGCCAGCCTTACTAGAATCAATTGCAATATCACTATAAGTATTAACTCCCCGGTTAGACCAACTCTTACCTAGATTTGCTGAGTACATCAGCTCACCCTTACCTGAATCCACTCCATACATATCTGCCTTACCCACCTCTAGCATGTGAAAATCAACCTCACCTTTTAAACTTACCTGCTTCCAAGTAACACCATTATCAGCAGATGAGAGCACGCCAACTGGTTGGGCAAACTTTGAATTAATCCCTGGGTGACCACTGGCAAAAAGTGCGCTTTGGTTTGTGGCTAGGCCCATCACATCAAAGCTATCTGGCTCAATTTTTACCACCTTGGTTGGTGAAAAGTATTGATATAAACCTTCATGGGTGCCAAGAAAGATTTTATTTTGATGCACTCTTATATTGTGAATATGGCTTAACTCCCCTAAGGAGGCCGCTGCTGCACCTTGTAGATTTATAAATGAAAAAATTACTGCAAGTGATAACAACCTGCGCATTACTGAGTTACCTTTTCCCATAAGAGTATTCTGGCAGATGCGCCCAATATTGAAAATTAACCAGCACCTGCGATCATCTGCGATCACCGCCACTTTTCACCTGATTTCACAGCAAATGTTCATAAATCACTACGCATATGCAAAAGCTTTATGACCTATCTCATTACCAACTACCCACCTGCAAGGGCGCCTCTTGCTGCGCGGGTAATTTAGAATTCTGAAGTTCTAAAACGCAGTAATAATCAAACTAACAATCAAGGAGATCTAAATGAAGGTACTACGTAAAGGCTCAATCGCAGCACTTGCTGCTGTTTTATTGTTAACACTCTCAGCATGCAGCAGCGATGAGGCAACTGAGTCAGCACCTGCTGAAGAGGTAGTTGCTACAAACACAATCGTTGATGTTGCTGTTGGCAACCCAGATTTTTCTACATTAGTAGCAGCGCTAACCGCTGCTGATCTAGTAACCACACTGCAAGGTGATGGTCCATTCACCGTATTTGCACCAACTAACGAAGCATTTGCAGCCCTACCAGCTGGTGTTCTTGACGCGCTTCTGCTTCCTGAGAACGTAGCAACCCTGGCAAAGATCCTTACCTACCATGTTGTGCCAGGTATGGTCATGGCAGCAGATATTAAAGCAGGAGATGTTGCAACTGTTGAAGGTTCAACTGTGAAGCTATCCCTTATGGGAGGGGCTGTAATGGTTAACAAGGCAAATGTAGTAAGTGCAGACATCATGGCTGATAACGGCGTCGTACATGTAATTGACGCAGTAATCCTGCCAAAGGATGTAAAGGTTGCTTCCCTTCTAAAGAAGTAA
>Ga0209135_1000510_pt1 | contig 13968 bp, 12 predicted proteins | sample LauGreSBDMM110SD_4_FD_187570 | JGI IMG/M metagenome (GOLD analysis project Ga0209135, IMG submission 187570) | Freshwater lake microbial communities from Lake Michigan, USA - Su13.BD.MM110.SD (SPAdes) (version 3) | ecosystem: Environmental > Aquatic > Freshwater > Lake | place: Lake Michigan... | reverse complement strand
GACATATCAGCATTTGAAAACGACAATGTTCAGGTTCTTGCAATCTCGTGCGATTCAATGCACTCACAGAAGATCTTTGCCGAACAAGAAGGCTATAAATTCCCAGTACTTTCAGATTTCTGGCCGCATGGCGCGGCCGCTACGGCATATGGAGTTTTCAATGAAGATATCGGATGCGCGATGCGCGGAACATTCATCATTGATAAAGCGGGCATCGTGCGCTGGTCAGTAGTTCAAGGCCTTGGCGATGCTCGCAATAATGGGGATTACAAAACCGCTATCGCTGCACTCTAATTTCCTAGTTATTACGCACGATTTTCCTACTTTCGTATATATAAAGTAGTATTCGCAAGCAGTATCAGCCGGGTGGCTAGCTCAGTGGTAGAGCGCCTCGTTTACACCGAGGATGTCGGGGGTTCGAAACCCTCGCCGCCCACGTTTATCTCAGGTTGAATCCCTATTTTCTGACCAAGGAGAACGCCGTGAAAGCTAGCGCTAGCGACCAGCGTTCCATCCTTGATATCCAAAAATTTGATCTGAACAGTGCCACCCTGAAGAACAAGGCAGCGACCCTGCCTGAACTAGCTGAGATAACGACGACCACAATCAAGGCGAACAATGTGCGCGATCTACGAATTGCCGCAGAAACTGAACTTAGCGATGTTAAGCGCGAGCTACTACGTGCTGAAGGCGATGTTGAACAAATCGTTACTCGCATTACTCGAGATGAAACCCGACTTTCCTCAGGTACTGGAACCCCTAAAGAACTTGAGCAGACTCAGCATGAACTCATCACGCTAGGTGCCCGCAGATCAGAGCTAGAAGAAGTCGAACTTGAGATTATGTTGCGAGTAGACGGGCTAAAAGAGCGCATCACGACTTTGACGGCAGCGGAAGCCGAACTTGCTGCAGTCATTGCCGACTTAAATAATCGCAAAGAAAATGCCATGGCTGCAATCAATACCGAACTTGAAGGCATTGCCGCAGATCGCACCGCAACGACCCAATCTGTCAGCGCTGAATTCCTGGCGCTCTATGAAAAAATTCGTGGGGCAGATGGTGGGATAGGGGCGGCGGTGCTAGCTGGCAATCAATGCAAAGGCTGCCACCTAATCCTTAATGCAAATGAACTTCAAAGAATTACCGGATTGGCAGATGATGAGGTTATTAGATGTGAAGAATGTCGGTGCATATTGGTGCGTGATCACTAATGGCTCGCCACTTTAGATTAACTGCCGATGGTGGTTCTCGCGGTAATCCAGGGCCAGCTGGCTATGGCGCAGTTGTTACTGAAAACGGCAAGATTGTGGCCGAGCTCTTTGATGTCATAGGGGTGGCAACGAATAACGTTGCTGAATACAGCGGATTACTTGCCGGACTTTCACATATTCATCAATTAGATCAAGCAGCAACGGTGGAAGTCGCCATGGACTCTAAGTTAGTGGTGGAGCAGATGTCTGGCCGCTGGCAGATTAAGCATGCCGATATGCGCGATCTGGCTAAGCAATGCCGCGATGCTCACACGCCATCTCTTGTTACCTACTCCTGGATTCCTCGCGATGATAATTCACATGCCGATCGGCTAGCTAACAAGGCACTCGATGGCGAAAGTGCTCATAAACCAGCAGCGGTGATTCAGCAGAATTACCTGACAGATCGTTTGCGCAGCACCGAGATTCCCACTTTTATCTATTTTGTGCGCCATGGTGAAACAGTTCTCACACCCACACGTAAATTCTCAGGCACGGGAGCACTTGATCCAGAGCTGATGCAAGATGGGCTTGATCAGGCCGAACTTGTTGCAGCAGAAGCAGTCAAACTTGGCGCCGATATTTTGATTGCATCACCGCTTAATCGCACGCGACAAACAGCGCAAGCAATTGCGCGCACCACCGGACTTGAAATCATCTTCGACGAAAGTTGGTTTGAGCTCTCATTCGGCTCATGGGATGGAAAATCAATTGAAGAGGTAAAAGAGCAAGAGCCCGATGCATATCAAGCATGGCTTAACTCAACAGCCTACGCACCTGGTGGGGGAGAGTCATGGGACCAAGCAACAGTGCGGATTGAAGAAGCGCTAGAGAAGTTAGTTGCCGAGTACCCAGGTAAGAAGATAATTGTTGTTACACATAATGGAGTCATCAAGACTGCGGTGAGATTGGCCATAGGAGCACCAGCCGAAGCGGTCTTCCACGTCGATGCCGCGCCTTGTTCGATATCCTCTATCTCTATCTGGCCATCCGATGGCCTGCGCGCTGTGCGCTCAGTTAATGAAAGAGGACACTTGCGATGATTTCATCGACAGAATGGCTAGTAACTGTTGCAGTACTAGGAGCAGTCATAGTTGCCGATTTAATTCTGGCGATCGTGCGTAGACATAAAGAGACAACTCCTCGCGAAGCCTTAAGTTGGACTCTGTTCTATGTAGTCTCTGCGATTGCTTTCGGATATTTCTTGCCGCAGTGGGCGCCAGCTGAATATCGCAAAGAGTTCATTGCTGGCTGGCTCACCGAATACTCACTCTCAGTTGATAACCTCTTCGTCTTTATCATCTTGCTCGCCACACTCAAGATTAAGAAAGAGTCGCAACAGCTAGTCCTGCTCTACGGAATTCTGATTGCAATCGTATTGCGCGTCATCCTGATCTTCCTAGGAGTAGCACTTGTTTCCCGGTTTACCTGGGTCTTCTTCTTCTTTGGCGCATTCCTAATCTTCACCGCATATAAATTGGTTAATGAGAAAGAGAATGTGGAAGAAGAAGAGTCAAAGCTCGTCACATTTATGCGCAAACGAGGCTTTAGCAACTTTGCCATCGCATTAGTCGCCCTCGGCATCACAGATTTAATCTTCGCACTCGATTCAATTCCAGCAATCCTTGGTCTCACAACGAGCAGCTACGTTGTCATCACCGCAAACATCTTTGCGCTCATGGGCTTGCGTCAGCTCTACTTCTTACTCCAAGGACTCATGGATCGTCTGATTCACCTATCTCGTGGACTGGCATTTATCTTGGCATTTATCGGAGTCAAGATGGTCCTCCATGCGCTCCACAGCATTGGCGTGCACGTGCCTGAGATTTCCCTCGAACTCAGTCTGGCAGTCATCATCACAACCCTTACCGTCACGGCGATTACTAGCCTCTATGCCACCCGCGGTGGTTCAGGAAAAGCGAAGATTTAACCAAGCCGCCCTATTGCTTCTTGCCGGCAAGAGAGCAGTATGGAGCCACTCAAGAGCGAAGGAGTGGTTGATGAAGATTGGCAGCATAATCTCGGGAAAGCGCGTTGAAACTATTTCAGCTAGTGCCAGCATCCATGATTTGGTTAACTCTTTAAACTCTCATCATGTTGGCGCCCTAGTTGTCTCTAGTGATGGCAAGAAAATCGATGGCATTGTCTCGGAGCGAGATGTAGTCCGAGCGATGCCCGGCAAACTTGATCAGCTTATTGGTATGCACGTTCGCGACATCATGACCGTCGATGTCCATACCTGCACACCCGAATCAACCGTTTCCGAACTTATGCAGATGATGACCGAACTACGTATACGTCACGTTCCAGTTGTTGATGCCACCGGAGCTCTGATCTCTATCGTTTCAATCGGTGATGTGGTTAAAAATCATGTCAGTGAACTCGATTCCGAGCGCCGAGCCCTCAGAGATTACGTGGCAAGCGGTAATTAAACTCCCGTACCATTAGCCAACGAAGAGTCGCCCGGATCACCGCGTTGCCGCAAGGCACCGAGGAAAGTCCGGACTTCACAGAGCAAGGTGGTGGGTAACGCCCACCCGGAGCAATCCGCGGGAAAGTGCAACAGAAAGTAGACCGCCAATAGCAATATTGGTAAGGGTGAAACGGCGGTGTAAGAGACCACCAGTGCATGTAGCAATACGTGTAGCTATGTAAACCCCACCTGAAGCAAGACCAAGAAGATAGTGCGTTGCTCGCGCAAGCTATCGGGTAGGTTGCTTGAATCTGTAAGCAATTACAGATCTAGATGGATGGTGATCGGTTCGAAAGAACTACAGGATCCGGCTTATAGGGCGACTCTTCTCAAAGATTCCTGGTTACTGCGAGTAACCATGCATCTATGTAATACTTTCATCACGATGGATTGGTAGTAATCGGGACTTGGTTAATCACCTGGTCCCTTTTGCTTTAGCAGATGAGATTAGAATTTTGTGCAATACTTGCACTCCGCTTGTTTGGTAGTAATCGGGACTTGGTTCATCACCAGGTCCCTTTTGCTTTTCCACAATCATCATTCATCCACAGGCCCGTTCATCACATCGTTTCGGTAATGGGTAACGTCCTAACTTCACTCTCGTGATGGGGGCGTGTTGTAAATGGCAGCCTGTTGGTTTACCAATCCATCGGAGCGGGTTCAAACCCCGTCGTCTCCACCACAGTCTTAGTTACTGCAGTTCGATCTATTGGTAATGGTCAAAAGAGTTGCAATAGCTGTGCATGAGAGGGCCTCGAGAGATCGGGGCTCTTTCTTTTTACGACTCCGGCTTAGGGGACGATTCAGGCAATTACTGAACGTAGTTGTGTATTTTTAGTCACAATTTATTAGCGAGTCTTTCTCGCAAAGCCGCCAAAATAGTCAAAACTGGTAAAGTTCGAATATGCGCTCAGGAAATACAAATAAGCAACACCTGGGCCTGCTCCTTGCAATAATGTTGAGGAAAACTGTAGTACTGATGGCCGTTATTTCTCTTCCCTTCATGAGCCAGCCTGCAACGGCCAGTTCACATGCCAGCAGTCTGAAAAGTCTGGGTATGAATGAGATTATGTTTGCTCAAGGCATGATTCCTCATCATCAACAAGCGATTGACATGTCTACATCAGCCCTTGTGCGCTCTTCGAATACCAAAGTAAAAGCTCTTGCCTCAGAAATCATCTCCGAACAGAGAAAAGAGATGAAGCAGATGAAGTATTGGCTGGCGGCAAAGAAAGCGCCCCTCAAGATGGGACATGACATGGGTATGGGCGGGATGCTTTCTGAGAGTCAAGTTGCAGAATTGAAAAAATTGCGTGGCCCAAAATTTGATAGCACCTTTCTGAAAGCGATGATTGAGCACCACGAAGGTGCGCTAGGCATGTTGTCGATGCTGAGTGGTTCAAAGAATTCAGAAGCCAGAGCACTGGCCAAGGAGATTCGAGTCGCACAATCAGGGGAGATCTCATTAATGCAGAAATTACTCATAGAAGTCTCGAAGTAAGGGAAGTTACGGAGACTGAGCATGAAGCGTTTCGTTGCTGCGTTTTTAATAGTTTTCTTTCTATTTGAGCCTTCCTTTGCGTGGGCAGCTCCCTCGGTTTCGGGTGCGCAAAGAGAGGTAGATCGATTGCGCACCTTGGCCGCAGATAAATATGAGGCTGCAAATGAAGCGACTATAAGAATTGCCTCACTCGAAAGAGAGACAACAAGCTTAAAAGAGCAGGAATCTTTAATTAAAACCGATCTGGAAGAGGCGAAAAAAGTACTTGGCCGAATCGCTCTGCAAAATTATCAGGGGTCAGGATTTGGGACGGGACTCGAGTTGCTTCTTAGCACCGACCCTTCTCAATATCTCGCCGATGCTTCTATGTTAGATCTGGTTGGGACCCGATACGCGAATGAAATTCGCAAGTACATGCTAACGAAGCAGAAAGTTCAATCCTCTCAGCTTGTAATAGCCGACAGAGTGAATCTGCTTAAGTCTGAAAAAATCAAACTAAATAGAGAGGTTTCTTCGGCAAAGGCAGCCCTTGCGAAAGCGACGGGAATCCTTAACTCATTAAAGAAGGAAGATCGAGAGCGGCTGCGTAGCCAAGAAGCGGCAAGAGAAAATAAGATATTCAAAGATTCACAAAAATACGCGACCAGTTACGTTGGCGACAATTCAAGAGGATCTATCGCACTGAAATATGCACTCAAGCAGATTGGTGATATCTATGTGTGGGCAGCTGCCGGGCCAACCCGCTGGGACTGCTCCGGGCTTACGATGCGCGCCTATCAAGCGGCTGGGGTTTCACTGCCTCACTCTTCTCGAGTTCAAGTCAAGTATGGGAAGTCGATTGCTTACGGATCATTGAAACCTGGTGACTTACTTTTCTTTGGTAAACCAATTAGTCACGTCTCCATCTATATGGGTGGTGGGAAAATGGTTCAAGCACCCCGACCAGGAAAAAAAGTAGAGGTAGTCAAATTAACGAAAATGTTTGGCAGAAAACCATTTGTAGGCGCTAGGCGACTATGACTAAGTTTAAGATAATTAGAGGGCTAACTACTCTCGTCATTGTTTTCTTTTCGATTTCAATTTTGCCGCCAGCTTTTGCGACCAAACATAAGCCTACAATCGCTCAGATTGAGGCGGCTAAGCGAATTGAAGAAGAGAAGAAAAAGAGCGCTGCGACTTCTGCAAAGAAACTAGTGGCAGCTGTAGGCAATCTCAAGAAGCTTGCCAGCCTTGCCGCTGAAGCCAATCAAAAATATTTATCCGCTAAAAATGAACTTGCCGTTGCTGATAGAGAGTTGAGCGCTGCTACTAAAGTGGCAGAAGCAGCTGAAGCGGAAGTTTTTCAAACTCATCGAGATATTGGGAAATTAGCGGTGGCTGCTTATATTTCAGGTAGCAATATGGGAGGAATTGAAAACCTTTTAAGCGCCAATGGACCACAAGATGCGATAGATACCATTTCCTTACTTGATAATTTGGGATCAAAAAATAAAGTTGCGCTGGAAAGATTTAAGGCTGCTGAAGAAACCGCCAAGCAAGCTAAGGCAATCGCTGTAATTGCAAAGGAACGTCAAGTAAAGGTCACAGAAAAGGTTGCGGTAGCAAAGAAGGAAGCTGATGACATTCGAGATGCTCAGCAAGCAGAGGTAGATAAGCTGCAAGCGGTCCAAGATAAGCTACAGAAGGAGCTTGCTTCAGCGAGAAAGGTAAGACTAACTCTTGAGCAGCGGCGTCAGTTGGCGCTATTGGAAGAGGCGAGATCGATTGAAGCTGGCAAGGTTCCAAACCAGGCAAAAGTCTGGCGGGGTGGCGGTCCTACCGGAGTAGCTAATTCAAGAACTACGGTGGAACAGAGGCTGAAGGCTGTTGAATTTGCCAAGCGACAGGTGCTTGCTCAGAAGCCGTATGTCTGGGGCGATGAAGGACCAAATGCATTTGATTGTTCAGGCCTGGTTTACGCCGCTTACAAATCTGCTGGACTTGGTTGGCCGATCTGGGATCGTCTTAACTCAGGGTTGTTTTATACCTACACCAAGCAAATTCCGATCGCCGAGATGGAGCCGGGTGACTTAATATTTTATTCCTATAAAGGCACTCAAAGCACCATTCACCATATGAGTATTTATGCAGGTGGGGGAATGATGTGGGAGGCAAGATCAACCAAAAAAGGACTTAGGTATTCAGATATTTACAGTATGCCCGGAATGATGCCATTTGCGGGCAGGGTCTAGCAGAATTCATAACTTCAAAGAATGAGGAATAGATGAAAAAGTCAGGTAGGAATAGTTCAATAGTTAGATTTCTGATATTCGCACTTGTTCTTTTTCCAGGTTTTACTAATCATGCAAGTGCAGGAACTCTAGATTCAGTCTCACACATACATCATGTGAAAGTTGTAGAGAAAAAAGTGCTCGTCTTAACTCATGAGGGACTTTATGAGCTAGTTGGTGAGAATGACATAAAGTTGGTTGGAAAAGATAAAATCGATGTGATGGGGCTGACATCTCTTGGGAAGGTATTAGTTGCAAGCGGACACCCTGCGCAAGGTTCTAAGATGCCAAATCCCATCGGTCTAGTTCGATCTACTGATGGCGGTTCAAGTTGGAAAGCGGTCTCTTTGGTTGGAAAAGTTGATTTTCACTCTTTAGAAGGTGCTGGAAGTGAACTTTATGGCGCAGATTCACAGAGTGGCAATTTACTTTACTCGTCAGATACCGGAAAGACATGGAGATCATTGGGTACAAATACCTTTGCGGATATTGCAGTCTCACCCGAAATGCCAGAAATGGCTGTGGCACTCAAGGGCTCTAAACTGCTGCTCACTGAGGACGCCTTTAAATCAACAAAAGAATTGAAAAACAATTTCAAATTTACACAGATCGAATGGCGCAATTCGGGTCTTTACGCCTTGAGTGGCAACACGCTTCATAGGTCATTAGATTCAGGGAAAACTTGGACAAAGTTGAGCACATTTAAAGGCGCGACTGGGATTCTTAGTGCTAGCGATCAGTTAATATTGGTAACTGTGGGCTCAGATATCTATAAATCTTCTAACTCTGGAAAAAGTTTCAAACAGATTTCCTAATCCTGCGATTGGGAAAATATCCTTTGATTTTGCTCCATAATTGACCCGTGAGCATTACTTCCAAAGTATCCATGACGGATAACTCGAATCCAGCCCTGGTGCTGGTTCATGGCCTGGGATCTGCCGGAACAATCTGGAAGAGTTTGATTCCGGACCTAGTTAATGACTTCACTGTGTATTCCATAGATTTACCTGGACATGGCACAGCAACTTTGCTGGAAGATGAAAAATATGATCCCCGCTCTCTTGGCGAAATGATTCTGGGACACATGCAAGAAGTTCATAATGTGCACCAGATGCATCTAGCTGGAAATTCTCTCGGCGGTTGGATTGCACTAGAAATGGCAGCACAGAGACCGACTCATGTTGCGAGTGTTACCGCTTTAGCTCCAGCTGGGCTATGGCTCGAGGGTCCGACGATGAAGATTCCTCCGAGCATTGATTCCAGAATTCTGGCCAAGGTAACGCAATTTTTTATGCCTATCGCTTTTCATCTTCCGCCGCTCAAGGCGATTGGATATCGAAAGATCACGCACTTATGGCGTGAACTTAGTTATGAAACGTGTAAAGACTCAGTAATTGCGATGGCGCGTTCTAAAGGTTACCGGCCCTTGTGGCTGGCGATGATGGGCAAGAAATTTGAATCAGATGTTGCCCCTGAGGTAAAGATTTCCGTGGTCTTTGGTAGCTCTGATTTAACGCTCCCAGAGCCGTTGGCGCAGGAGAAGTCATCGCTGCCAGTGCACGCGAAGTGGATTCGGGTACCTAATTGCGCACATGTGATTATGTGGAACCACCGTGAGACCACAGTGAAGCTAATAAAAGAGACAGCCGGTATCCAGGCTGATTCTTACTAGGTACTCCGAGTTATCCGTTAATTAGCTATCGGAATAAGTGAAACAGCGAAGATCTGCCATGCTAAAAGTGATTTAGCGCCAAGGCTTAGGATTAAGTAAGTCTTCTCACCAAACATGTAGTTTTTCCACTTTCCTACTCCGCGATATTGCAGCCACTGATTTAGGCCGAAACAGAAGAAGAAGATTGCCTGAACGAGCATGATTAAGAAGAGACCATCAGGGGCATCATCGAGCGGAATTTGCGAGATATTTGCGGACATCGCTAGCCAAGGAGTTATTCCGGCAAGTGTGCCAAACCAGAATGGCATCATGGTAGTTGAGGTGCGCCCTGGAGGATTCATCTTTTCTTGCAACCAACCAAAGAGAATCATGGCAATATTTGCACCAACTACTGCTATCAAAGCGGCAAGGGTCAAAATTCCCCAGTACATGCTAATGATGGCAACCATCAGAGATGCACTTATTGCATACTCTGCCCAACGAAAGCGGTTAATTCCATTTTTAAGATCAGTCTCATAAGTCTTGCGGGCAAATGTTGAGGTGAGTAGATGATCAAGGCCAGCAAGTGCCAGGAATGCACTAATGACCCAACCCACTCGAACTTCAAAAAGAGTAGAAGTAACTAGGCCTTCTGTCCCTGGGGGACCGGCTGGCGTAGAGTCCAAGACTTTGAGTGCAAAATCATTTGTGAGCAGCAGCATCGCGGCTGCCTGAGCTAGGTGCAAAACGGTGAGGGCAATGTTCCAGGTGCGCACATTGGTCAGTTTCGCAGGAGTTACCCCAGTTGCTATGACAGCATTTGTTGATGACATGTGACTTCTCCTCAGCGATAAATGCCAACAGGCTTAGTTTTATATGTATCGACCGAACGATAACATTTGTAGCGAGATTTCTACCCAGTGAAAGTCCCTATTTACCCCTAATCGTTACGATAAAGGCGTTACTTATCATTGTATTTATGTATTAGGGGCACTACTGTCCTTTAGATGAATAGCGAGGCTGACACCGCCAAAGGGGCTTCGGAGGCTGGGGTACTGACCAGTAGGAGCCCGCGAGAATTAGCCTGGCGCCGTTTTAAGAAGAATAAAGTGGGTATCGCAGCCCTATGCACTTCGCTCTTTTTTGTTTCAGCTGCAGTTTTTGCGCCAGTTGTAGCTTGGCTTGTGAATGTAAATCCTAATGAAAGAGATACCGCCGCACTTACTGCTCGCGGTGAAACCATTGGTCGCTTTGGTGGAATGAGCTGGAATCACCCACTAGGAGTTGAACCCGGTATTGGTTACGACATTCTCGCCCGACTGATTTATGGTGCTCGAATTTCATTTCTTGTGGCAGCAATTGCAACTTTGGCCTCTATTTCAATAGGCCTGTTGATCGGCCTTCTCTCAGGTTATTTCAGAGGAAGAACAGATAGCGTCCTCGGAAGATTTACTGATTTCCTACTGGCATTCCCCGCATTCTTCATGATTATCGCGCTAAGTGCACCGATGATTGCACGAATTGAAAAATCAGGACTAGCTCGTGACAATAGTGCGCGAGTTTTATATTTGATTTTAGTCCTAGCACTTTTTGGCTGGCCTTATTTCTCCCGCATCATGCGCTCGCAAGTGCTCTCATTGCGCGAAAGAGACTTTGTGTTGGCATCTCGCGCCCTGGGAGCAAGTCACGTAAGAATTATTTTTAAAGAGTTATTACCTAATTTATGGACACCCGTAATTGTCTACCTATCACTCGCTCTGCCTGGGTACCTAGCGGCAGAGGCTGTCTACTCTTACCTTGGAATCGGTGTGCAGCCACCTGCTGCAACATGGGGGCTATTGATCTCAGATTCGATTAAATACATCATCAGTGAGCCAACTTACTTTGTTATCCCATCACTTTCACTCATTCTCGTAGTGCTCTCCTTTAACTTACTTGGAGATGCAGTGCGGGATGCACTGGACCCGAAGAGCGAAAACACATAGAGAATTCTCTGCTTACATGCATGAAGCAGAGATGCAGTACCCACAACAAAAGGAGAAATCATGGCTAATCTAAAAGGCAAGAACGGCAGAATCGTTGCAGCAGTTGCTGTGATAGCTCTGCTTGTCGGCGGCTTTGTTCTGCGTCCTAGTTCAGGGGCTTCAGAGGGTGGAACAATCACTTATCTGACCAACTCTGAGGCATGGACACACGCAGATCCAAACCGTAACTACACCGGACAGCACATCGCTTGGTTCGGTTCATATATGCACCGAACTTTGACCGCCTACGCGCGTGCTGAGGGAAGTGCTGGATCAGCTGTTGTTGCAGATTTAGCAACAGATACAGGACGCGCATCAAATGAAAACAAGACATGGGAGTTCACACTCCGTGACGGCGTTACATTTGAAGATGGATCGGCAATTACTTGCGAAGATATTAAGTACGGTGTTTCACGTACATTTGCTACAGATGTAATTACCGATGGACCAACATATGCAATCTCAATGCTTGATATCCCATCAGCAGAAGATGGTTCATCTGTATACAAGGGTCCGTATGCAACAACAGCCAATGACACTGCCGCTTATGACAAGGCAGTGACTTGTTCTGAAGATAATAAGACAATCACTTTCAATTTGAAGCGCTCAGTTGGTGACTTCAACTACACAGTGACATACCTTTCATTTAGCCCAGTTCCAAAGGCTAAGGACACAGGAGATCAGTACGATCTTGCACCTGTTTCATCAGGTCCTTATAAGATTGAAAGCTACAAGGCTAAGGATGAGATGGTTCTTGTTCGTAACGAGAACTGGTCACAAGATTCTGACCCAATCCGCAAGGCCTACCCAGATAAAATCGTAGTTCGCTTCGGTCTTGCTGAAGAAGTCCGCGATCAATTGATCTTGACAGATTCAGATAAGAATTCATTCTCACTTGATGGAATCCTTCCAACAAATCTTCCAACAGTCTTTGATGACAACGGAGATCCACAGAAGGCTTTTGCCGAGCGTGCATTGAACGTCTATGACCCATATGTTCGCTACGCCGCATTTAACGTCAAGAAGGTCCCATGCCTTGAAATCCGTCGTGCGGTCTACTTCGCGAAGGATGCAGCAGGACTCTTGCAGCTTTCAGGTGGAGCAGCATTCGGTGGAGACCCAGCAGATGGTGCAATCAAGCCTCTTATGGGACTTGATTACAAGAAGGTGACCGGTCTTGAAGACTATAAGCCTGCAGGAAACGCAGAAGCAGCTATGGCGCTGATGGCAAAGGCAAAGACAACATGCCCTGCCGAATACGCACGAGCAACTGATCCAAAGCGTGGACTTGTATTCGATACTGCAGATTCTGAAACCAATAAAAAGGGTGCAGCAATCTGGATTGATTCAATGATGAAGAACGCTGGAATCGTAATGAAGTTTAACTTCATCGAACCAGGTGCTTACTACACAGTCGTTCTTGATGTCACAAAGCAATCAGATCTCTCTGCAGGTGGATGGGCGCCAGACTGGGCAAATGCATCAACTGTTATCCCAGAGCTCTTCACCAAAGAAGGTGGATTCCCAATGTCACAGAACTGGGATGATGCTGCATATGCTCCATTTAAGCAGAAGGTTGAAGCTGCACTCGCAGAGTCAGATCGCACCAAGCAAGGTCAAATGTGGGCTGAACTTAATCAGTACGCAGTTGATCAGATGTGGATCGTTCCTGGCATCTTCTCAAAGACTCAAGAAATGTGGGGCTCAGGCCTCGGTGGAGTCTTCTTCTGGGAGCCACAAGGTGCACCATCATTTGGTGACATCTTTATCAAGTAATAAAAAACGTAAGATAAGTACATAAGACTGCATAGGTCTGAGTAATAACTATTACTCAGACCTATGCAGCGCTACAACTAAGAAATGAGAAAGAGAAAACTGTGCTGAGTTATATTTCACGACGCTTAGGTGTCACCCTTCTCATTTTGCTCGGCGTAAGTTTTACCGTCTATGTAATATTTGCCTTCTTGCCATTTGATCCAGCCGCCCTTACATGCGGAAAGAATTGCAATGACCCAGGAATCATTGAAGCGAATCGTCGCCGACTTGGTTACGACCTTCCATTCCTTACTCAGTATTGGAACTTCATTAAGGGGCTTTTTGTTGGTAGCTCTTATGGCATGGGTGCGGCGCTGATAAATTGCCCGGCTCCAAGCTTGGGTTACTCATATCGCGAACATGCATGTGTCAGTTCAATTATCGGTGAAGCCCTTCCAGTAACTCTTTCACTGGCTCTAGGTGCACTTGTTCTCTGGCTCATTGTGGGCATCGGGCTGGGTGTTTTAGCAGCACGCTATAAAGGAAAAATAGTAGACAGCGCAAGCACGGTCTTCGTTCTCATCGGAACTTCATTGCCAACATTTCTAACAGGGCTGATGTTGCTCGTATTCGTCGTTATTAAATGGCGTTTACTTCCATTTCCTGCTGGAAACTACACGCCATTTCTTGAAGACCCATATGAATGGGCGCAAATTCTCTTCTTGCCATGGGTCACCTTGGCTTTTGCATATGCTGCGCTATACACACGCTTTGTGCGCAGCGCCGTCATTGAAACGTCTAACGAAGATTATATTCGCACCGCCCGTGCTAAAGGGTTGCCTGAAGGAAAAATTCTGGGTAAACATACTCTTCGCTCGGCACTCGCACCGATTGTCACAATGGCAGGGCTAGATTTTGCTGGCTTGCTCGGTGGCGCAATTCTTACCGAATCTGTATTTAACTTGCCAGGCCTTGGCAGATTGGCAATCGGCGCCGTTGTCGAATATGACCTTCCACTCATCGTGGCAACCACGCTGTTAGCTG
>Ga0209135_1000509_pt1 | contig 14019 bp, 11 predicted proteins | sample LauGreSBDMM110SD_4_FD_187570 | JGI IMG/M metagenome (GOLD analysis project Ga0209135, IMG submission 187570) | Freshwater lake microbial communities from Lake Michigan, USA - Su13.BD.MM110.SD (SPAdes) (version 3) | ecosystem: Environmental > Aquatic > Freshwater > Lake | place: Lake Michigan... | reverse complement strand
CAATGGATGCACTTCGTCAGGTTGGTCTTGATAGCTTTGCTGATGAGCTCGCCGTTAATTTGCCCTATGGCCGCAAACGCGCATTAGAAATTGCTGCCACTGTTGCCATGAACCCGGAGTTAATGCTCTTAGATGAACCCACTCAGGGAATGGGGCATGAAGACGTGAGTCTTGTCACCGAGTTAATTAAACGAGTATCGCAAGGTAGAACGGTATTGATGGTGGAACACAATATGAAGGTTGTTGCGAACATCGCAAATACGATTTCGGTATTACAGCGTGGCGAGGTGATTGCGGAAGGACCTTATGATCAGGTCTCAAAAAATCCACAGGTGATGGAAGCTTATATGGGTACCGCTGATTCTGAGTTACAAGGACATTAATACCGGATGAGCGCACTGGCATTAGAAATTCACGATTTGCATGCATGGTATGGTGAGTCCCATGTGTTGCATGGTATCAATTTATCCGTGCGGCACGGTGAGGTGGTCTGTTTACTAGGTCGAAATGGCGCAGGCCGCACTACGACCCTGAGAGCTATCTTGGGTCTTGTTGGTAACCGCACTGGTTTGGTCAAAGTAAATGGACATGAAGTCATTGGTATGCCAACCTATCAGGTGGCTCAACTGGGGATTGGCTATTGCCCTGAGGAACGCGGTATTTTTACAAGCCTCACCTGTGAGCAGAATTTAATGTTACCGCCCAAGGTGGGCGAAGGCATGGCAATGACTGTGGAAGAGATTTATCAGATGTTTCCTAATTTGTATGAGCGTCGTTCTAGCCCAGGCGGCAAGCTTTCCGGTGGCGAGCAGCAAATGCTAGCAATTGCCAGAATCTTACGAACAGGGGCTCATTTGCTATTGCTGGATGAAATTACCGAAGGATTGGCGCCGGTCATTATTCAGAAACTAACCGAAGTAGTTCGTGCGCTTAAGGAGCGTGGATTCACGATTATTTTGGTGGAGCAGAATTTTCGATTTGCTTCAAAGCTCGCAGATAGAAACTATGTGATCGAGCATGGGCAAGTTGTAAAAACGGTCGAGAGGGGTGAACTCGAGGCTAGTCAGGAAGAGCTCAAGATTTTGTTGGGCGTGTAGTTTTAATAAGTTGATAAAGTTTATAAGGAGAAGTTCAAATGAAAAAAACAGCAATTGCAACACTTGTCGCCTCTTGCTTTATGGCAGCAGCGATTCCTGCTCAGGCTCAAATGGTTTCGGATAACGAGATCAGAATCGGTGTATTGACCGACTTATCTGGTATCTACTCCGCGATTGAGGGCCCTGGAGCAGTATTGGCCGCCCAAATGGCTGCCAAAGATTTTGGCGGTCAAGTGTTAGGCATGAAAATTGTTATTACATCGGCAGATACTCAGTCAAAGGCAGACCTCTCAGGTTCTAAAGCGCGTGAGATGTTTGAAAAAGACAAAGTCGACATGATTGTTGGTAACGTTTCCACTGCGTCAGCCCTCGCTGCGATGGAAGTCGCAGAACAGTTTAAGAAAGTTTCAATTGTTACCGGCGCTGCCTCATTACCCATTACCAATGAGAAGTGCACTCCCTACAGCATTCATTACGTCTATGACACCTATGCCCTCTCACGTGGAACGGGTAAGGCTGTGGTGGATTCTGGTAAGAAGACTTGGTTCTTTGTTACGGCAGACTATGCGTTTGGTCATACCTTAGAGCGTGATACAACCGAAGTAGTCGCTGCCAATGGTGGAAAAGTTTTGGGAAGTGTGAAGCATCCAATTAACACCACCGACTTCTCTTCCTTCATGGCCCAGGCTCAATCCTCAAAAGCTGAAGTTATTGGTTTGGCTAATGCGGGTGGCGACACTATTGGATCAGTTAAACAGGCTGCTGAGCTTGGCATTATGGGTTCGAAGCAAACAGTAGTGCCATTACTAATGTTTACAAGCGATATTCAAGCCTTAGGTCTAAAAACAACCCAAGGCATGATTTTTACTGAGGGTTGGTATTGGGACTTTAATGACTCCAATCGTAAATTTGCTCAGCGCTTTATGAAAGAGTTCAAAGGTAAGGCACCTACATCTGTTCAGGCTGGCGTGTACTCATCGACCATGCAGTATCTAAAAGCTGTTGAGGTTGCCAAAACCGATAACGCTGATGCCGTGATGAAGCAAATGAAGTCCGTTGAAATTAATGACGGTCTCTTTAAAGGCAGAATTCGTGCGGATGGTAAGTTTGAGCACGATATGTATTTGCTCGAAGTGAAGAAGCCCGGTGAGTCTAAAGGGCCAAATGACGTAGCGAAGGTTGTGAAGGTTATTGCTGCAAAAGATGCCACTTTGCCTTTAGCGCAATCGAAGTGCAAATACGTCACGAAGTAATTGAGGATTATTCCTAGCCATGTTTGAGTTACTCGGAATCACGCCCCAAGCCTTAGTCTCTCAGCTTTTGATTGGACTGATTAACGGTTCATTCTATGCGCTGTTGAGCTTGGGCTTGGCGGTGATTTTTGGTTTGCTCAATGTGATTAATTTCACCCATGGTGCTCAATATATGTTGGGCGCCATGGTGGCTTGGATTGGATTAACTCAAGTTGGGAATTGGATTGGGATGCCAGAGTTTCAGATTAACTATTTTGTTGCTCTGTTTCTGGCGCCTCTGATCGTAGGGCTTTTTAGCATCGTGATTGAAAAAACGATGCTAAAGCGTCTTTATCACTTAGATCATTTATATGGCCTCTTGTTAACCTTTGGGCTTGCTTTGGTCATAGAAGGGATGTTTCGCCATTGGTTTGGCGCATTAGGTAATAGCTATCCTGTGCCAGAGTTGTTACAGGGCGGTATTCGGGTCGCTGAACTCTTTTTACCGTATTACCGATTATGGGTTGTTTTCTTGGCATTGATTGTTTGTTTTGCCACTTGGTATTTCATTGAACGGACTAGCCTTGGAAGCCTATTACGTGCTGGTACTGAGAACCCGCGTTTATTGCAGGCTCTCGGGGTGAACGTACCCTTGATTGTGACTCTCACTTATGGAGCGGGCTGTGCCCTTGCTGCTTTTGCTGGGGTTATGGCAGCACCCGTCTATCAAGTAACTGCAGTGATGGGCTCTAACTTAATTATTGTGGTATTTGCGGTCGTTGTGATTGGCGGTATGGGATCCATTGCTGGCGCTATTGTTACTGGCTTGGGATTGGGAGTCATCGAGGGGCTTACCAAAGTGTTTTACCCGCAAGCCTCATCGGTCTCAATTTTTGTCATTATGATTATTGTGCTGCTGATTAAGCCAGCTGGTCTTTTTGGAAAATCGAATTAATCATGAAATTCACACTTACTACCGTCGATAAGATTTCATTGGTTGTTCTCGCTCTGTTGACAATCGTGCCATTTCAAGGTTTTGTATACGACCTATTCATGATGAAGGTATTCTGTTTTGCAATTTTTGCAGCATCCCTAAATCTACTTCTCGGGTTTGCTGGCCTTCTATCTTTTGGTCATGCTGCATTTTTTGGAACCGGAGCTTACATTACTGCTCACGTTATGAAAGAGTGGGGCTTAACACCGGAGCTTGGTCTGATCTGCGGAGTGCTATGTTCTACGGCATTAGGTTATGTTTTTGGTGCTTTAGCAATTCGTCGACAAGGAATTTATTTTGCGATGATTACGTTGGCACTTGCCCAAGTCATTTATTTCTTGGCAACTCAAGTACCGTTCACCAACGGTGAAGATGGCATTCAAGGCGTCCCGCGTGGTAAGTTATTAGGCTTGATTGAGCTATCAAGCTCAACTCATATGTACTACTTTGCATTGATCGTCTTTATCTTGGCATTTTTTATGATCAAGCGGATCGTCAGCTCACCATTTGGTCAGGTGATGAAATCCATTCGGGAGAATGAGCCGCGTGCCATTTCCTTAGGATATGACGTTAACCGTTATAAATTAATTGCATTTACGTTGTCGGCTGGCCTTGCTGGTTTAGGAGGTGGACTTAAAAGCTTGGTCTTACAACTTGCTTCGCTATCGGATGTTTTCTGGCATACCTCCGGTGAGGCGGTACTGATGACCATACTGGGTGGCATTGGCACGCTGTGGGGTCCTGTTGCTGGTGCCGCCGTGATCATTAATCTACAAAATTATTTAGCAAACTTAGGGGGCTGGAGCACAATTACTACTGGAGCCATCTTTGTAATTTGCGTTTTGGCATTTAGGCGAGGCATCATTGGCGAGATTGCCTACCGTTTAAAGATTAAGCTCTAATCTTCATACATCCGAGTTATCCTCACAGGGCTTTATCATTTAGATAATGGTAATAAGGCCAGATATGCTAAACGATTCAATCGCATACAAGCTTGGGGTCTCCTTGGGCAGCAAAAAATAAATAGTAAAGTCATTCCATTTTTGAATTAATTAACCCCGCCTCTTTTATTGCTGCTTGCACGATTGTGTTTGTGGCTTATTTTATATTTGGGGTATCTGGGTTTGGCTCCTCCATCATTGCGGTACCTATTCTGGTTCTATTTTTTCCCTTGCAAATTGTTGTGCCCTTAATGGTGGTCTTGGATCTCTGTGCGGCTTTTTATTTGGGAGGGAAATCCTACCGTGAAGCCGATAAAAAAGAACTAACTTGGCTGTTTCCATTTACCTTTGTGGGAATGGTGATCGGCATCACCTTACTCTTAAATGCTCCACAAAAGCCCTTATTGGTTTTATTGGGAGTGTTTGCTGCAGGTAATGGAATCCGCGTTTTAACCCGTTCTCAATCCACGCCGATCCTTATTATTAGTCGCTATTGGGCGATACCATTTGGTGTAGCAGGTGGAGTATTTACAGCTCTTTATGCCACGGGCGGTGCAATCTATGCATCCTACTTATCAATGCGACTTGATCAACCAACGCGCATGCGCGCTACGATGGCCTTGGCTGTTTTCGTACTGGTATTTATGCGTTTGATATTTATGCTCTTTTCGGGCCTGATTCTTTATATGCCTTTATTTATGCTGGGACTAGCTTTAATACCCTGCATGATTGCTGGTCTGTGGCTTGGATCAAAAGCACATCGCAATCTCAGTATGCATCGTATGCAGCAAGCTTACGGTCTTATTTTGCTGTTTGCGGGCTCAGTACTTTTATTTTGTAGTGCTTACGTAACCGCTTAGACGATAGATCAACAAGATTGCTCCTCGATGGGATTCTGGATTGAAATACCAGACTATGAGACTTGCTTTAAAGCCCGTTTTTGAGAGTGGGTAATAGTCACAGCAAAAGCAATACTTTCATGCTCAGCTCAAAATAGGACTATGTTTAGTCTGTTCGATGAGGTGATTGTTTAGGGTTAACCCTGATTCTGTTGAACTTGAGCCATATCAATTACATTAAAACCGGAATAAATTAAATTAGTTGCTGTGACTAACGGATCTGGTTTTGGCACTTTGGCCCATGAAATAGTTTGATTGAGAGATAGATAGCACATGAATCATCCAAAACCCTCTGGTGAGATTAAGGCAGTTGCTATTGCAACGGCGGATGATCTTCGTGCGCGCATTAAACAGAAAAGTAAGTTAAAGGGCCGCCAAGCAGATGACACTGCTATGGAGGCAGTCAAAACATTACTTGGTGATGGCCCTTATCGGCGCGATCTATTAATTGAAAACCTTCATCTTTTGAATGATGAGTACCGCGCTTTACATGACCATCATTTAGTGGCCCTTGCCAAGCTGATGAACTTGCCCATGGCAGAGGTTTATGAAGTCGCAACTTTTTATCACCACTTTGAAATAGTGCGCGGCAATGATCTTGTAGCCGAGATCACCGTACGTGTTTGTGATGGGCTCTCATGTGAGCTTGCTGGTGCAAAAAATTTATTGGAGCGTTTGCCAGCGATCTTAGGTAATTCCCAAGTGAAGGTGATTGCAGCTCCCTGCGTCGGGCGTTGTGAGCAGGCCCCTGTCGTAGTAGTGCACCAATATCCGGTCCTATTTGCCAATGTTGAGAAGGTATCCAATGCGATTAAAAATCAACAAACGAAGCACCCAAGAGCAAAAGATGATGCACAGTTCGAGCCTGCTGATTTTGTACAAAAGGGTGTCAGTCCTGAGCAAAAAGTAAATGTGGTCTCACCAGCCTATGTGGGCTATGAGGCATATCGTGCCAAAGGCGGTTATGCATTAGCCACCAGTTTGGCCAATCGTCAGCAAGATCCAGAGACCGTTATCAAGGCGATGGAAGATTCTGGTTTGCGTGGTCTGTTATGCATTAGCCACCAGTTTGGCCAATCGTCAGCAAGATCCAGAGACCGTTATCAAGGCGATGGAAGATTCTGGTTTGCGTGGTCTCGGTGGTGCAGGGTTCCCAGCAGGTCGTAAATGGCGCATTGTCAGAGATCAAGCTGCTCCCAAGCTGATGGCAGTCAATATAGACGAGGGTGAGCCTGGAACATTTAAAGATCGTACTTATTTAGAACGAGATCCACATCGTTTCTTAGAAGGCATGTTGGTGGCTGCCCAAGTGGTTGGTATTGATGCTTGTTATATCTACTTGCGCGATGAGTACCATGGTTGTCGCGAACTACTAGAGCATGAGATTGCGAAACTGCAGGCAAACCCACCTTGCAAATTACCGTTGATTGAGTTGCGTCGCGGTGCTGGTGCCTACATCTGTGGCGAAGAGTCGGCGATGATTGAGAGTATTGAGGGTAAGCGCGGCGAGCCCAGAATGCGACCCCCCTATATTGCCCAAGTTGGACTCTTTGTTGCAAATTACCGTTGATTGAGTTGCGTCGCGGTGCTGGTGCCTACATCTGTGGCGAAGAGTCGGCGATGATTGAGAGTATTGAGGGTAAGCGCGGCGAGCCCAGAATGCGCCCCCCCTATATTGCCCAAGTTGGACTCTTTGGGCGCCCAACTCTAGAACATAATTTTGAGACCCTCTATTGGGTCCGCGATATTGTGCAGCGTGGACCTCAGTGGTTTAGCACCTACGGTCGTCATGATCGTAAAGGCCTGCGAAGTTTTAGCGTGAGCGGGCGCGTGAAGTCACCCGGCGTTAAATTAGCACCTGCCGGTATTACGATTCAGGAGCTAATCGATGAGTACTGTGGCGGCATGCAAGCTGGCCATAGTTTTTATGGTTATTTGCCTGGCGGTGCATCGGGCGGTATTTTGCCGGCTTCCATGAATACAATTCCATTAGACTTTGATACCTTACAACCGTATGGTTGTTTTATTGGATCAGCTGCTGTGGTGGTGTTTAGTGATCACGATAAAGCGCGCGATGCGGCGCTTAATGTAATGCGCTTCTTTGAGCATGAGAGTTGTGGGCAGTGCACCCCATGCCGGGTTGGAACCAGCAAGGCTGCTCAGTTGATGCAAGTACCCAAATGGGATCAGTCAACCCTAGAAGATTTATCAACCGTTATGGTCGATGCTTCTATTTGCGGCTTAGGTCAAGCTGCACCCAATCCAATACGCTGTGTTACAAAATACTTCCCACAAGAGATTGCTTAGATGAACGCCCCAGTTAATCCAAACGAACTAGAACTCCAAACCGTCGAGTTCAAGCTCGATGGTAAAGCAATCGTGGCCTACGAGGGCGAAACTATTCTGAAAGCTGCTAAACGTCACGGCGTTGATATTCCTCATCTTTGTTTCAAAGACGGCTATCGCCCTGACGGTAATTGCCGAGCCTGTGTAGTCGAGATTAATGGCGAGCGTACCTTAGCGCCGAGTTGCTGCCGATCAGCGACTGCTGGTATGGAAGTCAAGGCGAATAGCGAGCGTGCTTTAAAGAGTCAAAAATTAGTACTCGAGATGTTGCTGTCGGATATGCCTGATGAAGGGTATAAGTGGGTGGGTGACAGCGATGCAGAGCGTCAGCAACACCAACACGGTGAGCTAAGTGAGTGGGCTAGTCGCCTTGACGTGCAGGTTCGTCCAGAGTTGAAAGCCTTACGTCGCCATCAACCTCAAGCAGATTTATCGCATCCAGCCATGGCGGTGAACTTAGACGCCTGTATTCAATGTAATCGCTGTGTACGCGCTTGCCGCGAAGAGCAGGTCAACGATGTGATTGGCTATGCCATGCGCGGAGCTCATAGCGAAATCGTATTTGATCTCAGTGACCCCATGGGTTTAAGTACCTGTGTAGCGTGCGGCGAGTGTGTGCAGGCTTGCCCGACTGGCGCCTTAATGCCAAAAACCCATATGGGCTCACAAGCAGTCGATCGTAAAGTCGATTCAGTGTGCCCATTCTGTGGCGTGGGTTGCCAAATCACCTATAACGTTAAGGATGAACAGATTGTGAGCGTGGATGGTCGTGATGGTCCAGCGAACCACAGCCGTTTATGCGTAAAAGGTCGCTTTGGCTTTGACTACGTCCACAACCCTCAGCGCCTAACGAAACCATTGATTCGTAAACCTGGCATCAAGAAAGACGAAGGCTCGATTGAGGCGGCTGGTAAAAATCCCAATGATTGGAAAGAAGTCTTCCGAGAAGCCAGCTGGGAAGAGGCGCTAGATTTAGCGGCTGGCAAGTTAAAAGGTTTGCGTGATCAATATGGCAAAAAATCCTTGGCAGGTTTTGGTTCGGCTAAGGGAAGTAACGAAGAGGCATATTTATTCCAAAAACTAGTACGTACTGGGTTTGGTAGTAATAACGTTGATCACTGCACACGTTTATGTCATGCATCAAGTGTGGCTGCGTTACTCGAGGGCGTTGGTTCTGGAGCAGTTAGTAATCAGGTCAATGATATTGAACACTCCGGTCTGATTATGGTGATTGGCTCAAACCCAACTGCCAACCATCCGGTTGCAGCAACTTGGATGAAAAACGCTGCTAAGAACGGTACCAAAATCGTGTTAGCAGACCCACGCATTACCGATATTGGTAAGTATGCTTGGCGAACTTTGCAGTTTAAGCCTGATACCGATGTGGCGATGCTCAATGCCATGATTTACACAGTCATCGAAGAAGGATTGTGTGATCAGGAGTTTGTTAAGAACCGCGCCTCTAATTTTGAGGCTCTCAAAGAAAACATTAAAGGATATAGCCCTGAAGCTATGGCGCCGATTTGTGGCATTCCTGCCGAACGCTTGCGTGAAGTGGCGCGGGAGTTTGCTAAATCCAAAGCCTCGATGATCCTGTGGGGTATGGGCGTGAGTCAACACGTGCATGGAACTGATAATGCTCGCTGCTTAATTGCTCTAGTAAGTATTACTGGGCAAATTGGTAAACCAGGCTCTGGGCTACATCCATTACGTGGACAAAATAATGTGCAGGGCGCAAGTGATGCTGGCTTGATTCCGATGATGTTCCCCAACTATCAGCGTGTGGATAATCCAGACGCGCACGATTGGTTTGAGAAGTTCTGGAATACGCCGCTAGATAAAAAGCCTGGCTATACGGTTGTGGAGATCATGCATAAGATCACAGCACCTGATTCTGATCCAGATAAGGTGCGGGGGATGTACATCATGGGTGAGAACCCAGCCATGAGCGACCCTGACCTCAATCATGCTCGCCATGCACTGGTATCCCTCGATCATTTGGTTGTACAAGATATTTTCATGACCGAGACCGCCTGGTTAGCTGATGTCATATTGCCTGCTAGTGCCTGGCCTGAGAAGACCGGTACAGTAACCAATACAGACCGCATGGTGCAGTTGGGTAAGCGCGCCCTTAGTCCCCCTGGCGATGCCAAACCGGACCTATGGATTATTCAAGAGTTGGCAAAACGAATTGACTTGCAGTGGGGCTATCAAGGCGAAGAGTGCGGAGTTGCAGAGATCTATGATGAGATGCGCCGTGCTATGCATGCCGCCATTCAGGGGATTACGTGGGAGCGTTTACAGCGTGAGTCTTCGGTAACCTATCCCTGCTTAAGTGAAGACGATCCAGGTCAGCCAATCGTTTTTGATCAATCATTCCCTACAAAGGATGGTAGGGTAAAGCTAGTTCCTGCCGATATTATTCCGGCGAATGAGCGGCCCGATGAGACCTTCCCTTATGTATTAATTACTGGGCGTCAGCTTGAGCATTGGCATACCGGCAGCATGACTCGACGCGCTAGTGTTCTGGATGCGATTGAGCCAATGGCCACGGCGTCAATGTGCGGAGCGGATATGACCCAACTCGCGCTTAAATCGGGTGATGTTATTACTATTCGGTCACGGCGTGGAGAGGTGGTGATTCATGTACGGCGTGATGATGGCACTCCAGCAGGAGCAATCTTTATGCCATTTGCGTATTACGAGGCAGCAGCTAACTTAATGACCAATCCTGCATTAGATCCGTTTGGCAAGATTCCGGAGTTTAAGTACTGTGCGGTTGCGGTTACTAAAGGCGGTAAACCTGCTCAATTCATTGGTTACGAGCTCTTAGTAAACGATGCTATGCTCATTCGATGAGTACAGAGCATGACCAAAATCATCCTGTTTTAATTATCGGAGCCGGTTTAGCCGGCCTAACAGTCGCCCTGCATATTGCGGATCGTCAGCCCGTTATTTTGATGGCCAAACGCCGTTTAAATGAAGCCGCTACTGCGTGGGCTCAAGGCGGTATCGTCGGCGTATTGGACCAAGACGATAGTATTGATTCTCATGTTGCGGATACCGTTACAGCGGGGGCAGGATTAGTAGTGGAGTCTGTTTCTCGCTATGTAGCCGAGAACAGTGCTGAAGCAATTCATTGGTTAGTGGATCAAGGGGTGCCATTTACTCCCGATGTCTCTGGCCCCAAGGGCTTGCACCTAACGCGTGAGGGTGGGCATACGCATCGACGTATTGCACATGCGGCCGATGCAACCGGTAAAGCTATCCATGATGTTCTATTGGATAAAGCGCAAGCCCATCCCAATATCAAGATCTTAGAGAACTGGATTGCGCTGGATCTCATTACGAATAAACATTTACAAACCGTCACTAAATATAAATCAAATCGCTGCTACGGTGCCTATGCACTTAATATAGAAAACAATCGTGTTGAGACTATCTTGGCCAAATCCGTCGTCTTGGCTACCGGGGGTTTGGGGAAGGTCTATCGCTATACCAGTAATCCTGATACGGCGACCGGAGACGGTATTGCGATGGCCTGGCGCGCCGGCTGTCGGATTGGCAATATGGAGTTTATTCAGTTTCATCCAACGTGTTTGTATCACCCCAGTGACCGAACCTTTTTAATTACCGAGGCAATTCGTGGCGAGGGCGGCTTATTGAAGCTTCCCAATGGAGAGTCTTTTATGTCGGAGCACGATGAGCGTAAGGAGTTAGCTCCACGGGATATTGTGGCCCGCGCCATAGACTTTGAAATGAAAAAACATGGTCTAGATTACGTCCATTTGGATGCAACTCATTTGGGTGAAGTCTTTATTAAAGAACACTTCCCCATGATTTATTCCCGCTGCTTGTCGTTGGGGATCGATATTACAAAAGAGCCAATTCCTGTAGTGCCAGCGGCACATTACACCTGTGGTGGCGTTGTTACAGATCTTAAGGGTAGAACAGACCTAACGGGACTGTATGCAGTGGGTGAGGCGACCTATACGGGACTTCACGGAGCAAATCGTCTAGCCTCCAACTCCTTGTTGGAGTGTGTCGTGATTGGTAAGGCAGCTGCTCAGGATATTGCCAATCAGGCCAATATTGATTTGCCTGCTATTAAACTTTGGGATGAGAGTAAGGTGGAGGATGCCGATGAGCAGGTAGTCATTGCCCACAACTGGGATGAGTTACGCTCGCTGATGTGGAACTATGTTGGCATAGTACGGACCACTCGCAGGCTGGAGCGGGCCTTACACCGTATTGAGCTCCTGCGTACCGAAGTTCAGGATTACTACGCTAACTTTAGAGTAACACGCGATTTGATTGAGTTACGCAATCTTCTAGAATGTGCAGAGCTCATAGTGCGCTCTGCGCTAATGCGTAAAGAGAGTCGGGGTTTGCATTACAGTCGCGATTACCCAAAAACCTGGCCAGTTTCGTATCCCACAATTCTGACTCCGATTCAAGCCCAAAAAACTTAAGTTAATGAGTCGATGCGCATCGAGTAATCGATCGCTTCAATATCTTTTGTTAGCTTACCAATGGAAATGCGGTCGACTCCGGTAGCCGCAATTGCTTGTAATTGGTCCAGCGTAATCCCTCCAGAAGCCTCAATGAACGCTCGACCGGCATTGATTTTGACCGCCTCGCGCATTTGATCCAAGGTAAAGTTATCAATCAAAATACTTTTTGCTCCAGCAGAGAGAGCTTCCTGTAACTCTGTAATATTTTCTACTTCGATCTGAACATCAACTCCGGACTGAAGAGCATCGGCAGCTTTTAAAGCAGCTGTGATATTGCCTGCAGCAGCAATGTGATTCTCTTTAATCAGAATTCCATCCCAAAGTGCCATTCGTTGATTTTTACCATTCCCAACTCGGACTGCATACTTTTGCGCTTGGCGAAGACCGGGGAGTGTTTTTCGGGTATCTAATAGTGCACATCCATTTGGATTCGGGCTTACTCCAGCGATCGCATCAACATGTTGACGCGTAATGGTGGCTGTATAAGATAAGGTTTGCAGGAAATTCATCGCGGGGCGCTCGGCACTGAGCAATGCGCGGGCATTCGCATCAATTTCGCAAACCGTCGTATTGGCTTGCATCCAATCGCCTTCCTGGAACTTCCATTGAATCCGAGCTTGCGGATCTAGTTGATGAACTATCGCCTCAAACCAAGCAACACCGCATAAGACAGCCTCTTGGCGAACGATTAATTTAGCATGGCCTTGCCGATCTTCTGGAACTAACTGAGCAGTCCAGTCTCCAGTACCAAGATCCTCTGTTAAAGCATCACGCACATTGCGAGTAATCGCTTGAGAAAGGGATTCGTTTTGCTCAAACATAAAGGGAAAAACTAAGCAGCACCAATATTTTTAATAAAGCCGTGCTGTGCTTTTGCCAAAAGCTCGGGGTGGGCACTGGTAAAGCTAAGCATTCGTTCAATGCACCCTAAGGCTTTTGTCCGTATAGTTTCTTCGATCAAAATCTCACCAGTTTGTTTTTCAAGGCAATCCAATATTCCGCGGAGCCCGTTCATGGCCATCCACGGGCAATTGGCACAACTCTTACATGTGGCACTTTCGCCAGCAGTGGGCGCAGCGATTAATTTTTTACCAGGGGCCAGTTGGCGCATCCGATGCAAAATACCCTGATCAGTAGCAACAATAAATTCATTTGCCTTACCATCAACTACGGCTTTAATCATGGCAGAGGTTGAGCCTACAACATCCGCTTGATCGACTACGTGTTGAGGAGACTCAGGATGAGCTAGGACCATAGCATTTGGATGCTTCTTACGCATCGCAGCTAACTCAGTGGCTTTGAACTCATCATGCACGATACAGGCCCCATTCCAGAGCAACATATCCGCTCCAGTTTGCTCCTGAATGTAACGACCTAAGTGACGATCTGGAGCCCACAAAATTTTATTACCTTGCTGATCTAAATGATGAACAATAGCAAGCGCGCACGAGCTGGTGACCATCCAGTCAGCTTGCGCTTTAACGGCTGCGCTGGTATTGGCGTAGACAACCGTTATGCGATCAGGGTGTGCTTCTCTAAATCGACGAAAGTCTTCAGCAGGGCAGCCTAGATCAAGAGAACAGGTCGCTTCTAAGTCTGGCATAAATACCCGCTTATCCGGACTCAGAATTTTTGCAGTTTCACCCATAAAACGGACACCAGCAACAATCAGGTTTTGGGCAGGATGCTTTTTGCCAAAGCGTGCCATCTCCAAAGAGTCAGAAACAAAGCCGCCAGTTTCATGCGCTAGATCTTGAATATCACCATCGACGTAATAATGCGCAACAATGGCCGCATTCTGGGAGCGAAGTAATTGCTTAATTCGACCAATCGTAGCTTCTTTCTCATCGAGCGAGAGAGGGGCAGGTGTTTTTGCCCATGCTTGAGCGATACAGGTTGTTCCAGAAGCATCTTGCTGTGGATAGTCAAAGAACGCACCTAGGTTTTTGTGGTTAATTACTTCAGTCATCCCGAAATCTTAACCTGCAATTGCTTT
>Ga0209135_1000501_pt1 | contig 14120 bp, 19 predicted proteins | sample LauGreSBDMM110SD_4_FD_187570 | JGI IMG/M metagenome (GOLD analysis project Ga0209135, IMG submission 187570) | Freshwater lake microbial communities from Lake Michigan, USA - Su13.BD.MM110.SD (SPAdes) (version 3) | ecosystem: Environmental > Aquatic > Freshwater > Lake | place: Lake Michigan... | reverse complement strand
GCCTTAGTGTTTAACCCTAAGGAAACAGCAGACAATTTGAAGAAGAGCGGTGCCTTTGTTCCTGGTATCCGTCCTGGCGAACAAACTGCTAAGTATATTGATCGCATCATGGGTCGTTTGACATTGATTGGTGCTATCTACATTACATTGGTTTGCTTGTTGCCAGAGTTTTTGATTTTGAAATTTAATGTGCCGTTTTATTTTGGTGGTACATCGCTATTGATTATTGTTGTGGTGACTATGGACTTCATGACGCAAGTACAAGCGCATTTGATGTCTCACCAATATGAAGGTTTGCTCAAAAAAGCAAACTTCAAAAATGGTGCAGCAGGTTCACGCTAATTTAATCAGGGAGCGAGAACACTAAGCTATGGCAAAAGAAGACAGAATTGAGATGCAAGGTGAGATTTTAGAAAATCTCCCAAATGCAACTTTTAGAGTTAAGTTAGAAAACGGACATATCGTTTTGGGTTATATCTCAGGAAAAATGCGTATGCACTATATTCGCATTCTTCCAGGTGACAAAGTTACCGTTGAAATGACCCCGTATGATCTTTCGCGAGCACGGATTATTTTCCGCGCTAAATAGTATTAGCCATAATTATTTGGATTTTGTGAGGCAAAAATGAGAGTTCGTGCATCAGTAAAGGCTTTATGCCGTCATTGTAAAGTTGTTCGTCGTCGTGGTGTTGTGCGTGTTATTTGCACAGATCCAAGACATAAACAACGCCAAGGTTAATTGGCCGTTGTAAGGTAGTAGAGAATAATCCTTTGCTAATTGTTATAAGTTGGCTTAGGTGTTAAAATTTAGGGCTTTTTTGGCGGAATTGAAAATAGAACGCCATAATTTTGGAGTAGATACATGGCTCGGATAGCAGGGGTAAACATCCCAAATCATAAGCACACTGAAATCGCATTAACTTCGATTTACGGTGTAGGACGCAATACTGCAAAGCAAATTTGTGCAGCAGCTGGCGTTTTAACAACTGCAAAAGTTAAGGATCTTAACGATGCAGAAGTTGAAAAGTTGCGCGACGAAGTAGCTAAGCTTCAAGTCGAAGGTGACTTGCGTCGTGAAGTTTCAATGAATATCAAGCGATTAATGGACTTAGGTTGCTATCGTGGTGTACGTCATCGCCGTGGTTTGCCGGTTCGTGGTCAGCGCACAAAAACAAATGCGCGAACACGTAAAGGTCCAGTGAAGCCTATTAAGCAATCCAAGTAAGGAATAAGTAGACATGGCTAAAGCTAACGTACGTGTACGCAAGAAAGTTAAAAAGAACATTGCCGAGGGTATCGCCCACGTTCATGCTTCTTTTAACAATACAATTATTACGATTACAGATCGCCAAGGTAATGCGCTTTCATGGGCAACATCTGGTGGTGCTGGTTTCAAAGGTTCTCGTAAAAGTACCCCATTCGCTGCTCAAGTTGCAGCAGAAGCAGCTGGTAAAGCTGCTCAAGAATGTGGTGTGAAGAACCTAGAGGTTCGTATCAAAGGACCTGGTCCAGGCCGTGAATCAGCAGTTCGTGCATTGAACGCTGTTGGTTTTAAAATTACTAGCATTTCAGATGTGACGCCAGTTCCGCATAACGGTTGCCGTCCACCTAAAAAGCGCCGTATTTAATACGCCGCAATTAAGCAGCAAGATTTAATAGGAGAAATACCTTGGCTAGAAATCTCGATCCTAAGTGCCGTCAGTGTCGCCGTGAAGGCGAAAAACTTTTCCTTAAAGGCGAAAAGTGTTTTACAGACAAATGCGCTATCGAAAAACGTAACTTCCCACCTGGTCAACACGGTCAACGTCGTAATCAACGTTTATCTGACTACGGTGTTCAATTGCGTGAAAAACAAAAATTACGCCGTATTTACGGTGTGCTAGAGAAGCAATTCCGTAGCTATTACGCTGAAGCTGACCGTCAAAAAGGCATTACAGGTGAAAACTTGTTACAACTTTTGGAATGTCGTCTAGATAACGTGGCTTACCGTATGGGTCTAGGTGCTTCCCGCACTGAGGCGCGTCAAATCGTTCGCCATAACAGTATTTTAGTGAATGGTAAACGCGTAAACATTCCTTCATACCAAGTAAAACCTGGTGACACAGTACAAGTTGCTCCTGCATCTATTACGCAATTACGTATTAAAGGCGCGTTGGCAGCAGCTGAACTACGTGGCTTCCCACAGTGGATTGAAGTTGATGTTAAAGCGCTTAAAGGTACATTTAAAGCTAAGCCACAACGTGACGAATTACCAGCAACAATTAATGAATCACTCGTTGTTGAGCTTTACTCTAAGTAATTTAATCTAGGACCGTAAGGAAAGTTTATGCAAAACAGTCCGACTGAATATTTGAAGCCACGTGTTGTGGATGTTGAAGTAATTTCACCATTACGTGCACGTGTAACTTTAGAGCCGATGGAACGTGGTTTTGGCTATACATTAGGTAACGCATTGCGCCGTGTATTGCTATCTTCAATTCCAGGCTTCGCAATTACAGAAGTGAAAATTGATGGTGTTGTTCATGAGTATTCAACAATTGACGGCGTTCAAGAAGACGTTGTTGATATCTTGTTGAATCTTAAAGGCGTTGCTTTAAAGCTTAATAATAAGAGCGAAACAGTGCTTACTTTGAGCAAGTCATCTGAAGGTGTTGTGACAGCTGGCGACTTTGAAACTGGCCACGATGCTGAAATCTTCAATCCAAATCACGTGATTGCTCATCTTACCAAAGGTGGCAAGTTGAATTTGGAAGTTAAAGTTGAAATGGGTCGTGGTTATCAACCTGTGCCTGTCCGTCAAAACACAGATGAAGACCGCGTATTGGGCTTCATTATGGTTGATGCTTCATTTAGCCCAATCAATAAGATAAGTTACCATGTTGAGAGTGCTCGTGTAGAACAAAGAACTGACTTGGATAAACTTATCATGGACGTTGAAACTAACGGTGTGATGGAGCCAGAACAAGCGATTCGTGATGCTGCGCGTATTTTGATCGGTCAATTGTCAGTGTTTGCAGACCTTGAGGGCGCTCCAACTGAGGTTGAAGTTAAGCAAGTACCTCAAGTTGATCCTATCTTATTACGTCCAGTAGATGATTTGGAATTAACAGTTCGCTCAGCGAATTGCTTAAAAGCTGAAAACATTTACTACATTGGTGATTTGATCCAACGTGGTGAAAATGAGTTATTGAAGGCCCCTAACTTAGGTCGTAAATCACTCAATGAGATTAAAGATGTTTTAGCGTCTAAAGGTTTAACCTTGGGCATGAAACTAGAGAATTGGCCGCCAGTTGGCCTTGAAAAAGTATAATAGCAAAGGTGTGAGGATATCACTATGCGTCATCGCAACAGTAATCGTAAACTAAATCGTACCAGTAGCCATCGTCAGGCAATGTTGCGTAACATGGCAACTTCATTGTTGCGCCATGAAATCATTAAAACTACTTTACCAAAAGCAAAAGAGCTTCGCCGTATTGCTGAGCCTTTAATCACTTTAGGTAAAAATGCAACTTTGGCAAATCGTCGTCTGGCTTTTAGCCGTCTACGTGACAGAGATATCGTTGGTAAATTGTTCAATGAACTTGGCCCTCGCTACTCAACACGTCCAGGTGGTTACCTACGTATTTTAAAATGCGGTTTCCGTAATGGCGATAATGCACCTATGGCATTAGTTGAGCTAGTAGATCGTCCAGATACTTCAGTAGAAGCAGTTGTGGCTGAGTAAACTAAATGTGATAAGCAAAAAGCCGGTTAATAGCCGGCTTTTTTATTGCCTGATGAATGCTTTAATTGCTTCTTCAGTAAAGGGCCAATTGAGTTCTTGTCTTGTTACTAAGCACTTAAATACAGGAATGGTTAATGCGTATTGGCGAAGTAGATTGTCATCTTCAACGATATCTTGTCTTTGGTAGATTATGTTTTGGTCTTTCATCGCCCTGCTGATAATGGCTTCGGCTTCTTCACATAAATGACAGCCGCTTGTGCCATATAAAATGTATTCTTTTTGCATCTGATTTCAGGCTTGTAATAGAGTTTTTTTAAATCTTATTGTGAGTTATGTTATAACATCAAAAGTTGCTTGAACCTTAGTCGTTTAGGCATTTATTAAAGCACTTACTAATTCTCTGCGAGTAAACGATATGGCAGAAATTCCAGAAATCAAAGAAAGCTTACAAGAAAGTCTGCAGCAAGTGATTCACTTGTTGGATAAGCACAAGCTTATTGAAGATCTTGTGCATAAGCAAGAATTGGATATGCCTAAGCAATCGTTAGTTGAGTTGATTGTCCACAAACAAAATCTTACCCTGCTTCAAAAAAAGCTAGACCAACTTCACCCCGCTGACGTTGCCCATATTCTTGAGGCATTGCCATTAGCACAACGTTTAGACGTTTGGGAGTTGGTTAAAGCTGAGCGTGATGGCGAAATTCTGCTTGAGGTTTCGGACGCGGTTCGTCAAACACTTATTGCGGACATGGACAGCGAAGAGTTACTCGCCGCTGCAGAACAGTTAGATACTGACGAGCTTGCAGATTTAGCGCCTGACTTACCAACAGACGTTCTTTATGAGCTTTTAGATAGCCTGGACATTCAAAATCGTGAGCGATTAAAGTCTGCGCTAGCCTATCCAGATGATACAGTCGGCGCATTAATGGACTTCGACATTGTGACCATCCGTGAAGATATTACGCTTGAAGTTGCGCTACGATATTTGCGTCGCATTGGTACTTTGCCCGACCACACCGATAAATTATTCGTTGTAGACAGGCACGATATTTTGCGTGGGGTATTGCCGTTAAAGCGCCTTGTCGTTAAAGATCTGGATCTAGGGGTAGCCGAAGTAATGTCGGATGACCCTGTTGTGTTTCATCGAGAAGACTTAGCAGATGATGCATCCAAGGCTTTTGAACGGTATGACTTGGTGACTGCCCCCGTGGTTGATGAAAATAATAAGCTGGTTGGTCGTTTAACTGTTGACACTGTGATGGATTATATTCGCGAAGAGGCTGAAAGCGATATGCTTTCGTTGGCTGGTTTGCGCGAAGAGGAAGATCTATTTTCTTCTGTCTGGAAGTCTGTGCAAAACCGTTGGACATGGCTAGCAGTTAACTTGGTGACGGCGCTCGTGGCCTCACGAGTCATTGGCTTATTCGAGGGGTCAATTGAAAAGACAGTCGCCTTGGCAGCCCTTATGCCTATTGTGGCAGGCATTGGAGGTAACTCTGGCAACCAAACAACCACAATGATTGTTCGTGGCTTGGCACTTGGTCAAATTGCTTCACATAATATGCAATCATTGTTGAAAAAAGAACTTGGCGTGAGTCTACTTAATGGTTTGATTTGGGGCAGTGTGCTGGGTGTAATTGCGTATTCGCTCTATCAAAATATAATACTAAGCGTTGTAATGACCGCGGCAATGACGCTTAACTTATTACTTGCGGCTGTCATGGGGGTTATGATCCCCTTGGTGATGACAAAGTCTGGGCGTGATCCCGCAGTAGGGTCTAGCGTCTTAATTACTGCCATGACTGATAGCGGCGGATTTTTTATTTTCCTTGGTTTGGCGGCGATATTTTTACGATGAATACAGAGATGCAAACACTTTGGACAGAGTTGCTTGAGGATTTGACTAAAACAGTCATGTTTTGGCAGTTGGCGGTAATAGCTGCAAGCCTTACAAGTGCTTGGCTATTGAGTGGTTTAATAAGCGCCTATGCCAAAGCCAACGCCCCGGAAAGTTGGAAAATTGGCATCGGTGGTTTTAATCGTGTCCTATTTCCATTGTCTTCTTTGGCATTTATTTATCTTGGAAAATATTTATTGGTTCAATGGCAACACGTCAGTCTCTTAATTCTGGCTGTCAATTTACTTTGGGCGATGGCGGCCATTCGTTTATGTGTCTATGGGATGCGCTATATCTTTTCTGAAGGCGGTTGGATGCGCACCATGGAGCATGTTATCTCTAGGGCGGTCTGGTCTGTGTTGGCTTTGCATTTAATTGGACTTTGGTTGCCAATTCTTAAGTTTTTTGAAGAGATTGCATTTAGTGTTGGTAAGTCAAACCTTAATCTATTAATTATCATTCAAGCCATCTTTACCATACTGGTTACCTTATTTCTATCGCTTTCATTAAGTCGCATGATAGAAAATAGATTGATGAGAGCTGAAAAGATAGATGTGAATGTGCGCGTCGTCTTGTCGAAGCTTGTTCGTATCGCACTTTCGGTGATGGCCATCCTTATTGCAATGTCAGGTGTGGGGATTGATATTACCCTGTTATCAGTATTTGGTGGTGCCTTAGGGGTAGGCCTTGGCTTTGGTCTTCAGAAGATTGCCAGTAACTATTTAAGCGGCTTTATTATCTTGCTTGATGACTCTATGCATATAGGTGACGTTATCACCGTAGATCTCCATTATGGCGTCGTCAGTGAGCTTCGCTTTCGTTATATGGTGCTCAGAAAATTGGATGGCACAGAGGTCGTTATTCCTCATGAAACATTGATGACGACCGCAGTCATTAATCATACAAACACTGATCGTAAAGCCCAAATTACAATGCCAATTCAAGTAAGCTATGATGGTGACTTAGAGCTGGCAATGTCGTTAATGAAAGGAGCTGCTGATACGTATGCCAGGGTTTTAGAGACACCTTTGCCGGACACACAAATTAAAGGCTTCGGAGAAAATGGAATTGATCTGAATCTTATTTTTTGGATTCCAGATCCAGAAGAAGGCTCTGCTGTATTGCAGTCAGAAATCTATTTAGAGATTTGGCGCCAGTTTAAGAAGCATGGAATTGTTGTTCCCTACCCACAAAGAGAAGTACGCATGCTCTCAACCCCTTTGATTGAGGTCGATACATCCTTAGAACCAACTTTTGAAGAGGCTAAGCTCTCGGTCAGAAATTGGGATGATGTGATTTAGTCCGGCGCTGATTAAATAGATAAAAACGAAGACAATAAAAAACCCGCTAATTGGCGGGTTCTTTATAGGGCAACTCGAACTAGTTCGAATTATTTTAATTTTGCTTCTTTGTAAAGCACGTGCTTGCGGACAACTGGATCAAATTTCTTGATTTCCATTTTTTCTGGCATGGTACGTTTATTTTTAGTCGTGGTATAGAAATGACCTGTACCAGCACTTGATTCTAGTTTGATTTTTTCACGCATGATGAGTCCTTAAATCTTTTCGCCAGCAGCGCGCATACCAGCTAAAACAGCATCAATGCCATTTTTGTCGATAGTACGAAGTGCAGCGTTAGTAATACGCATACTGATCCAACGATTTTCGCTTTCAACCCAGAACTTGCGATTTTGCAAGTTAGGTAAAAAACGACGCTTTGTTTTATTATTTGCGTGAGAAACGTTATTTCCCACCATCGGCTTTTTGCCGGTTACTTGACATACGCGCGCCATACTACTCTCCTGATACTGCATACTGAAATTCGAAAGACCGCATTTATACCATGAAAACGCGTTCTCTTTCAAGTTAATTCTATTATTTTTCTACATCACTAAAATCGATGCAAAAGGTTTGTTTAATGTTTACCTGTGCTACCGAAGCCGCCTACACCTCGATCGCTCTCGTTAAATTCATTAACCACCGTAAAGCTCGCCTGTATAACAGGCACTATCACTAATTGTGCAATGCGCTCCATAGGGTTCATTACAAAAGCCTCTTGGCTCCGATTCCAGCAAGAAACAAATAGTTGCCCTTGATAGTCCGAATCAATGAGTCCAACTAGGTTGCCCAGCACGATGCCATGTTTATGACCCAAGCCTGAGCGAGGCAGAATCATCGCTGCATAAGCAGGGTTGGCAAGATGAACCGCCATGCCTGTTGGAATAAGCGTTGTTTCACCAGGTTTGATGGTGATGGCTTCGTTAATACAAGCGCGTAAATCTAAGCCTGCTGAGCCGCTAGTGGCATAAGCGGGTATATTTTCATTTAAGCGACTGTCTAAAATTTTAAGTTCGACTTGTAAACTCATTTGAGTGACTTTCTTTATAAAAATTTCTAAAGCATTTTTGCAATATGACTTAACAACGTCCGAGCAGATTTGGCTTTGCTAGTTTTAGCTAAAGGATGTGTGCCTTTGTCATCTAAAAGCGTCAGTGTGCTTTCGTCAGCGCCTAGCGCTTCTGATGCGAGATTTGCAACGATCAAAGGAATATTTTTGCGTTTGCGCTTTTCTTCAGCATAAGCCAATAGATTTTCACTCTCCGCGGCAAAGCCCACGCAAAATGGGGCGTTCTGTAATCCAGCCACTTTCGCCAGAATATCCTCATTGGGGACGAGTTCAATATTGAGCGAAGCATTACTTTTTTTAATTTTTTCAGTGCTTGGGTTTGCCACCCGGTAATCTGCCACTGCAGCCACGCTAATAAAAATATCTTGATGGCTAATATTTGCCATCACAGCATCTAGCATTTCCGCGCCACTTTCGACCGCGATGACCTCTGTTAAGCTTGGTGCAGTTAAATGGGTGGGGCCGCTAACCAAAGTCACTTCAGCGCCCATTTCAATCGCCGCTTCCGCAATGCTATAGCCCATTCTTCCTGAGCTAAAATTAGTAATTGCGCGCACAGGATCTATCTTTTCAACGGTTGGGCCTGCGGTAATCAAAACGCGCTTGCCGGCGAGCGGTCTTGCCGGCAATTCTGCATTTAAGCTTGATAGCAACTCAGCGAATAAGGCTTCTGGTTCCAGCATGCGTCCTAAGCCAGTCTCGCCGCAAGCTTGCACGCCGCTATCTGGGCCTAAAATCATCACCCCATCTCTTAACAACTGAGCCACATTGCGCTGTGTTGCTGGACTTTCCCACATTTGCTTGTTCATGGCGGGTGCGACCAATAACGTGCAGTCTCGCGCTAGGCACAAGGTTGAAAGTAAATCATCTGCTTTACCATGCACTAACTTCGCTATAAAGTCCGCACTCGCTGGCGCTACTAAAATCGCATCTGCCTCACGGCTAAGGACAATATGGGGCATGCCATTGGCAATGCTCGCATCCCACATTTTGTGATGCACAGTTCGGCCTGAAAGCGCTTGCATAGTTATTGGTGTAATAAACTGACACGCAGCATCAGTCATCACCACCTGAACCGTAATGCCTTGCTTCACTAGTAGGCGAGTCAATTCTGCCGCTTTGTAAGCCGCAATGCCCCCTGTGATACCTAAAACGATGTGTTTGATTGTTTGCATAAGGTTTTAAAACTATGTAATGCTTTCATTTTAATATGAAAACGAACTTAAAAGAAAAACCATGTGGCGCAAAGTAAGAGTTAGCATTTTATTATTGATATTAGCGATTGTCGGGCAACAAGCCATTCTCAAAGATGGCACCCCAAATTGGAAGCGCATGCTTTATGTGAAGGCTTATCCGATTAATGCACATGCCAGTATTGCTTCTACTCAAACCATTGCTTCTTGAGTCGGAGGCATCACCGCCAAAGAAATAGGCTGGCTAGAGAATAACTAATTTGACATTCTCCTCGCCATGAATGGCAAGGTTTTACGCGCCAATTGAAAAAGTTAGTGTTAAGATTTATCCCATTAATGAGCAATGAAAGATAAATTGATGAAAAATTTCATGTGGGTCTTGATTGCTTTGGTAGGCGCTGGCGCTGTTGGCGGAATTGCGCTTAATCACGGAGAGAGTATCAATGCGCTTTGGTTTATTACCGCCGCACTTTGCGTGTATGCCATTGCTTATCGTTTTTATGCGGCTTGGCTAGCCACTAAAGTTTTATTGGTGGATGAAACCCGCGCAACGCCTGCGGAGCGTTTGGATAATGGACGAGACTTTATTCCGACCAATAGGTGGATAGTATTTGGGCACCACTTTGCCGCGATTGCAGGGCCAGGCCCTCTAGTTGGCCCAACGCTTGCGGTGCAATTTGGTTACTTGCCGGGCACGCTTTGGATTTTGTTTGGCGCGGTGCTTGGTGGCTGTGTGCAAGATATGGTGACGCTGTTTTTCTCAGTACGCCGCAATGGTCGCAGTTTGGGACAAATGGCGCGGGATGAAATCGGCCCAATAGGCGGAACGGCGGCGCTAGTGGGTACATTTGCGATTATGATTATTTTAATTGCCGTGCTAGGGCTGGTGGTGGTTAACGCCATGAAGCATAGCCCTTGGGCGACTTCTACCGTCGCGGCGACAATACCTATTGCCATGATCGTTGGGCTGTATATGCGCAAAATTCGAGTGGGGCAAGTATTGGAAGCCTCAGCGCTTGGTGTTGCCCTATTGTTGCTAGCGGTCATTGGAGGCGGTTGGATAGATCATCATCCAAGCTTACGTGTATTTTTCGACCATGAAGGCTTAACAATGGCTTGGTGGGTGATTGCCTACGGCTTTGCGGCGGCGATTATGCCTGTTTGGTTATTGCTGGCCCCGCGTGATTACCTTTCTACCTTTATGAAGCTAGGCACCATTATTTTACTCACTGTAGCAATAATCACCCTAAACCCGCAAATTAAAATGCCAGCATTAACCCAATTTACTGATGGCACAGGGCCAATCTTTGGCGGTACTTTATTCCCCTTTGTATTTATTACTATCGCATGTGGCGCGATTTCTGGTTTTCATGCGCTGATTTCATCTGGCACCACACCTAAGTTGCTGACGAACGAACGTGATATTCGTATGATAGGTTATGGCGGCATGCTGCTTGAGTCTTTCGTGGCAATTATGGCGCTGATAGCCGCAACAGTGCTTGATCCTGGCATATTCTTTGCAATTAATAGTCCGGCAGGGGTGGTGGGCAAAGAGGCGGCTGATGCGGTTGCTATGATTTCATCTTGGGGCTTTCCTGTGACCGTTGAGCAAATGAACACCCTAGCCAGCGACATGGGCGAAGCTTCTCTATTTGCCCGCACTGGTGGCGCACCTAGCTTGGCAGTGGGTATGGCGAGTATTTTTGGCAGTCTTTTTGGCAAAGGCTTGTTGGCGATGTGGTATCACTTTGCCATTATGTTTGAGGCGATTTTTATTCTCACGACCTTAGATGCGGGCACCCGCGTTGGACGATTTATGTTGCAAGATATGCTGGGTAATATTTGGCCAAAAATGGGGCAGACCTCATGGTGGCCCTCAGTGCTTATAAGCAGTGCGCTGGTGGTCGCTGGGTGGGGGTATTTCTTATATATCGGCGTGATTGACCCAAACGGCGGCGTGAATATTTTATGGCCACTTTTTGGCATTGCTAACCAAATGCTCGCTGCGATTGCCTTGTGTGTGGGCACAGGGGTTTTAGTCAAATCAGGTAAGTTAAGGTTTGCATGGGTAACAGGCTTGCCTTTGCTATGGTTGATAGTAATCACTGGCGCTGCAGCATGGGAAAAAATCACCAGCACTGATATACGTGTCGGTTTTTTTGCCGCAGCAAACGATATGGCAGCGAAGTTAGCCGCGGGCACACTACCCCCTGAAAAAGCTGCAGTTGCACCGCAACTCATTTTTAATCAGCACTTAGACGCATGGCTCACGATATTCTTTGTGCTCATGCTTTGGATTGTGGTGATCGATATGTTGCGGGTGGTGGTGCAATATTATTTCGGAAAAGCGGTTCTACCTTCATCTGAAGTTGCTTATCAAAAATCATGTATTGAGTAAGTGTTAAATTTTTAAGTAGAGGATTGTTTTTATGGCAACAGGTGTAATTATTCAAAACCCAAAAAACGGCTTAACGCGTATGGGTTATTTTGGTTTTAGTTGGACGTATTTATTGTTTGGTTGGTGGGTGCCGCTAATTCGCGGCGAGCTAGGGGTTGCTGCGCTTCATTTCCTTTTTACTTTGTGTACTTTTGGTCTATGGCAATTAATTGTAGCGTTTTTATATAACAAACAATATATGACCAGAATGCTTGAAAAAGGCTATGTGTTAAAAGATGAACCAGCAGTGATTTCTCGTGCAAGAGCTGAACTGGGTATTGCGGAAATTTAAACTTTGATTAAATCACTTAAAAATCTCTGGGCAAGAGTACGTCAGCTATCTGGCGATGATGCTTATGAGCGGTATTTGCAGCATTTCGCAGAGCATCATCAATCTGGTTCAGTGGGTGAGGCCGAGCCACTAATGACTAAAGAGGCTTTCTTTAAAGAGTGGCAGGATAAAAAATGGACGGGTGTTAAGCGATGCTGCTAAGTGCTGCTGATGTTTCACGTGTGATTGAGATGGCTTGGGAGGATAGAACGCCATTTGAAGCCATTGAATTGCAGTTTGGCCTAAATCAAGATTGCGTGATTAAACTGATGCGTAGCCAATTAAAGCTGAATTCATTCAAGCTTTGGCGTGAGCGTACCCACGGGCAAACCACAAAACATGCTAAGTTACGCAGCCCTGAAGTCTCAAGGCATAAAGCGAATCACCGGGTAAAACAGTTTTAATCTATAAAGGCTTTAACGGTTGCCCTTTGCGCTGGTGATAAAAATACATCGCTAATCCAACCAATATCATAGGTAAGCTGAGCCATTGACCCATGCTCATGCCAAAGCTCAAGATGCCAAGGTTTGCATCAGGCTGGCGTGTGAATTCTGCTATAAATCTAAAGCTACCGTAACCGATTAAAAATAATGCTGAAACTGTTCCCGTCTCACGTGGTTTGCTTGAATAAGTCCATAAAACCAAAAATAGCAAAACACCTTCAAGTGCAAACTCATAAAGCTGCGATGGGTGCCGAGGAATATTGTCAACCGTTGGGAAAACCATGCCCCAGTTGGCATTGGTTGCACGACCCCAAAGCTCACCATTGATGAAGTTGCCCATGCGACCAGCCCCTAAGCCAATCGGTACAAGGGGTGCGACAAAATCCATAATGCCCAACCATGATTTTTGATACTTACGACCAAAAAATACCATAGCAAGCAATACACCTAAGAATCCACCGTGAAAGCTCATGCCACCTTGCCACACATAAAGTACTTCTAGTGGATGCTCGATAAAGTAACTCGCCTGGTAAAACACTACATAGCCAAAACGTCCACCGAAAATAACGCCCAGCGCTCCATAAAACAAAGCGTCATCTACCATTTCAATCGACCAGCCGCGCCAAGTTTGATGGGTCGCACGCCATTTTCCTAGGGTTAAAAATGCCATAAAGCCAGCCAAGTACATAATGCCGTACCAATGAATGCCAAAATTGCCGATGTGGATAGCGATGGGGTCGAATTGCGGATGTGTAAACATGAAAATAAAAAACTCTCAATAAAAGACTGCGGCTATTTTACATCTAAGGCAGAGTTGCGTGGCTGTGATTTCATATCCCTATGCTTTTTAAGGCCATATAACTGATGCCCTTTAGGGCTGGGTAGTTTAAAATTACATTTTTGAATTTTGTCGGATGTTGTCATGCCTGTATATCGTTCACGCACTACCACTCATGGTCGCAATATGGCGGGCGCTCGCGCACTGTGGCGCGCCACTGGAATGAAAGATGGCGATTTTGATAAGCCAATTATCGCGGTTGCGAATTCTTTTACGCAGTTTGTACCAGGTCATGTGCACTTAAAAGATATGGGGCAACTGGTTGCGCGAGAGATTGAAAAAGCGGGCGGTGTTGCAAAAGAGTTTAATACCATTGCCGTGGATGATGGGATTGCAATGGGTCATAGCGGTATGCTTTATAGCTTACCTAGCCGCGATTTAATTGCCGATAGTGTGGAATATATGGTGAATGCGCATTGTGCTGATGCGCTGGTGTGTATTTCTAACTGCGATAAAATCACCCCAGGCATGTTGATGGCCGCTTTGCGCTTGAATATTCCAGTCGTGTTTGTATCTGGCGGGCCGATGGAAGCGGGTAAGGTTAACTGGCAAGGTAACACCATGAAGCTAGACTTGGTGGACGCGATGGTGGCAGCGGCTGACAGCAAAGTATCTGATGCAGAGTCTGATGCGATTGAGCGTTCTGCTTGTCCAACTTGCGGTTCTTGTTCTGGCATGTTTACTGCTAACTCAATGAATTGCTTAACCGAAGCGCTTGGTTTGAGCTTGCCAGGCAATGGCTCCACGCTTGCTACTCATGCTGCTCGTAAACAGCTTTTCTTGGGTGCTGGACGTTTAATTGTCGATTTGGCCAAGCGCTATTATGAGCAAGATGACGAAAGTGTGTTGCC
>Ga0209135_1000499_pt1 | contig 14173 bp, 5 predicted proteins | sample LauGreSBDMM110SD_4_FD_187570 | JGI IMG/M metagenome (GOLD analysis project Ga0209135, IMG submission 187570) | Freshwater lake microbial communities from Lake Michigan, USA - Su13.BD.MM110.SD (SPAdes) (version 3) | ecosystem: Environmental > Aquatic > Freshwater > Lake | place: Lake Michigan, USA... | reverse complement strand
ACACCCACAGTAAATGACCAGCTTGTAAAGATTTTTCAAGACGCACAATTAAACACCCCTAGCATGACGGCGGAGCAATTTTTAAATAACTCTGTTGCTGGCCCCCCAGTTAATACAAGTTCCCCGCTTAGCCAACTTATACCTGCCACGCCTTCGATCGCTCCAATGGCCCCCCCTGTCGTTCCTGTTGCACCTGTTGCTCCTCCCCCTGTGGTTGCTCCCCCTGCTCCTCCACCTGTTGATTACGTATTTAGTCGCCCAGATATGGGCGGTGCTGGCGGTGTGCAGCAAGGGTTTGGTAATACAGGTATGCAAGCCCGACTTACCCCAAATCAATTAGCGGGGCCAAATCAGTACTCAATAATTCAAGGATTAAATTATCAATCCCCCCTAAGCGCTTCGGTTAATGCCACACCAACACCAGAGCCAAACTTCTTACAAAGCGCTTTTAAAGAGTTCAAAGACATGTCGTTGCCAAACAAGCTTCTGACAGGTCTAGCGGGTACTACTGGGTACGAAATGCTGAACAGGCCCAAACCCGAAGAAAAGAAAAAATACAAGTCTTCGTTTAGACCTGATTTGTACACAGGGTATACACCCGTGCAACCCACCCCTTATCCATACCCAGTGGGGTATGCAGTTGGCGGAATCGCGGATTTGGGCGGTTACTCGGATTACGCTCGTGGTGGGCGTATGCTCAAAGGCCCCGGAGACGGTATGTCTGACGACATTCCTGCGACAATTGCGGGCAATCAACCAGCACGTTTAGCCAACGAAGAATTTGTAATTCCTGCCGATGTGGTTTCTCACCTCGGTAATGGCTCATCTGAAGCAGGTGCTAAACAGTTGTACAAGATGATGGACAGAATTCGCAAAGCTCGCACTGGTACAAAGAAACAAGGCAAGCAAATCAACCCTGAAAAGTACCTAGCTTAAACATGCCGCTGTACCACATACCCCCTCATCAACTGCCCACAGTATGGGATAAAGCTGCGCCTCTCTTACAAAAGTGTGTTGATATTGAGCCTGACTTTATGACTATTGAGCAGGTAGAGTACGCTATTCGTACAGGGAAAATGTTTCTATTGGTGTGGGATGAGCCAGAAGAAGGCATTACCGGCGCGGCAGCGGTTGAGTTTATAGACTACCCACGCTATCGTGTAGGGCACGGGACTTTATTGGGCGGTAAAGGTGTAGTCAAGCCGCATGTATTAAAAGAGTTAATGGCTTGGATGAAAGCTAACGGAGCTACAGTGGCTCAGTGTTGGTGCCGAAACGAATTGGTTCCCATGTATGAAAAGATGGGCATGAAAGAAACCCATCACGTAATGAGGATGAAGATATGAATATTGTTAAAAGCTTACTTGGTTGGTTAACTGGCGACCAGTTCATCATGTACATGGGCGGCGGTGGCGGTGGTGGGCCAAGCACAACATACTCACAGACTTCAAACATTCCTGAATATGCACAGCCGTATGTTGAGCAGATGCTGGGTGCGGCACAAGAAGAAATTTTTGACTACGGGCCAGGAACAGCGCCTCAATACGAGGATGTTCCTGTTTATCAAGAATATGCGGCTGACCCCCGCACAGGAATGCCCGGCAAAAAAATACAAGTTGGAACTGAACGAAAATTAGTGCCGGGGTCGGGCGAAAGGGTGCTAAAAGGCATAAAGGAATACGTACCGTTTAATACTGACCCGAGTAAGTATTTTGCCAAGCCAACAACGCTGCAAGAAGTGGCGCGAGCTAATGCCGGAAATATGCAAGTTACGCCTGAGACCAACGATGCCGCATCTATGGCAAAACGGGCGGGAATGGCGGCATTAGGCACTAAATATACGCCCGGACAATTTGCAAATCAATTCACTGCACCAAAAAGTTATCAAGACACTAAATTTACTTACGATAAAGTAAGCCCGTTTTCGCAGAAAGGCGGGTCAATGTCTGCCGCGCAGATGACGGGGCCACAAGATGTGCAGGCTCAACAGTTTGGACAAAGCGCTGCCACACAATACATGAACCCTTATATGCAGTCTGTTGTGGAAATGCAACAACAAGATGCCCAACGTCAAGCCGATATTGCCTCTACTGGAAGTAATGCCCAAGCTACACAAGCTGGTGCTTTTGGCGGATCTCGTCAGGCCATTATGAACGCTGAAGCGGCAAAAAACCTTGCATCGCAGAAAGGGAATATTCAAGCCCAAGGGTTAAATGCCGCGTATTTAAATGCCCAACAACAATACAACGCTGACCAAGCGCAACGTATGCAAGCGGCTCTTGCTAATCAAGGTATGGGATTTAACGTAGGCTCTCAAAATCTAAGCGCAAGTCAGCAAGCCAATGTGCAAAACTTAGCCGCTAAGTTACAGACGCAAGGATTAAATGCTCAACAAGCAATGCAAGCCGCGCTTGCAAATCAACAGATGGGGATGACGGCTCAGCAAAATACGGAGCAATCACGTCAATATGGCTATGGTCAGCAGATGACTGCGGCCCAGCAGCAAGCACAGTACGGTTTAGCTGCACAACAAGCAGCCGAGCAGTCTCGTCAATATGGCGCTGGATTAAGGATGCAAGGCTTACAGACCGGCTTACAAGCATCTAATCAGTTGGGTACTCTCGGTCAAAACATTTACGGCCAGCGGATGGGTATTAACCAATTGCAGAACCAATTGGGCGGGCAGCAACAGCAAGAACAGCAAGCAATCATAAACCAGCAGATTCAAGATTTTGCTACAAAACAGCAGTACCCAATGTTGATGTTGGCCAACATGAACGCGTTGACTCGTGGTTTACCCATGCAGTCATCCAACACAAGCATTTACCAAGCACCGCCAAGCGCAGCTTCACAACTTGCCGGTTTAGGAACCGCAGCCTACGGGTTGTCTCAATTAGGCGGGTCAGGAATACCAAAAGCCAAGGGTGGTCGGATTAAAGAAAAGAAACGCCCAGCCGGTCTTGCTGAGTTAGCCCTGATGAAAATGCAGTAAGGAAAACATATGCTTAATATAAAAACCCTTACAGATACGTTATCTGGCATGGACTTGCAGGAGTTGCAAAACTACGCCAAGGTAAACAAGAACGACCCTTACATTGTGTCGATGGCGTTGTCTATGGCAAATACATTGAAAAAATTGAAGGTCGCACAAGATGGCCAAGCGGGTATGCAACCGCAACCTAAAGTTGTTGACCAGCAAATTGAACAGATGGCTGCTGCACCGCAAGAGATGGGTGCTGCACCGCAAGAAATGGCTCAGCCCATGCCCGAAGATCAAGGCATCGCTATGCTCCCCGCACCCAATATGCAGAATATGGCAGGCGGCGGCATTGTTGCGTTTGATGATGGTGGTGAAGTACCGGGGTATGCTGGTGGCGGTACGCTTGAAGATGAAGTTTTTGAACGGGCTTTTAAGAAAGTGTTGAAATTTGAAGGCGGTTCTAAGTATCTTAAAAATGATGCAGGCAAGGGGCCAACCAAGTACGGCATTAACCAAACTGCCAACCCTGACTTAGACATTAAGAATTTGACCGAAGATCAGGCCAAAGAAATTTACCGTAAACGCTACTGGAATGCAATTGGTGGCAATGATTTGGCGGCAAAGAATCCCCAACTGGCAACTATTGCTTTTGATGCGGCAGTTAACCAAGGCCCCGGTACAGCCAAGCAAATGCTTAGCCAAGCTGGTGACAACCCATACGAACTTTTAAAGTTACGCCAACAGCGATATGTGGATTTAAAAAACCAAAACCCCGAGAAGTTTAGTAAGTTTTTGGGCGGTTGGACTAATCGCGTTGATTCTTTGCAAAAAGATCTTGAACAAGATCGTAGCAACCGGGGTTTGCCAGCACTCACTCCCGGCGCACAAGCTGTGGCGGCTACAGCGCCAGTTAATGCGGGCACTAATCCAGCCATAAGCCAAATCCCCGGCCAGTCTATGCAGGCTCCCGCAGCAAAAGATGAAAGCACATTCTTTGGCAATATTGCTGACAGACTGGGCATACCGCTAGAAGCGCAGCGCAATATCTCAAACGCGTTAATGGCTCCAACACCGTTGGCACCAGTAATGACGTTACCAAAAGCTGCAAAATCATCCGGAATTGCGGCATTGGGCGAAAAAATATACGACAAGTTTGCGCCTGCGGCGGGTATGTCGGAAAAACAAATTGCCGCGCTTAGAGCAGAAACCGAAGCCGCTAGAGCAGCAGAAATTGCACAAGCTTCACAGTTGCCCCAACGCTTAACACCCCCTGCCCAAGTTCTTGAACAAGGCAGTCAAGTTATTCCTGTCACAAAAACAGGTGAAGCCGCTGTCCAAAGTGCAGCAGATTTGGAAAAAGTTCGCGGTGTCAATCAATCAATAGATCAACTTGAAGCAACCCAAAGGGCTGCAAAACTGGCGCAAGAATCTTCAAAACTACCAAGCGCCGCTGAACGTCTGCAACAAGCTTCGTACTTGCGTGAGTCTGACGAAGCCGCTAGATTGATGGCCCGTGCCCGTGCCGCTACCAACGCAAAAACTACCGCGCAAGCGGCAACAATGGCGGTTAATGCTCCAGCATTAGACGAGGGTATTGCTGCGTTGACACCCAATGAAAATATTGGCGAGAGTGTTTTTAATCCAACTTTACCCGCAGATGCTAAAAAAGACATTGTGGACAAGCTTAAAGAGACCACCGGTGCAACTACTGGCGAACTCAAACAACAAGCCGCTGACAGCGGTATGGACTTCAACAGCTTTCTGATTCGTTTTGGTTTAGGTCTAATGGCAGGGGAGTCACAGTACGCTGCGGTAAACGTAGGCAAAGCCGGACTTGGCGCTTTGGATGCACAACTGGCTGAACAAAAATCTAGGCAGGCCCAAGCACTTAACTTGTCTGAAATTGGGTACAGGCAGGCCGCAACCAAGAAAGCAACTGCCGAAGCTGGATATCTTGACCGTTTTGGCAAAGATAAAAACTTGTCGTTGGAAGCCGAGAAGCTAATTGCTCAACGCATGAAAGAGTTGCCAACACTTATGCAAGCGCAGTTGGCAGGAGACCCCACTCGTTTGGCGGCGGTAGAGAAAAATATCCGCCAAGAAATATACCGCCAACTTGGGATTGAGTCTACAATGGCAGCGGGTGCTCCAGCCTTGGCTGGAGGATTTTCTGTTGTGGGGTCACGCCCCGGTTAAAAATTAGGATGTGCAGCGATGCCCATATATAGCGTTAAAGGCCCCGATGGGCGAATTTACGACGTACAGGGGCCTGAAGGCGCTTCTGATGAACAAGTTATTGCGTTCCTTCAGCAGCAGCTAGCTGCACAACCAGAACAAAAACCCAAAGAAGGTTTAATTGCTGGCCTTGAAAAAGGCGCAGAGTCTACTTTTTCTCAACTACGCTCGGGTATTGGCTCACTGCTTGGCTCTGGAGACGAAGCAGCTAGGGCCGGTTTAGAACGCGGCGAAGACATTGGCAGACGCTACGCTGACCAAGTAAGTCTTGAGAAAGTCAAGCAAGCCTATACAGATAAAGGTTTGTTGTCTGCGGCTGGCGAAGCCATCAGCCAAGTACCCTACGCAATTTCAGAACAGTTACCCAACCTAGCTACGTCTGTTGGTGGCGCTCGTCTTGGCGCTTTGGCAGGCTCACCATTTGGGCCTGTGGGTTCTATTGTCGGTGGTGGTGTCGGCTTAGTTGCGCCCTCATTCTTGCAACAGTTGGGCGGTAACGTAGAACGCCAAGCAGCAGAAGGCCAACAAGTAAGTACAGGTAAAGCTGCCCTAGCAGCCGCTCCCCAAACCGCGCTTGATGTCGCGGGTACCTTCATTCCCTTGGGCGGCAGACTGGTTAGCAAACTGACCGGACTTCCTGTTGAGGCGCTTCTTGGTCGTACATCCGCACAAGCCACCAAGCTGGCTGACGAAAGAATACTGGCCACAATTGCCAAAGGTACTGCGACTGGCGCGGCACTTGAGCTTCCTACTGAAATTACGCAACAGATTATTCAACGGGCGCAAGCAGGGTTATCCCTTAGTAGTCCTGATGCGTTAAAAGAATACGGCGAAATAGCATATCAGGCTGGACTGCTTGGGCCAATTGGTGCTGTGGGTCGGATGTCTGAAGTTGGCGGTGCACGCCAACAAGTTGAACAAGAGCAAGCCTTGGACATACGCAAGAAGCGTATGGAGGCGATGGACTTGGAAGAGAAAGACCGCGCCGCACAGGAAGTGGATGCTGCCGCAGAGATCCAACGCCGTCAAGAGCAACTTAACGATCCCGAGTTTGCCCAGCAAGCCGAAGACAGATACCTTGGGTTGCAACAACAGTTTGCTACTTTACGTGAACAGGCCAAAGGCAAGGTTGACCCTACCGATCTGGCTGGGGTAGAAGCGCGAAATGCGGCGCAAACTGCACTCAAAGCATTCAAGCAGTCGGACGAATACAAGTCCGTCATGGACGACTACCAGCAAACCGCTGGGACACGCGCTAAGTTAAAACAACAACGCGAAGAAGACGCCAAACAGCAAGCCGAAGACGACAAGCAAAAAGCCATTCGAGATGAGCTGGGGGCAATGAATCAGCAACCCGGCGTACAACAAACAATCCCCGGCCTTGAGCCGATGGAGACAGAGAACGTAGCGCCAAAGCCAGTAGAAGATGTAGCCGCCAAGCGTTCTGAGTTCATGCAAAAGCAGCAAGAGTTGGCGCAGTTGATGGATGTCCATCAACGCCAAGAGTCTGAGGCGGCTGCGCAAGGCGACATTGATCTGATTAAAAAACTGCGCCCACGCAGAGAGATGCTTGCCACTGAGCAAGGGTACATCAACACACAGCTTGAGAAACTAGGCCCTGACGAAAAGGCAGATTCGCTTGATGGTATTACAGGCAAAATTGAGAAAAAGCAAGCGCAACTCAAGAGCTTGGGCGGTGAGGGTTACGACCCTGTAAAAGCTGACAAAATCATTGCAGAGATTGAAGCGTTGCAAGAGAAGGCAAAAACAGCCGCGCCAGCTCAACTACGTCTTGATCTTGGTAGAGCCACCAAAGAGCAGGTATCTGAGACACGGCCTGAGTTTGCAGCGCGGTTAACCGCTGCCCAAGAAGCACGTCGCAAAGCGCTGGAAGAAGAGTACCAGCAGAAGATCCGCCCAGAGATTCAAGGTATACAGCGGATTGCAGGCCGCCAAGGTGAAGGCCCAGAAATGGGCATTGAAATACCCACTCAGGGTGGCGAGGCAGGGCCGGAAGGCTCCGCCGCAATGGGACAGATGCAGCAAACACTGCGCGGCGCTAAGCCCGGAGATCAAGGCGAGTTGATCTATACCGCCCCTGAAGTCGATACTACCCCGCCAAAAGTTCAGAAAGCCCCAAGTGAGGGGTTCCGTTTATTTGCACGCCAAGGCGAGCCAGTTCGACCTGCTACCTCAGAAGACATTGCCCAGCGTATTGCCAGCGCCCTTGCACAGCCCGGACTGACTGACGACACGTATGCGTTCTTGCGCCGTGCTGAAAACGTACTGCCCCGGACAGATAACCAAGGCGTGCTGTCCCTGCTTGATAAGCAGTTGGCCAAGATTGAAAGCGGTGCAGAAGGCCGTGCCAGAGCAGGCGCACCGAAGCCAACAACGCTGCAAGGATTCCCTGTTGGAGAAACCGCAGTTGGCAAGCGCGTATCCGACATCACCAAAGAAACACTGCGTGGCCCAAGTGCAAAAGCACAACCCCTGTCTTTGGAAGAAGAAATTACACCGTTGTTGGAAGCAAGAGAGCGCGGCGCATCTGAAGCGCAAGCTGGTCAACTCGGGTTGTTCCCCGACGAAGAGAAGAAACTGGGTTACATCAAGCCTGACCGTGCGGCGTTTGAGCGTTTCATGCGCAGCCCGTTTGTCAACAAGTTGCGTAAAGCCTTGCGTGCTGACCAAGAAATTCTTGACCGCGCTAAGAAGCTGCCTGAACTCAGGGCCAAGATTGCAGAACTGGAAACTAAAGCCAAAGAGATGGAGAAAATCCGTCTTGACTATTCAGATGCTGCACGCACTATCCAGTTAAACCGTGATGTGGGCAAACTGCGCAGAGACGTAAATCAAATTCGTGCCGTATTGACTGACCGTGTGGTTGATCGCATGGAAGTGCAAGGTCGTTTGGACGAACTGCAAATAATGCGCAGACAGCTTGTTGAAGAGGGTCGTGACCTTGTTGACCAAGAGTTCATACAAGAAGTCAACACCATAGATAACAGGTTACACGAACTTAACTTAATGTCTTTAGAGCTTAACGGCGTGCTCAATACGCTAGAAGCCCAGATGAAAGTTGAAGCCGCCAAGATTACTTTGGCTAGGCTAAACCCCCAACGCGTATCAAAAGAATCCCTCGATACTGCAAAACAAAACTTACTTGACGCTCAACGTGCTGCTGGTGTTATTGAAAGCGAAGCTGGCAAAGTTGTTGCAAAGCAAACAGAAGAAGCTGCCCGTGCCAGACGCACAGCAGAGGCAATTGCCGCAGCCAAGTCTGTGCAAGAGCGTATTGATCTTAGTAAAGCAAATCAAGAGCGCCTTGAGGCTATGTACGGCGAGTCCGTGCGCGGTATTGAAATCCCCGCTATATCCGATGCGCAACGTGCCGCTCGAGAAATGGGTGAGCCGGTTCTGTCTCAAGAAGAACAAGTTGACATTACCAAGAACCCTCTTAAAGTCCTTGGCGGTTACCGTAGTCGTATAACGGCAATTGAAAAACGCTTGCAGCAAGCGCAACAAACATCCGAAGAAGCTCGGATGAAAGAAATACAAGACTTGCTGGAAGCACGCAACAAGCTGGACAAGCAATACAAAGACGCTAAGTCTGCGGATGAGCGTTCTGAAATGCTGTCCAAGCTGGAAGACGCAGAGAACGCTTACGACAAAGCCGTCACGGAACTTACCGCCGAGCCTGTAATTTGGAAAGGCATGGCGCAGGACATCAAAGAGTTGTCTGAGTTCTATAACAAAGAACAAGACCTTGAGTCAAAAATCAATGACGGCAAGATTCGTTTGCCTGAAGAGCAGCCACCAAAGGTTGTGGTCAAACCAGACAGAGCACAGAAAAAAGCAATTGCAGAAAAGCTTGCGTCTGAACAAGGTGTTGAGGCCGGTAGACGCGCCAACGCTCCAACAACCAGCGGCGAGAAACTAACACGCTCAGAAGCACAGAAAGCACGCGAGTCTGAAAAAACTGTTTACTCAGGTAAAGGTATTGGCCCAGAAGAGTTAACCAAACAAGACAAAGAACGCGTGGATATGCTGCTTCAGAAAAAAGCAGGCGGTAAACCACTTAACGCTTTTGAGCAGGCGTTTGTTGACCAGAAGTTAAAGTATTACCCGCCCGGTATTAACTACCAACTCAACACGGAAGAACGTGCAACACCTTTGTCCAAGTCGGCTATAGCCGAACTCAAGCGCGGCAAAGTAGCCACAGCGTTGGATGATGTCTCTCGCACATCCCCAAGCAAACTTAATCGTGAAGTTGCTCAACGCTTGAAGAAACTGTTGGGTGAGACCAAAGTTACGCTGGTCGATAACTTTGAGACTGATACTGGCGAAGCTGCATTCGGTGCTGCATCTGCGGACGGCATGGACATTTGGCTTGACAGTGAGTATGGCCTGAACGAAGAGACGTTGTTACACGAAGCCGTCCATGCTGCTACTGAGCGTATATTGAGTACGCCTGAGAACCAACTGACTCCTTCACAGCTTGCCGCCAAGAAAGAACTGACTGCGCTGTACGAGGCAATCAAGAATGACGAAACCATTACCAGCAAGAATGCCAAGACCGGCTTAAACGAGTTTGTGGCTGAAGCCCTGTCCAACAGTGCATTACAAGCTCAAATGAAGCTCAAGCCTTGGACGTTGCAAAACGCGTGGGAGTCCTTCAAGAAGATTTTGCTAAACATGCTGGGCATCAAGACGCCAGACAACATGTTGAACGTAGCCTTGGCCGCAGTTGATACGTTGATGGAAGCGCCAATTCGCTCAGAGAACGTAGGTACAAAACTGGCCTACCGCAAAGCGGTATACACAAACTCTGACTTTTCCTATGCTGGCGCTGTGACGGACAAGTTTGTAGCCAAGAACCGCACGATATATGACAAGGTTAAAGCCAACGCTACAGGACTAACTTTTGAGACGCAGTTTGTTGACCGCTTCGCAGGTTTTGAGCGTTTAGCCAAGATTATGAAGCCGCTGGTTGGCACACAGATGATGTACTACTTGCGCATGTACGACCAGCGCATGAACTTTGTATCTCAGGCTGTAAGCAACGGCGCTTTGCAAATTATTGAGAAGACCCGCAAAGACGGCAGCATCGAGCGCATCATCGAGGCCGGTGGCGGAGCTAGCATCAAGAACGTAGTGCAGATTCTCAAGCAAGCCAACCCACTGGTGGGTAACGGCGAAGCCGTAAACCGCTTGTTTACTATGTATATGTCTGCCATTCGTGCAGAAGACAAGGGCTTTGCTGCACTGCACTTTGGTGAAGAGTTGACCGCCGCTGAACTTAAACAGGCCAAAGCGTCTGTGGACAAGAACCCAGAGGTCAAGAAAATCTTTGATGCGGCGCGTGGTGAGTACAACCAGTACAACAAGGACATGATGAACTTCCTTGCCCAGACTGGCGCTATCTCCAAGGAAACGGCTGCTGCTCTTACAAAGAACAACGACTACATCCCTTGGTATCGCCAACGCAATGGCGTGGCAGAGTTGGTTATCGGTAGCGAGTCCCCCATCAAGATTGGTAACATTGCCGAGCAACCCTACCTGCAAGAACTTGTTGGCGGCGACCGCCCCATCCTTGACTTCATGACTAGCTCGGTACAGAACACCAACATGCTGGCAGACATGGGTTTGCGTAACATTTCAACCAAGAACGCAGTCATTGAGTTGGCCAACATGGACTTAGCCAAGATTGGTAAGACCAAAATGGTTGGCCCTGATATTGTGCGTTTCAAGGTAGACGGCGAAGACCGTTACGCCATCATCAACACAGACGACGCTGGCGTACCTGCCGATGTATTGGTCAAAGGCATGGAGGGTATCCCCACACAAATGCCCGGCATGTTACGACTGCTTGGTATGCCTGCTACGTTCTTGCGTAAAGCCGTCACAGCATCGCCGTTGTACGCGGCGAGGCAGTTGTTCCGTGACTCTTTGGCAGCGCCCATCCTTGTCGGTGCGGACTTCATGCCGGTTATTGGGGCGCTTAGACAGCTTGGTAAATCAGCCACACGCGAGACGCTTGAGCGCCGAGGCATTACAGGCGGTCAGATATTTACAGGTTCAAGCGAAGACATCTCCAAAATCTTGCGTGATATTGCTGACAATAAGAGCGGCTGGGTGCAAGCGTTTGGCAAGCTCGAAGCCATCAACATGGAAGCGGATGCAACAACCCGCCGTGCCCAGTACAACAGTTACATCAACCAAGGCTTGTCTGAGATGGAAGCTACGCTGATGTCGCTGGAGTCTATGAACTTTAACAAGCGCGGCGCATCTCCTAGCGTGCACATGGCTAACTCGTTGATTCCATTTTTTAATGCGCAGATTCAAGGCTTGAATGTTTTGTACAAGGCCATGACTGGCAAGATGCCATTCAACGAGAAGTTAAAGATTCAAAAGAAAATTTTGTTGCGTGGCGGCATGATTGCCGCTGGTACGTTGGCGTATGCCTCCATGATGCAAGATGACGAGGCATACAAAAACGCCACGCCAGAACAGAAGTATGGCAATTGGTTCCTTCGTGTGCCCGGTGTTGAAGAGCCTGTGCGTATACCCATCCCGTTTGAGATTGGCTACATCTTCAAAGCGTTGCCCGAAGCCTTGTACAACTCTATGGTCAACGAGCACGGCAGCGAAGAGGCGGTCAAAGCGTTTGGCAGCATCTTGAAACAAGTCATTCCCGGCGGCACATCCTACGGCATACCGCAAGCCATGCGCCCAGCTATTGAAGCGGGTCTTGGCAAGTCGTTCTATACAGGCCGTGACATACTGTCTGCGCAAGAAAAAGGACTGCTTCCAGAAGACCAGTTCCGTGAAAACACTTCGGAAGTTTCCAAAACTATTGGACGCGCAGCAGGTGTGTCACCGGTTATTCTGGACAGCTTGGTGCAAGGCTACACAGGCGCTATGGGTTTAGCTTTTGTTCAGGCTGTGGGCTTGGGACTTACCAAAAGCGAAGGCCCCGAAGCGGCGGTCAAGCGTTTGTCTAATATGCCTGTGGTGGGCAGCGCCTTCCAGCCTAACGATGCTGGAGCCATTATCAGCCGTGTCTACGACCGCATGAACGAGTTTAAGAAAGTTGAAAACTCTGTTGAAAGTTTGATGAACCGCGGCTACAAAGCCGAGGCTATGGAGTTGCTAAACAAACGCGGTAATGAGTATGCGGCGGCTGAAATAGCAGACTACTACACCACCACCATGCGTGAGTTGACCCAGTACGAAAACGCAATTAAAGCATCCAGTGCGTCACCTGAGCAAAAACGCCAACAACTGGATGAGCTTCGTAAGCTAAAAACCCGCTTTGCCACAACGGTAGAGCAGGCTACCGATAAAACCATACCCCGATAAGCCCCGCCCGTATACACTGAGTGGCTTTGGCGTTAAATATCCTGTGCTTGAGCGCCTGATTTAAACCCTCGGTACGGACAGCATCAGGGTCGAGGCAGGGAACAAAGAACCCCTGCCCCGGCTCAGTCTTTTGCCAAGGGTATTTGATGGATAAGCGTTTCATCTACTTCCGTCACAGCGCGGCTAATCTTCATGGCAGTCACACGCATAGGTGGTGCGCTGGTCTTGGACATCATGTCTTTCTTGGCTATATACGACACCGTAAACTGCGCTTCAAGATACCGCTTGAAGTTGGCATAACCAAAACTCATGTTGGAACAGAATGACTTGAGCATACGCTCTTCAATGAAGAAGTCCACATGCCCTGCGGTGACACCGTGCTCGACCCGCCCCATAACTTCTGCGCGTGTGGTGTTCTTGTCTACCATCGAGCCGTCTCCCAAGTGCGCCAGTGGGCCAGCCTTCTCGCCATAACGCACCACCACAAACTTGCCTTGGTACTCCTGCACAAACGCATTGAGTACGTCCTCGGCACTGCGGTAACTGCCCTTGATGCTGCCGCGCTGGTGATTGATACGCTTGCGAAAACTCTCAATGATCTCTACCAACGGGAACTCGGCAATGCCTGCGTGCTCGCTGTTCATCAATATACCGGCGGCTATGGCACAGCCAACGCCTGCCATCCAGAATCGCTCATCGTTGGGCGCACGGTACTCGGTGTACATCTGACGCACAGTCTGAAGCACCAGCGTATCAACCGTCTCAATGTTGTCAACCATGTACTGCGCTAGGACAACACCGGCCACAGCGTAGTTACTGCTCAAAGACTTGATGATCTCGATCTCGTCCGCATCCCACTCAAGCTTCTCGTCCATGATGTATTCAAGCAAGCGGCGAAGCTCTCCCTCAGAAGCGTGTTTGCGTGTGCCTGTCAGGTAGTCCACGGCGTGGGTGTTTGATGACATGATCGCCATCGCTGCCCATGTAGACAGGTTCAAGCGTTCTTTGTTGGCTCCAGACTCCATGCGCTCTTTGCCGCGCCCCTCGGTCATACTAAGCAGGAATGCAGGGAACCACTCAAACTCGTCGCGGTTCTTGCTGGTGATCTCATCCGTGATGAGTGGGTTGCTGTGCAACAGGCCAAGCCTTTGTTGCATTGCAACAGGAGAAGTGCCTGCGCCTGTACGGTAGTGGGTAGGGTGACCCCATATAGATGCAGCACCTTCCAGCGCCAGTGACTTGCCAGTACCCGAGTCGGTCGAGGCACAGTGAACAGTCAAGCCGTGTAGCTTTGTGAAGCGCATCAGCGGTGAGCCAGCACCCACAAGGATAATGGCTAAGTGATCCCACAGTTTCCTGCGCACCAGCAAGTCGATGAACCTGCGCCAGTTCTCCAGTGTTCCGGCAGGCTTGGAGTTCATTGTGATGTTCTCAAGGCCGGGCATGGGCACCTCGATGGCTTCCTTATTCGGAGAGTAAATCTTTCCACCCCAAACGTAGGTGTCGTTTGGTTGCCATCCGCAGTGGTCGGGCACCTCGATGGGCTTCTTCTCGCTACTCATCTTCTCCACGCAAGCACGCACGTAGTCGTACAAG
>Ga0209135_1000498_pt1 | contig 14194 bp, 13 predicted proteins | sample LauGreSBDMM110SD_4_FD_187570 | JGI IMG/M metagenome (GOLD analysis project Ga0209135, IMG submission 187570) | Freshwater lake microbial communities from Lake Michigan, USA - Su13.BD.MM110.SD (SPAdes) (version 3) | ecosystem: Environmental > Aquatic > Freshwater > Lake | place: Lake Michigan... | reverse complement strand
CCCTGGTGGCCGGGGTGCCCAATGTGATGGTGATGAACGCCGAGCGGGCCAAAACCCTGGGCATTAACTCGGTGCCCGATTTCATTGCTTATGCGCGCAAGCGCCCGGGCCAGTTGAATATGGCGTCTAGCGGCAACGGCACGTCCATCCACTTGGCAGGCGAGTTGTTTAAGGCGTCGACCGGTATTTACATGACCCACATCCCCTATGGTGGCTCGGCGCCCGCGCTCGTGGGCCTGATGTCCAACCAGGTCGACGTGATGTTTGACAACCTGCCATCGTCCATGGCCCTTATCAAGGCAGGCAAGCTCACAGCTTTTGCCGTGACCAGCGCCCAGCGCAGCCCCGCCATGCCCGAGGTGCCGGCTGTGGCCGACACGCTCAAGGGCTTTGAGGTGGACACCTGGTGGGGCTTGGTGGGCCCCGCCAACTTGAGCCGCGAGCTCACCCAGAAGCTGCACCAAGCTTTTGCCGGTGCCTTGCAGCAGCCCGAGGTGAAAGCACGCTTTGCCCAGTTCATGGCCGAGCCTGTGGCCAACACACCAGAGCAATTTGGCGAGTTCATCAAGACGGAATTGGCCAAGTACGAAGGCGTGGTCAAGGCCTCGGGCGCGAAGGTCGATTGACAGCGGAGCCCAGCCTGCTGGCGATTTCTCGCCCGAGGTGATGCAAATGGTTCTCCACGAATCGCTTGCAGGCAAGCTCCTACAAATACGCGCCGTTTTTCCCCTTGTAGGAGCTTGCCTGCAAGCGATTCTTCGCATGAGGCGGCACACCTGGGCCGCCACCCATCGCCAGCAGGCTGGCTCCTACAGAGGAATACCGTCTTGTCTTTGTATGAGCCAGCCTGCTGGCGATGGGTGGCGAACAACGGGCACCACCGCAGGCTAACAATCGCCGGCAGGCCGGCTCCTACAAGGGAATGTCGGCTAGTTTTTGGAGGAGCGAGCGAAGTTTTTGGGGGTGCGTCAGTGACTGTCGTTACTCGCCCAAGTAAGCCGCTCTGACCCTGGGGTTCACCAGCAGCTCTTTGGCAGGCCCGCTCATGGTCAAGAGGCCAGACTCCATCACGTAGCCCCTGTCGGCAATGCCCAGGGCGCGGCTGGCGTTTTGCTCCACCAGCAAGACCGTCACGCCGCGGGCGTACACGTCTTTGACCACTTCAAAAATTTTGTCGACCATGATGGGTGACAGGCCCATGGAGGGCTCGTCGAGCAGCAGCACCTTGGGCCGGCTCATGAGCGCGCGGCCCATGGCCAGCATTTGTTGCTCGCCGCCCGACATGGTGCCGGCCAGTTGGTCGCGGCGCTCTTTGAGGCGCGGAAAAATGGAGAACACCATGTCGATGTCATCGGCAATGGCGCCCGTGTCGCGGCGAATGTAGGCGCCCATTTGCAGGTTTTCAGTGATGGTCATGCGCGTGAACACGCCCCGGCCCTCGGGCACCATGGCCAGGCCTTCTTTCACCAAATCCCAGGCGCCCTTGCCGCGTATGCTTTTGCCCAGGTACTCTATGTCGCCGTCCACCAGCGCCAGCGTGCCGGTGATGGCTTTCATGGTGGTGGTTTTGCCCGCACCGTTAGAGCCGATCAGCGTGACCAGCTCGCCCTGGCGGACTTCCAGGTCCACGCCTTTGACGGCCTGTATGCCGCCGTAGGCGACCTTCAAGCCTATGACTTTAAGCAGTGTTTGCGCCATGTCAGTGGCCCCCCGTGCCCAAATAGGCCTCAATGACTTTGTCGTTCTTTTGAACCTCAGACGGCGGGCCTTCAGCAATTTGTTTGCCGTAGTCCAGCACGGTCACGCGGTCACACAAACCCATGACCAGTTTGACGTCGTGCTCAATCAGCAAGATGGTGCGGCTGTCGCGGCGAATGCGGTCTATGAGCTCGCGCAGCTGCACTTTTTCAGTGGCGTTCATGCCGGCGGCAGGCTCGTCGAGCGCAATCAGCTGTGGGTCGGTGGCCAACGCGCGGGCAATTTCAAGGCGCCGCTGGTCGCCGTAGCTCAGAGTGCGGGCCTTGAAGTCGGCGTACTTGGCAATGCCCACGTAGGCCAGCAATTCATGGGCGCGCTCGGCAATGGCTTTTTCCTCGGCCTTGAAGCTGGCCGTGCGCAAGATGGCGCCCACCAAGCCAGAGTGGGTGCGCACATGCCGGCCCACCATCACGTTTTCCAGCGCGGTCATTTCGGCAAACAAGCGGATGTTTTGAAAGGTGCGGGCAATGCCGGCCTTGGCCACTTCGTGCACGGCCGAGGGCGTGTAGGGCTGGCCTGCGAGCATGAAGCGGCCGCTGTCCGGCGTGTAGAGGCCTGTGAGCACATTGAAAAACGTGGTCTTGCCCGCGCCGTTGGGGCCAATCAAACCGTAGACCTGGCCACGCTCTATGCGCATGCCCACCTCAGACAAGGCTTGCAGGCCGCCAAAGCGCTTGGACACGCCGCTCACATCAAGAATCAAGTCACTCATGACTTTGCGCCTTTCTGGCCCTTGGCCAGGCTCTGGCCGTGTTCGGGGGCGGGCCACAGGCCGCGCGGGCGCATGAGCATGATGGCGATCATGGCCACCGCAATGAGCAGTTGCCGCAAGATGGCCGAGTCCAGGCGACCGCCTGTCATGGCCTGCAGGGGGCCGGCCACATGGCGCAGCACCTCGGGCAAGGCCGCAAGCAGCAAGGCCCCCAAAATGACGCCAGGCAAGTGGCCAATGCCGCCCAACACCACCATGGCCACGATCATCACCGACTCCATCAGGCTGAAGGACTCGGGCGAGACAAAGCCCTGAAAGGCCGCAAACATGGCCCCGGCCACGCCGCCAAAGGTGGCGCCCATGCCAAAAGCCAACAGCTTCAAGTTGCGGGTGTTGATGCCCATGGCCTTGGCGGCGATCTCGTCTTCGCGAATGGCCATCCAGGCGCGGCCAATGCGGGACAACTCCAGCCGGTGGCAAATCACCACCGAGATCACCACCAGCGCCAAAAACAGGTAGTAGTAGAGGCTGACTGAATTGATCTCCACACCAAACACCTCCAACGTGCGGTTCATCTTGATGCCAAAAAAGGTGATGCCATCGATCTGGCTGATGCCCTTGGGCCCATTGGTCAAATTGATGGGCCTGTCCAGGTTGTTCAAAAACACGCGGATGATCTCGCCAAAACCCAGGGTCACGATGGCCAGGTAATCGCCGCGCAGCTTGAGCGTGGGCGCGCCCAAGAGCACGCCAAACACCGCCGCAAGCAGGGCGGCCAGCGGAATCACCGCCCAAATGGGCAAGTGCAATCCATTGGGGAAATTGGCGGCAATAAAGGGAAAGGCCTCGGCCAAATGCGGCGATGCCAAGAGCGCAAACAAGTAGCCGCCCACTGCAAAAAAGGCCACGTAGCCCAAGTCCAGCAGGCCGGCATAACCCACCACAATGTTCAGGCCCAGGGCCAGCAGCACGTACAGCAGCGCCATGTCCAAAATGCGCACCCAGGCGTTTCCAAACTGCTGGAGCACCAGGGGAAGCACCAGCAAGGCGATGGCGGCCAGCACAAAGGTCAGGAGTCGGTGTTGTTTCATCATGATCAGCGCCTTTCAAGCTCGGTCGGCCACACGCTCACCGAGCAGGCCAGAGGGCCTGAGCGTGAGCACCACGATGAGCACCAAAAAAGCAAAAATATCCACGTACTGGCTGCCCAAAAAGCCACCCGTGAGCGGGCCGATGTAGCCGGCACCTATGGCCTCGATCAGCCCCAGCAGCACGCCGCCCAGCACCGCCCCGCCCAGGTTGCCAATGCCGCCAAACACCGCCGCCGTGAAGGCCTTCAGACCAGGCAAAAAACCCATGGTGTGCTGGGCCGTGCCGTAGTTGGAGGCGTACATCACGCCGGCAATGGCCGCAAGCACCGCGCCAATGACGAAGGTGGCAGAGATCACGGTGTCTGGCCGCACGCCCATGAGGGCGGCCACGCGCGGGTTCTCGGCGGTGGCCCGCATGGCGCGGCCCAAGCGGGTGTAGTTGACGATGTACATCAAGACAGCCAGCGAGATGGCTGTGACCGCCAAGATACAAATTTGGGTGAAGGTGATGACCGCGCCCCCCAGTTGGTAGGGCTCGGCCGGCAGCAGCGTGGGAAAGGACTTGTAGTTGGGCTTCCAGATCATCATGGCCAAGGTCTGCAGCAAGATGGACATGCCAATGGCGGTGATGAGCGGGGCCAGCTTGGGCGAGTTGCGCAGCGGCCTGTAGGCCACTTTTTCAATGGCGAAATTGAGTGCGCCGCAGACCACGCAGGCAATCAGCAAGGACAGCAGCAAGATGATCCAGCCGGGCGTTGCGGGCATGGCTTCTTGCATCCAGACAATGATGGTCCAGCTGGTGAGCGCACCCACCATGAGCACCTCGCCATGGGCGAAGTTGATGAGGTTGATGATGCCGTAGACCATGGTGTAGCCCAGCGCAATGAGGGCGTACATGCTGCCCAGAACCAGACCGTTGATGATCTGCTGAAGCAAGATGTCCATTGGAAAATCTCCTAAGGATGTGGCGATGGATCGCCCAAAGTAGCCACCTTGTGGGTGACGCACAGGGCTAGCAAAAAGCCCACCCATGACCAGGGGCACTGGTTATGGGTGGGCTGAGCTGCGGATTGTAGTTAGATGAACTGTTTACAAAAGTCTTCCCATCAAGGGGTTTTCCCGCCCTAAATGCGGGACTCGCCTTGGCCAGCTCATCTGCTCAGGCGCTGCCTGGCGCGTCCTTGACCTGCTCGTCGAGCCTTCGCAAAAAAGCCATTTTTTCAGCGATCTTGGCCTCCAAACCACGGCCTGTAGGCTGGTACCACCCCGGTTCGGGCATGCCCTCGGGCAAATAATTCTCGCCAGCGGCATAGGCTTGGGGCTCGTCGTGCGCGTAGCGGTAAGCGCGGCCGTGGCCCAGCTCCTTCATGAGCTGGGTGGGGGCGTTGCGCAGGTGCACAGGCACTTCACGAGATTTATCTTTGGCCACAAAGGCACGCGCCGCGTTGTAGGCCATGTAAGCGGCATTGCTTTTGGGCGCCAGCGCCAGGTAGACCACGGCCTCGGCAATGGCCAGTTCCCCCTCGGGCGAGCCCAAGCGCTCAAAAGTGGTGGCCGCGTCGCCCGCAATTTGCAGGGCGCGCGGATCGGCCAGCCCAATGTCTTCCCAGGCCATGCGCACCACACGCCGCATCAGGTAGCGCGCATCGGCCCCGCCGTCGAGCATGCGGCACAGCCAATACAAAGCGGCATCAGGGTGCGAGCCGCGCACCGACTTGTGCAGGGCCGAGATCTGGTCGTAGAAATGGTCGCCGCCTTTGTCAAAGCGCCTGGCCCCGGGCGAGAGGGCTTGCTCTAAAAATGCAGCATCCACCATCGAGCATCCGGCGGCCTGGGCGGCGGTGGCCATTTGCTCGAGCAAGTTAAGCAGGCGCCTAGCGTCGCCGTCGGCAGAGCTGACCAGGGCACGAATGGCGGCTGCATCTATCTGCAGGTCTGGCAGGTGTTGCGCCAGCGCTCTGTGCAGCAGCTGCTCGAGCTCCTCGTCCTTGAGCGACTGCAGCACATACACCTGTGCCCGCGAAAGCAAGGCCGAGTTCAGTTCGAAAGACGGGTTTTCAGTGGTGGCGCCTATCAGCACCACCAGGCCAGACTCGACAAAAGGCAGCAAGCCGTCTTGCTGGCTTTTGTTGAAGCGGTGGATCTCATCCACAAACAAAATGGTTTTGGCGCCGCGCGCCAAGTTCTGCTCGGCCTGCTCCATGGCCGCACGTATGTCTTTGACGCCCGAAAACACCGCCGACAGGGCAATGAATTCAAAGTCAAAGGCCTTGGCCGTCAGCCGCGCCAGCGTGGTTTTACCCACCCCGGGTGGCCCCCAAAAGACCATGGAATGCGGCTTGCCTGACTCAAAAGCCAGGCGCAGCGGTTTGCCCGGACCCAAAAGGTGAGACTGGCCCACGACCTGGTCCAGCGTGGTCGGGCGCAGGGCCTCGGCCAGGGGGGGCGTGGGGGCCTGGCTGAACAGGTCGGCCATGGGCAATTAAAAGCTCAGGCTTTAAGGCCTGAGCACATCGGCACCCACCGGGGGCTTGAACTCAAAGCTGCCCGCAGGCAAAGCGGGGTTGGCCTCGAACTGGGCAAAGCGCATGACCGAGCGCTGACCGAAGCTGTCGAGCATGTCCAGGCTCACCAGCTCTGTGCCTTTGGCAGCTGCACGCAAACCCACTTTGATGCTTTGAACCTGACCGCCTGGCGTGCGGGGCTCGGCCAGCACCCACTGCAGACCCTCAGAGGCGGGTTGGGCGCTGAGCTTGAAATCGGCTTGCAGGCCGCGCAAGTCGGTGGCCGCTGCAATCACGGCTGCGGGGGTGCCCTGCAGCACCTGGGCCAGGGGGCGGGCCGTGACCTGGTTCAAGTCCACATCATGGAGCCACAGGGTCTGGCCATCGGCCACCAGGGTTTGCTGGAAGGGCTTGGCGTAGTTAAAGCGAAAGCGGTTGGGCCGGGCAAACTCGAAGGTGCCGTTGGAGGTTTTGGCACGCGGGGTCTGCCCGTCTTTGGACGGGGCCGTAACGGTTTGGCTGAACTGGGCGCGGCCGCTTTGCACACTGCGGATAAAGTCCCCCAGCAGCTGCAAGCCATCTTGGGCCTGTGCCAGCGAGGCGGACAGGCCCATCACGCTGGCGGCAATCAGGCGCCTGATCATCAAGGTCATGTGATAACTCCAAAAAGGGGTGGGGTGCGAGCCGCGGCCATGGCCGGTCATTCGACGCGCGCAGGCACCAAAATGTCGCGCTGGCCCGCGCCTGACATGGCGCTGACCATGCCCGCATTTTCCATGTCTTCGAGCAGCCTGGCGGCGCGGTTGTAACCAATCTTGAGGTGGCGCTGCACCAAGGAGATGGAGGCCTTGCGGTGCTTGAGCACCACCTCCACGGCCTGGTCGTACATGGGGTCTTTTTCACCGCCGCCCTCGCCGGCCAGGTCGCCCAGGCCGCCTTCACCATCGACCATGCCGCCTTCGAGCACGCCCTCAATGTAATTGGGCTCGCCGCCTTGCGCTTTGAGGAAAGCCACCACGCGGTGCACCTCTTCGTCGCTCACAAAGGCGCCGTGCACCCTAATGGGCAGGCCGGTACCACTGGGCATGTAGAGCATGTCACCCATGCCGAGCAAGGCTTCGGCGCCCATTTGATCAAGAATGGTGCGGCTGTCGATCTTGCTGGAGACTTGGAACGAGAGGCGGGTAGGGATGTTGGCCTTGATGAGGCCGGTGATCACGTCCACGCTGGGCCGCTGGGTGGCCAAAATGAGGTGGATGCCGGCGGCGCGGGCTTTTTGCGCCAAGCGGGCAATGAGCTCTTCGATTTTTTTGCCCACCACCATCATCAGGTCGGCCAACTCGTCGATCACCACCACAATGAAAGGCAGTCGCTCCAGCGGTTCGGGCTGCTCGGGCGTGAGGCTGAAGGGGTTGTAAATAAACTCGCCACGCGCTTTGGCCTCGTCGATTTTGGCGTTGTAGCCGGCCAGGTTGCGCACGCCCAGTTTACTCATGAGCTTGTAGCGCTTTTCCATCTCGGCCACACACCAGTTCAGGCCGTGGGCGGCCTGCTTCATGTCGGTGACCACAGGCGCCAGCAGGTGCGGGATACCCTCGTAGACGCTCATCTCTAGCATCTTGGGGTCGATCAAAAGCAAGCGCACGTCTTTGGCATCGGCCTTGTAGAGCAAGCTCAAGATCATGGCGTTGATACCCACCGACTTGCCCGAGCCAGTCGTGCCCGCCACCAGGCAGTGCGGCATTTTGGCCAGGTCTGCCACCACGGCTGTGCCGCCAATGTCTTTGCCCAAACCGATGGTGAGCATGGACTTGGCTTCGTTGTAGGTTTGCGAGCCCAAAATCTCCGACAACTTGATGGACTGGCGCTTGGCGTTGGGCAACTCCAGCGCCATGTAGTTTTTACCAGGGATGGTCTCGATCACGCGGATAGACACCAGGCTCAGCGCTCGCGCCAGGTCTTTGGCCAGGTTGACCACCTGCGAGCCCTTGACGCCGGTGGCCGGCTCGATTTCATAGCGGGTGATCACTGGGCCGGGGGCGGCTGCCACCACGCGCACCTCCACGCCAAAGTCCTTGAGCTTTTTCTCGATCAGGCGCGAGGTCATCTCCAGCGTCTCGGGCGCCACACTTTCTTGGCGTGACATGGCGCCGTCCAACAGATCGACCTGGGGCAAGCGTGAGTCTGGCAACTCATTGAACAGCGGTTTTTGGCGCTCCTTGACCACGCGTGTGCTTTGGGGCACCTCCAAGGGGGCTGGCTCGATCAGCACCGGGATGGGGTGGTGCTCCTTGATCTCCACGCGCTCTTCGAACAACACCTCTTCACGCTCGCGGGCGGCAGCGCGCCCGACTTCTAAGTCAATGGCCCGCTCACGTTTTTCGCGGCGCGTCACCAACAGTCCGTCTATCCAGGCGCCCAGTTTTTGTGCGGTATGGCCCCAGGAAAAGCCAAACACCAAGGACACGCTGAGCACAAGCAAGGCAATCCAGACCAAGCCAGAGCCGGCAAAACCCATCCACTTCATGCTGACAGGACCGCCCAAAAACCCCAGCACCCCGCCCGCATGGCCTGGCAGACTGGCCTCAAAACGGTATAAGCGCGTCCACTCCAGCGCCGTGCTGGCGGCCAGCAACACCAGCAGTGAGACCCAGAACTGGACGCGGCGCCGCGGCGTGACTGCCGCCCGGCCGTTGCCATGGAGCCAGCGCCTGAGCGAGTGGCCCCACTGCCAGGTGCCCACCACCAGCAACCACCACGCGGAGTAACCCATTAAAAAGTAACTGGCGTCGGCCAGCCAAGCGCCCAGGCGGCCAGCCAGGTTGTGCACGCCCGCCGCCGCAGCCGCCTTGCCGGTGGTGGACCAGGCGGCATCGGCCGGGGTGAAGCTGAGCAAGGCAATCGCCCAGAACAGCAGCGCCACGGCGGCCAGCACCAGGCTCAGTTCGTGGGCAAATCGGCTCAAGCCGGTGGGTGCGTCGGCGGTCACCGAGCCCTGGGTTAAGGTGTCAAGTGAGTAAGTCATGGGGCAATAAGCAAGCTTACCGCAGAAGAGCCCGTCCAGAACAGTCAGCTTGTCATCCCAGCGCTTGATGCACGGCAGGGCTGGGCGCCCGTTCTTACAATGGATGCAGATCAAATGCTTTTGCTTTGACGACCCACGCCATTGGGCCCCGTGTCATGGCGGGCGCCTCACCTCACCCACCGCAATTTCAACCCCACTTTTAAGCACATGAAGCACTCCAAGGTCTTGATCCTGGGCTCAGGCCCCGCTGGCTACACCGCCGCCGTCTATGCCGCCCGCGCCAACCTCCAACCTGTGCTGGTCACCGGCATCGCTCAGGGCGGCCAGCTCATGACCACCACCGATGTGGACAACTGGCCGGCCGACGCCGACGGCGTGCAAGGGCCTGAACTGATGCAGCGCTTTTTGGCCCATGCCGTGCGCTTTAACACCGAGATCGTGTTCGACCAGATCCACAAAGTCGACTTCAGCCAGCGCCCCTTCACGCTCACCGGCGACAGCGGCAGCTACACCTGCGATGCGCTCATCATCGCCACTGGCGCCTCGGCCAAGTACCTGGGCCTGCCCACGGAAAGCGCCTTCATGGGCCGGGGCGTCTCGGGCTGCGCCACCTGCGACGGCTTTTTCTACCGCGAGCAAGACGTCTGCGTGGTCGGCGGCGGTAACACCGCGGTGGAGGAAGCCCTGTACCTGTCCAACATCGCCAGCAAGGTTTACCTCATTCACCGCCGCGACAAGTTCAAGGCCGAGGCCATCCTCATCGACAAGCTGATGGACAAGGTGGCAGCTGGCAAGATTGTTCTTAAAACACACCAAACCCTGGACGAGGTGCTGGGCGACGCCTCGGGGGTCACCGGCGTGCGCCTCAAAGCCACGCAAGATGGGGCCACGCAAGACCTCAAGCTCACAGGCTGCTTTATTGCCATTGGCCACCAGCCCAACACCGAGATATTCCAGGGTCAGCTGGACATGAAAGACGGCTACATCGTCACCCGCAGCGGCCTGAACGGCTTTGCCACCATGACCAGCGTGCCCGGCGTGTTTGCCGCCGGCGACGTGCAGGACCACATTTACCGCCAGGCCATCACCAGCGCCGGCACCGGCTGCATGGCAGCACTGGACGCCCAGCGTTTCCTGGAGCAGCAAAGCGGCTGAAGGTTCGCGTGCAAATCCGGGTAGAATCTAGGGTTTGCCGAATCGTTACCCTTTGGGCGCGAGATTCAAGCAAAAAAGACCTTTGACCGCCGATGAGCCGGAGCCGTACCCAGATTCATTTGGGGCAGACGGCACAGCACAGGACATCTGCGAGGTGCGGCGATGAGCTGCCAACTATTTTTCTGGAGTGTCCTTATGGCACGCGTTTGTCAAGTCACGGGCAAGAAGCCCATGGTGGGAAACAATGTTTCCCACGCCAACAACAAAACCAAGCGCAGGTTCATGCCGAACCTGCAATACCGTCGTTTCTGGGTCGAGAGCGAAAACCGTTGGATTCGCCTTCGCATCACCAATGCTGGTCTGCGTTTGATCGACAAAAACGGCATCGACGCCGTCCTCGTTGACCTGCGCGCACGCGGCGAAATCTAAGGAGCACCACCATGGCTAAAGGCGGACGCGAAAAAATCAAGCTGGAGTCCACTGCGGGCACCGGTCACTTTTACACCACGAGCAAGAACAAAAAGACAACGCCTGAAAAGATGTTGATCATGAAGTTCGACCCCAAGGCTCGCAAGCATGTCGAGTACAAGGAAGTCAAACTGAAGTAATTCAGTGGCTGCTCCCCAAAAACCCGCCCTCGAAAGACGGCGGGTTTTTTTACGGCTTACCTTTGTGCATTGCGCCCATGCTGGGCGCACAAAGAAAAAGCCACCCGAGGGTGGCTTTTTCAATGGGCATCAGACCTGGCTTTCAGACGCGAGCAGCCTTGAGCTTGAGGGCAAACTGCTCCAAGGCCGCCACACCGCTGGCCTCGGCGCGTTGGCACCAAGACTGCAGGTCGGCGGCCAATTGCTCGCGGGTAGACGAGGTGCTCATCCACAGCTGACGCAGCTCTTCGCGCATGGTCACCATTTTGTCGAGCACGGGGTGCTCGGCACGGGCTTGGGCAATGACAGGCAAGGCCGCTGCAGGCACTTTGTCCACATCGCGGTGCAGCCAGCGGCTGGCCACTTTCATGACCGACACGTCTGCGCGGCGGGCTTTGAGTGAAGCCATTTCGGCCTTGGCCGTGCGGCGCAATTCGCGGGCAAAGCCTGCCATCACTTCATAGCGGTGGGCAATGACGGCTTCCAGGGTTTTTTCGTCGGCCACGGGCTGCACAGCGCCCAGCAGCAGCTTGGGCGGCACCTTCTTGACACTGGCCAGCCCCATGCTCCTGAGAATGGTGATGTACATCCAGCCAATGTCGAACTCGTAAGGCTTGATAGACAGCTTGGCCGAGGTCGGGTAGGTGTGGTGGTTGTTGTGCAACTCTTCGCCAGCAATGATGATGCCCCAGGGCAACAAATTGGTACTGGCGTCGGTGGCCTCGAAATTCCTGTAACCCCAGAAATGGCCCGCGCCATTGATGATGCCGGCAGCCATGATGGGGGTCCACGCCATTTGCAAAGCCCACACGGCCAGACCCGCCGCGCCAAACAAGGCCAGGTCAACGATCATCATTAAACCCACCCCTTGCCATGAATAGCGGGTGTAGAGGTTGCGCTCAATCCAGTCGTCTGGCGTGCCGTGGCCAAAGCGGGCCAGGGTGTCTTTGTTTTTGCTCTCCGCGCGGTACAGTTCCGCGCCCCGGGTCAGCACTGTTTTGATGCCGTGCACATGGGGGCTGTGTGGGTCTTCGGCCTGCTCGCATTTGGCATGGTGCTTGCGGTGGATCGCAGCCCATTCTTTAGTGACTTGGCCGGTGGTCAACCACAGCCACAGGCGGAAAAAGTGAGAGGCAATGGGATGCAGGTCCAAGGCACGGTGTGCCTGATGGCGGTGGAGGTACACCGTCACGCTGATCATGGTGATGTGCGTCATCGCCAACGCGAACAGCACGATTTGCCACCAGGCAATGTCCCAGAGGCCGTGGGCCAGCCATTCCAGTGCGGCATCAAAAAAAATCATCTATTGGTCCTTTAAAACCCAGAGAAGCACAAGCGTGCCACAACCTTGATATTGTGATCATTGTAGGCGGCTGTGCTCAAAAGACCTAACCGAGGGCTACTGTCCACCGACTTTTCAGGACTGAAGGCTTGAAAGAAGTGCTATCTGTCGCTAAAAAACAGGATTCCCGGCTTACAGCTGGTCACGCACGCTGCCAGACTGCAGCAAAAAAACCGTCGGTGGCATGCCGATGCGGCCACAAGCGCAGGTACTCACCCGCACACAAGAATTCGGGCTGGGCCACACCGAGCTGCGACAAAAGCTCTGCGGCAGGCAGAGGCTTAAAGTCGGGCTGCAGCGCCTGAAAAGCCTGTGCCACGGCCTCGTTTTCTGCCTGCAACATGCTGCAGGTGGCATACACCAGCCGGCCGCCAGGCTTGAGCAAACGGGCGGCGCTCTGAAGAATGGCCAATTGCTTGACGGCCATCTCTTCAATGGCCTTGGGGTTTTGCCGCCACTTGAGGTCGGGGTTGCGGCGCAGGGTGCCCAAGCCCGAGCAGGGCGCGTCCACCAACACCCGGTCGATTTTGCCGGCCAGGCGTTTGATGCGGTCGTCTCGCTCATGGGCAATGGCCACCGGGTGCACATTGGACAGGCCGCTGCGCGCCAACCTCGGCTTGAGCGCGTCCAATCTGTGGGCCGACACGTCAAAAGCGTAAAGCCTGCCGGTGCTGCGCATGGAGGCACCCACGGCCAGGGTCTTGCCGCCCGCACCGGCACAAAAATCCACCACCATCTCGCCGCGCTTGCCGTCCAGCAACAAGGCAAGCAGCTGCGAGCCTTCGTCTTGCACCTCAATGTCGCCCTGAACAAACAGGTCCAGCTTGGTCAGCAGCGGCTTGTCTGCCAGCCGCAAACCCCAGGGCGAATACGGTGTGGGCTCTGACTTGATGCCCAGCTTGGCCAGCTGCTTTTGCACGTCTGGGCGCTTGGCCTTGAGGGCGTTGACACGCAAATCCAGCCCCGCCAACGCATTGAGGCTGTGGGTCAGGGCGTCAAACTCGGCGCCCATCTGGGACTTCAAGGGCTCGACCAGCCACTGCGGCAGGTTGTGGCGGTGCAAGTCCATGAGGTCGTCGGGACTGACCTGGTCGCAGCGCTGCAGCCATTCTTTTTCAGGCGATGAAAGAGCGCTGAACAAAAAATCGCGGTCGGCGGCAAAGCCCAAAATGGCCAGTCGCCGCTCCAGTGGGCCTGAGCCGTGCTGGGCGAGATAGTTGAACAAGGTCTTTTTACGCAGCACGGCGTAGGTGGTTTCTGCCACGGTGGCGCGCTCTCGGGGACCGAGGCGTTGATCGCGGATGAAACGGGACACCACGGCGTCAGCCGGGTGCTCAAAACGAAGGACCAGCTTCAGCAGTTCAGCTGCGCTGTCCAAGAGGGCCTTAGGATGCATGGCCTTATTGTCCCATCCAGCCCACTTACGTTGTTGCCGCCATGTCAGACCACGACCTGCCCCCCCTGATTGAAACCCCTCCCGGCTTGTACCTGCACTACAAGGGCCTGCCCTACCAAGTGCTGGGCACCGTGCGGCACAGCGAGACCTTGGAGCCCCTGACGCTGTACCGCGCGCTCTACGGCCAGCGCGGCCTGTGGGTCAGGCCAGCGGCCATGTTTTTAGAAGAAGTGGTGATTGAGGGCGTGCGACAGCCGCGCTTCAAGTGGCAGGGGCCCGCGCAGGCGGAAAGCGGCGTGTGAATCTCAAGCCGTCTGTCACATAAGCACAAACGACTCAGTCAACCGCACCGTGTTTCCTACACCGGCGCCTGAGCGAATTCTGGGTGCGGCCGGCCGGCGATTTGTGCGTACCCGCAGTATGAGCCGGCCGGCCGCACCCAGACTTCGCCGCCCCGCCAGCAGAACACACACCGTTGATTCGCCGAACACATGCCGAGCCAATGACCAGCCCACCGATAATGATTGACTTATGTCTGAAGAAATCGCCAGCCAGGTCCAGCGC
>Ga0209135_1000495_pt1 | contig 14199 bp, 16 predicted proteins | sample LauGreSBDMM110SD_4_FD_187570 | JGI IMG/M metagenome (GOLD analysis project Ga0209135, IMG submission 187570) | Freshwater lake microbial communities from Lake Michigan, USA - Su13.BD.MM110.SD (SPAdes) (version 3) | ecosystem: Environmental > Aquatic > Freshwater > Lake | place: Lake Michigan... | reverse complement strand
TGTAAGACGCTCATAGGCATAGGCACTCGCTTATAGTTTGCTCATAGGCATAGGCACTCGCTTATAGTTTGCTCATAGGCATAGGCACTCGCTTATAGTTTGCTCATAGGCATAGGCACTCGCTTAAGAACTCTTCATAAACAGCTTCTCCGTTCTCGGCACACACAGAAATCCACAGAAAACATCATAGTTCAGTACTCCATTATTGTTCCGCGCGTAGTTCAGATCACACAGCTGGGGATTCCATATTTCATGCTTGCTCGCGTCCAGATTCGTAACCGGACGCGCGCCAGACTTCTGGGACCAATACCCACCATTATCCTGCCGCAAGAAATGGTAGTCATCCGATTGATCAACCACCAATGCAATCTTCGACGACTTTGCAGGACACTTATCCTCGAACGTAGCCATCTGTAGATTGGGATTATCTCCCATAAGCCGCATAATCATGTTCGGACACGTCTTCGGTTTACTCGACTTGAACATCGGGTACTTTGAAGGCGACCCAGGCTGGTGAAACGGCACGTTACAATCATCGTTATCCCTGCATTGGTTCATCTGTCTCGGGTCACGCACGTTCATCGCGTAAGAGAAGCAGTTGTGTGTTTCACGCAGCTTCATCTTCTTGTTCCAGAAAAGCGGGTCATATAACGGCTCCCAACCAGATAAAGAGGGTTGAGTAGCACAGGAGTTTATGTGCTCTGCGCAGAATGCCTTTCCCTTCAGCGATGGCTGTTTACATGTCGAAAGACACTGACACTGATGTAGGCGACCCGTTCGTCGCACTTTTTTCGTGTGTCTGCCTTTCTGTTGTAGTTTTTGTGTCTTTCTTCTGGCTATCGGAGCCATTCTCTACTGATGGCTGCGAAACTTGCTTAACCGCGTAAATCAGATCTTTTGGCAGATTCTCGAGTTCCCCAGGTTGTGGAGTCGGTAGAATGAGAGATGCCTTCCCAATCTCCTGGGCCGCCTGGGTACTCTGTGATTCACTCATCGTATAATATTCATGTTCCACGTGTTTCATCCGGATCTTTTCAACTGCGTGACAAAAATACACAAACTGGTTCTCATGCGTTGCCGTAAGATTCGGTGTGAAATATCCACTGTATTTCCCCGTGAGCTCCACATACTGCCAGCCCTCCGAAATGAGTTTCTCGAGAATCGTATTAATATAATAATACCGTTTGTCGAGCTTGAAAAGGGACACTAAAGCGTTGGATACAGTCACAAGAAGTGATATAATCCATGTAGCCCAGTATATAGACGTATTTGTGGAGCCAAATCCCTGGATTGAGAGAAGAGCGGGAACAATGAGAGAACCCACCGTGATCATAGTACGCGACATGTGAAACATGATGCTTGTATTCTGCGTGCGATGCGTCAAATACACTACAAGAGGCATGAAACGCCCCTGTATTATACTTAGCTGGAGAGGTGTGAGGTTGACCAGTGATATAGCATGTTCAAAATCTCTCTGTTTCTTTACACAAGTCATATGCTAAAATTGAAGTAGGTTTGAAACTGGGTGACCGTATGGAACTTTGGCGCAATATATTTCTAGAAGAGGCCGACTGGGCTACGTGTAGCGTGTCAGTGGCGACTTGGCGGAAGATAACAGAAGAGCATGACGGCAGCCGGCACATTGCCCGTATCAAGAGTGGCGAGAGGGAAGTCTATATCGCTCTCGGAACGCCCAATAATGCAGAGCTTGAGAACCAGATCTATGCACCCAGCTGGCTGGTGGATCATCTCGGGGTGGAGGGGACAGGCAATACAGTGGAAGTGACTTGGCTCACACAGGAGGCCTTTCCCGAGGCTACACGGATCGTCTTGCGCCCACAGGATTCTGCCTTCTATCACGCGGATGCAAAAGAGGAACTGGAACGCGCCTTAACGCGTCTCGGAGTCATACGGACCGGTGATACCATTCTGGTCCCTCTTGAGTGTCTCGGAGGATATGAGATCCCATTTGACGTAGTTCTCACAGAACCGGCCAATATCGTCTTGGCGCAGGGTGATGAAGTCATTATGGAGTTTGAAGAGGCGTTGGACGCTGTTGGATCTGAATCCGAAGAGGTGGAGTCCGAAGAGGAAGAGGAGGAATCCGAGGTTCTAACCCCAGAACCCCAAGGCCAGGCACTCGGCGGTGAAGTCCGTTATCTCCCTGATGGACGTCGTTGGAATCCATGGCGCGATGCTAGATAGGATCTATAGAACTATATAAGGCCCTAGCCCTAAAGACAAACTATGTACACACCCCCCACAGAATCCCAGATCCGCCAAGGAGCCACGCAAATCCGTGACTCTTTCGGTAGCCCTTTTTTCATCGGCCGCAATGGTACTATAGAGATCGAAGTCCTCCTTTTCTGGCTGACCAACCGTCGTGGTGGAGCTCAGCGCTCCTACCCCACCCGCCTCGCCGAACAAATACAGCGCAATGCCGGCATCTTCCCCGGAACCCCCGAATCCATAGACGAATGGTGCGAGGCCTACACCGAGGTTCTCACGACGATGACCGGAGGCGCGGCCGGGTGGTTTGCCCCCACATTTAACGCCGAAAAGGCCATTCTCGACATATATGCCCCCAACGCCTTCCGTACACCCTTGCGGAGCCTCGAACCCTATTACATGCCGACGGGCCTCCGTTGGACGGAGAAGCTCGTGGGAAAACGTGTGGCCGTTGTGAGCAGCTTTGCCGATACGATGCAAGCACAGATAAACCGGGCCGACAAAATCTGGACGGGTGCCCAAGAAGGCCTTCTTCCTCAAGACGTGAAATGGAACTTTATCCGAACCGGATTCACACCTACAGTTTCACAGGGAAACGCGTCCTGGCCCAGCAGTGTGAACACATGGCAGGAAGCGGTGAACCACGTCGTGACATCTGTTATACTCTCCCAATCCGAGATAGCTCTTGTAGGCTGTGGGGGGCTCGGAATGATCATTGCAGGGCGTCTGAAAGAGGCCGGTATCTCAACCATTGTTCTCGGAGGTGCCGTTCAAGTTCTCTTTGGAATCAAGGGGCGGCGATGGGCCACGCACGACGTCATTTCCCGATTCTGGAATGATTCCTGGGTCTGGCCTTCTGCTACAGAGATTCCTGGGGGCGCTGGGTCCATCGAAGGCGGATGTTATTGGTGATTCCCGTTAGATGCGCCTACAGATCGCTAGTGATCTCCATCTCGATACACGCCCCAAAATGACATTCAAAGAAATCCTCGAACCACGCGCCGCTCCCGCTCTCGCTCTTCTCGGAGATGTGGCGCCCCTCAACTACGAAGGTCTCAAAGCCTTCCTCGAATGGTGTTCCGAAAACTGGGATTCCGTTATCTGGATTCCGGGAAAGGCGGAACTCCTTGGACCCGGATCAGGAAACGAGTTACGCAACATTCCAGATCTCGAAGCCCCAGTGGCAAAAATGCGAACCATGGCGGAATCCTTCTGGAATATTACGATTCTTGATCATGAAGGAATGGTGAGCGACGACGGCCTCTACATCTTCGGTCTCCCTTTCTGGAAGTTCCCACGCGACGAAGGACATGTATGGAATCCCCAGTTCTTCCGCTACGTAGAAGCCGAACCCAGCCCCATGGACCCAGAGTTCTTACGCTCGGTTTATAATCGCGATCTGGCCTGGATCCGCTCAAAAGTCCGGGCGCAACATGAACCCGTAGTGATTCTCTCGCATTACGGGCCGACCACCTGGCTCCAAGAGGAGAACTTCATCGGTGATCCCGATAAGAGTGTGACGTTCCCCGACATTGAAGAGCTTCTGAAGGCGCCCCTCGTTGCCTGGGTCTGTGGCCATGTGCACAAGCCCATTCAATACACAAAAGAATGGTACAATGCTACCGGCTCAAAAGGGAGTGTGCTTCTTGTAGCGAATCCAAAAGGATTGCCCTACCAGAATCTTGATTTTCGTAAAGACGCAGTTATCCGAGTCGATCCAGGCCTATTTCGCTAGTAGATTGGGCTTCACATCCCTATTGAAAGCTGCCTCAAAGCCCCGAATGGATCTCTCAAAGTTCGGTTCGGGTTGGAAGGCGATCGGCCTCTTTTTCCGAATATACATGATTGCCTGATCGGTTGTCATTCCATGTACTGCAATCAAATACATGGCCGTCGCGGCGGCTGATCGCTGCATCCCCGCTGCACAATGTACGAGAATGGCACTCTTTTCGGCCATTGTCTTCCGCATCTCATATGCAATCTTATAGACTATCTCGAAAGACCACTTCTCCATATTGTTAATATCTGGCTCTTGGCGACTGTCGTCGACAGGAATACGATACTGCCGCGGAATAATAGGATTGAAAGGGATGTCTTTCGAACAGTTGAAAACGGCGCGGATATTCTTTTCATCTGCGAAGAGTTCATCGGCCGCTGCAGCCTTATTTCCCAGCCATAACCCGGGGACGATTTCATCCGCGTGATTCGCCTTTTTATAGAGGTTCTGCAGATCCATTCTTACTACGGGGGAGGGATATCCGCCCGTGTTTCAAACGTGGCCGAAAAATTGTCTCACTCGTTTAAGCTTTAAAGGGTATGCCACTCACGCGACATCTTTACCGACAGGATGAAGTTGCCGCCGCCCTCCAGTTCTGTCTGGTACGAAATCGACCTCTGGAAGCCGCCTTCTGGACCCAGGAACTCATTGATTCCGGGCTGGCGGAAGAACTGATGGCGGCTCTCAAACAAGTATGGATGTACGGATTCGGTGTGAAGGCTCTCGGATGGTATCGCGCCTTTGTGGAACTCTTCCGCGGCGATGAACTTGCAGAGGAGGAACTCATGCGGCTCGTTTGCTGGCTCTGCCGCCTCGGGGGCAAAAAGGATCGGAGTATTCTCACTCTTCTTTCTGGGACCGTAGAACCCGATCGCGTAAATATTTGTCAGATCCCCGAAGGCTTCAGCCCCGTGGAGGCATTTGCCTTCCGCGCCATTCTACAGCGAAAAACAGTTGCGGCCTGGGGGGCCGTGTGCAGCCTCGAGAACGCAGATTTCCTAAAGAAGATTGCAATGCGAAAACATGGAGTGAAGGCCTGTAAGTTTCTCAACGTTTTGGATGAGAGTATGGAATCACGGGCGATTGCAGTAGCCGCCCTCTGTCTCTCAAAGGCCGAGTTCAATGCTTCTTGCGCAGTACTGCCCAGTGAAATCCTAAAAGAAGTTGCTGCCGAACTGCCCATTTGGGCGAATCGTCTTGGCCGCCGTAGCCGCCGCGTGTATAAGATTCCTCCCGAATGTCTGGGCCTGACCGAACGTGGAAAACTCTCCGTGTACGAAACGAATGAAAAAGAGATTATAGGGCCCTTAACTCTCTGTGGATCACCCTTCTGGGATTCCGCCGTGGAAGCCTACGGAGGCTGGGCGATGAAGGACAGGGCTCGTGAATCCTTCTATGATACCTATTTCCCGGATGATATTCCGGATGAATGGTCTCTTGCCGAAAGAGCCAAATCACACGGGCGCGGTGCCTCTGCAGATGTGGCAAAAACGATTCAAAGTTGGTACGGACATCTCCCCTGTAGTCTTATCTGGAAGCCGCTCAAGTATGCCCCGTGGGATCTACGAGTAATCCCAGGACTCGTCGATTCCTGGGCTCTCCAGCCCGTCAGGCGCATCATCAGACCAGGGGACGGGGCCGTCGAACTCGTCATCCGGCCAGAAGCCGTGTAGAGTTGGAAACTCTGTAGGCAGTGTAATGCTGATATAGGTTTCAATAATATTTTCGTATGTGTTATTGGTCAAAGTGTAGATGTGGACACTCGTTTGATTGTCATCATCGCTACTCGTCACAGTGCTCTTATCGTCGTCTAGACCAAGTGCTTTTTTACGGAGCTCACTGAGGTTCGCGTCATCCTTACAGAGCTGCGCGGCGAACTTGTTGATGCGTTCCGTCTCGTCCGTGTAGGATTTCCCGTTACCGTCTGTGTAGAGAATCAAATGATGATCCCTACAGAGCTGTATCCACGCCCTTATACGAGGATGATTCTGCTGAGCTCTCAGGCCCCATAAATATAGATGCGATATAAAGCTCTCCCCATTCTTTTTGTGATGAGCCTCGATGAAATCGCAGATAACATCTTGGGTGTCTGCATTAGGATTCTTGAACTCCTTGGTGAAGATGTGATTCTTCACTGTACTGGCGAATCGAGCCTTGAATGTGTCAGCATTGTAGCCTGATGCCAGCAGCCCTTCCACAGCCCAGTGCGAGTGCCCCGCCCTACGGATCTGATCCATGATGCAGCGGAATTCATTCTCGGACATCACACAGTTCGTATAGGGATTTCTCGGCATGAGATATTTGGGAAAGAGGTAGCTGTGTGAAAGAAGCCGCTCCACACTGTCACGGAGAATCGTGGTCGGCTCAAACTTGTAGTTAGTGCGCTGAGCCCATACGGAGAGCGTAACGGGATTGACTGGAGGCTCGCCCGTCATGAGGTCCTCCTCGTTCCCGTTCTTGAAACGTCGCCGTAGCCAGCGTGTCAAGAAGGGTCTGAAGGTATTCACGAGTTTCTGGTTCTTCTTCACATGCTCTACAGCATTCTCCAGGAACTTGATCTCAGTACCTTGAGGAACAAAGAGGATCCGCTTTGAAGGCGCTTTTATCTTGTATGATCGAATATCTGCCGCCAGATTTCTCAGGAGCTGGACTTGCGAGATCTTGGAACCCATCTGCTGAATAGTGAATGTCAGAACCCAATCTTCGTGTCGGATCAGGAGCCAGTCTTTCATATCCACGTGATCTCCCTTGCTACAGTGGCCGATCTTTGGTTTCGGCCGTGGGTCACTCCTGCGAATGAGAGAGGGAACTCCTATAGAGAATGTTTGATCCATTTCGTACTAAAAAAGGGTGAGGTTCGGTTTATCAATTTTTCTCTTCGTAAAATACCTTTTTGCCCACGATCCGCCCTTTCGATTCATATTCTCCGTCATATACCATACCATCCTCAGCCGCAAAGAGGGGTTCGTCATTGATTTCGACCCTTTTCACAATGGGCATTGTAGGCTGAGTGGGTTTCTCCAAGTACATGTGCTGCGGGCAACGCTTGAATCCCCAGAGCACGGCTTGCGCACATGGCTGTAGGAGCGCGGGGGCGTCGGGTCTCTGACAGATGTAGTCACAGGCAATGTCGATTTCATCATTGGTCGAGTCGACAAGATACGGTCGCACCTTCTCCTTCTTAATCGCCTCCATGAGAGGATGATGTGGTTTCCCGAGAGTGGTTGCGATGTCTTTGGCTAGACGAAGCATATTGGTTTGGAGTGCCTCTTCAAAGGCGTCCCAAAGGATCGAGGGGATTGCGCTACCGAGTTGCATAGGTTTGGCGCGGGCAGGGACGAACGTACAATTTTATGGGCGTTGGTAGGATGGTACTGAACTCCGAATGGGGCCCACATCTGTGGAAAATACTCCATACATGTGCCGAAAAATGTGGGAAACAGACCATACAGATGCTACATGAAGATGAGATCCGCGCTTTCATTCATCTCTTACAGATTGTGGATGCGATTCTGCCCTGCACTCTCTGCGAGAAACACTATAGGGAATGGCGGATGAAACGGCCGCCTGCCTTCTTAGGAAAGACTCCCACCGAGTTTCATGAGGCCGCTACACGATGGGTCTGGGAACTCCATAATCATGTGAATGAGATGCGGGGTGTCGCAACTAAGCCATTTTCGGAAGACTTTGGTACAAGGGATCTTCAAGAGAGTTTAAAAAATCTCATGGAGGTCCTACATCGTGCGAGACTACAACGCCTCATATCGGCGGATTCAATACGGGAATGGTCTTATAGACTGAGGCGGTTCCTTAAGGTTTAGGAGCATACACACACGTCATAGGCTTTTCAGATTTTGCAGAAGATGGAATAATCTGCTGCATCACGCCAAACACATCGGCCGCACGAGCCCCACAGGTGGCCGCGAGTTGGTACCATCCGTATCCAAGTCCCCAACCCGCTAAAACGGCCAATAGAACACCCGCAGGTGTTTCCGTATTGGTCGTGAATCGAAGAATAGCTACCAATGCGGTCAACCCCACGATAACGGCGATGATTGTCTTTGCCTTTGACATGCGATTCGAGACAACAATGGGGTCGAGCTTAGAATCCACAGGAAGATATAAGATGGCGATAGCGTTTGAGGCCATGTAGTTCGCGAAGAAGAAGACCTGCATCATCCAAAAGCTGGGGGCCACATTCTGGAAGGGGCTATTAAAGCTGCTATCAGGAACGATCAGCCCCACATTTGAAGATCTGACAAAAAAGGGGGATCCGTTCACACCAGTAGGAGGTAGAATCATTCCAGTGATTGTCTGCAGAAGCACCGTGGCGATAGGTACTATTAGCACCTGCCCCACGAAAAGAATAAAGAGCCCCATATTCCCTAGACCCAGCGCCAAGAATCCCACGAACGAAACGAGGATCAGCGGGAGTGTCCGAAAAGCCATAAGGAGTGTTGTGCGGATCGACTGTAAGAGGCCGTTCATTACTGTTACCTTTGATTATTTAGGGCATACATAGAGTTTCTTACCATCCGCAGTGCGACTACGGAGAAGAGGAATGCCAATGAGGTTGATACTCTGTGGTCCAAAAAGGCGGAGATTCTGCTGCACCAGTAAGTATCCGAGAACGAGACCAATCATGGCCGATACTAACAGAACCCACATCGATTCACACTTAAATGCCACCCGGAACACTATGAAGAACGCAAGCAGCATCAATAGGAGGATGGCGCTCATGTAATAACGGGAAGAATACGCCGGGCCGAGTGCCTCCAGCTCCTTTGTCTGATGATTCAGTGTAGAGAATACATAGGCGGAGGCGGTTGCTAACATATAGATGGGTATTGAGGGGAACGAAGGACCCAGTGACTCCTCTCCAAACATTGACATGGATAGCATCGAAGCCGAGGGGTATACGAAGCCGGATCGACATTGGGAGGTGAAGGATTCGGCGGTGGGGAGAACTGTACCCGAGATATTCGCATAGTTTGCGCCAAATTTTATGAGCCGGTAGATGATGGTTGCCTCAAGTAAGGATCCACAGAGCACACCATAAGGAAGTGACTGCATGAGGATGGCAAAGATACCGGATACAACCACGAGAGCATCAGGAAAGAGGCGTATTGTTTCAAGAGCGACCGGTATGATTGTTTTGTTAAATACATTTTGCTGTATGTTTTGTAGTCCGCTTACGATGGACGCCATTCTGACCTGCCTTAAGAAAAGCGGTGAATATAAACTAGCAAGATGGGCATTCCTTCCTATTATAAACGTCTTATAGACCGATATCCTAAACTCGTGCAAAAGGGAGAGGCGATGAAATCAGATGCTCTTTTGATGGATTTCAATTGTCTCATTTACCAATGTGTTCGGAGTGATAGCTTGCCGATATTCACTATGGATACACGGGATGCATGGGAGAAGGCATTGATTGAGGCAGTGAAGAAGTATACTGTGAAAGTCTGGGAGACCGCGGGGAGACCATCGACGGTACTGATTGCCGTGGATGGTGTCGTACCGATGGCGAAGATCCGACAACAGCGTCTGCGGCGATTCAAGTCGCGTTGGATGGCGGCACGCGAATCAGAAGTCGGGGTACGGAAGCCTGGGGAGGAAGTCTGGGATACAAACTCTATCACTCCTGGGACAGAGTTCATGGAGAAACTTGCGACGGCTCTGAAAGTCTTGGCGGCTGCACGTGGCTGGAAAGTGAGTTGTGCAGCGGAACCGGGAGAGGGGGAGCAGAAAGTCATGGCCTGGGTTCGTGAGGAAGCGGCGAACTTGGACGGAAAGTCGGTTGTCGTCTACGGACTGGATGCCGATCTTATTGTTCTTTCACTTCTGAGTATTGCTAGGACAGTTCCACGAATCGGGAGTTGGAAGCTCTTACGCGAACTTGCAGAGTTTCAAGGAGGGAAGGCAGATGGTGGAGTCTTCGGGACTCTGAATATTCGGGAACTTTTGGCAATCCTTGTTCCTGAAGGAATGACGGCGGCAGAATATATGATGGAGTATGTTTGCGGGATGAGTTTCCTCGGAAATGATTTTCTGCCTCATTCACTTTCTGTGAAAATGCGGGAGGGGGGTCATGATCTTCTTTGTAGAACATTGTCGGAGCTTCACGCGGGAGGCAAGCGGCTGGTTTTGGGCGACAAGGTTGAGATTGCAACAGTTCTGGAACTTGTGAAGGAGTGGGCGAAACATGAAGAAGAATGGATCGATGAGAACTTTACCCAGAAGTATAAGGCGCGTCCATTCCCTCCAAGAAACGAGCGGGAGCGCTTGATGAGTACGGTGGAAAAGTTACCCCTGGAATGGAAGGAGGAGGCGGCCATTTGGAAAGAAGGGAGAGGACTCGTAGTCGGATGGGAGGGGATCTATGCAGATAAGTGGCTCTACGGGGCTGGGCCAGATCATACGGTGCGTGAGTATTTGCGCGGACTTCAATGGATTCTGGATTATTATCTCGGGAAGCCGGTGAGTTACGCGTGGTATTTTCCTTGGAATGTACCACCTCTTTGGTCAGATCTGGAGATGGAACTTTTGGGCGGGGCGACCGTGACCCCGAATCCTGTTACCTTGCCGGTGGCTCCACAGGAGCAGCTGGCGATGGTGTTACCTTTAGATTCTTGGTGGTTATTGCGGGATCCGCGTTTGCGTGCGTTACCAGGCAAGTTGCCAGCGTATTGGCCAAAGCGGTTTGGCTTTTTCTCTGTAGGGCGGAGATGGTTGTGGGAGTGTGAGGTGGAAGTACCCGTTCTTACGGCGACACGGCTTAAACAGTGTTAACAACCAGCCAGTTCACAGTGCTTGTATCAAGTGCCGTACCGGTTACACTGAATGAGCCAGCACTCTGCGCAGAGATAGAGAAGTGCCCCATGGTGCCTCCAAGTGTCTTACGGGACAGGAAGATCTTAGAAGTTGTGGCTACAGCAGTTGTATTGACTACAATAGGGGTTGTGCCATTCAGTGTAAGCGTTCCTACCACAGCACTTCCGCCCACAACTGGGTTTGCCGTGCTTGTGACGCTATTCGTCAGCGTCAGGTTACCAGCAGAAACCACATTACTAGTACCAGTCACCGTAGTACCAGTCACCGTAGTACCAGTCACCGTAGTACCAGACACCGTGGCGCCAGACACCTCTGCAGAAGAAGTGATGTTACCAACTGCCGTCACGGTGCCCCCAGTGTAAATAGAAGGTCCCAGGCGAGTGGGGGTCCCACCAGCAGTCTCTGCCACATCGACAAAGGCACGATTCCTGTCGGTGCTGTACAAAGCGAACCCAGGAGCATTGGGGTCAATGAATCCACGCAGGCCTGTCACGCTGTCAAACACAGACACCCAGATGTGGTTCAGGTTGTTGTTGGACACGGTAGTCCCCTGGTACTTGTCTCCAAGCACCAAGCCAGGGTTTGCGCCAGGGTAGAGCTTCTTTCCCACCTCACGCAGAATACGCCCTGCCGGGCAATTCGCGGAACTCACTGCGGCTCCAGAAGGAAGAGTGGTGATTAGTTCGAGCTGTCCCTCCGTGTTAAAGTTGGTGGTGTTCAGCTGAGTCGTGTACTGGTAGATGGAGCCATTGAAGGCTGCCGTGGTGATGTAAGAAAGCTTGCTCGTGGCCTCTTGGACTCCGTTAACAGCGATTGACATTATACCTATTTGTGAGGTTTTAATGTCGGCTTCTAAGGTTTAAGAGCACGATCACACATTATGTAAAAGAACAGCATATTGGTTGCTACCACCAAGGCCTGTATGAATGCAAAGAAGAGGTTAGAGACTGTCAGATTCTTCTTCATGCTAACGAGAGCATACAGGACACCCAGCACAACAATCGTGAGAATCACGGCATACACAATGTAAAACGTATAAAACCAGGTACAGATCGTAGAGCTAGAGATCTGCTTCATCCATTCGGGCTCCATTATATTATGTCGTGTTATTTTCGCTGAGAACTTTTTCATCATAAAAGCTAATGGGAAACACCCAATCGCACAATCCCTCACATGTCCGGATTTATAGAGATTTACTCCGGATCCAAAACCCCCAAACACGCGCCGAAATGATACGCACTCTCCTCGTTGCTCCGGAATACTTGGCTTCTTTCCGGTCTGCTGGGATTTATCCGCAGATGTTGGCCTTCATTGCGCGAGTGGAGGCCGGGCAGCGGCCAGCGGCTCTTCCAGGTGAAATGGCGATGACTGCTGTTGTACCACAGACTCTACCAAATCCACAAATCCAGACCCTTTCAAACCACCAGGTCCAACCCCAACGCGCCTCTACCACAGTAACAAAAGGTCGTAGAGATGAAAAGGCCCTCAACTATTTCCAGAGTTGTCTCGAAGTCCTCGAACTCGAAGAAGAAGTTGCTCTCACCGAAGAGGCTCTCAAAAAGGCCTACAAGCGCGCGGCCCTCAAGGCCCATCCAGACAAGGGCGGCTCCGAAAAGGAGTTCGAGGCCATCACACGCGCCCATGCCTATCTCGGCGAGATCCTACTCCGAGTGAAAGGTGGTCGCACAAAAGAAGGAAAGGTAGAAGCCCCCGACCGACTCCGTGATACGCGCGAAGGAGCCTCCAAAGAATGGGAACTTGTGGAGCCTGTCCGGTTGAATCCCAAAAAGCTCGATATGAATCTCTTCAACCAAATGTTCGAGCAAACCCGCATCCCAGATCCCGAAGAGGATGGATACGGCGATTGGCTGAAGGGTGCCGATGCACAGAATAGTTCGCCCAACTTTGGTGGGAAGTTCAATCGCGACGTCTTCAATAAGGCGTTCGACGATGAGGCACGCGCAAAACAAGGGAGCAACGCCGTCACGGTCAGACAACCAGAGGCACTCACACTCGCCCCCAATAGTGGTGTGGAGCTCGGCCGCGGAGGAGGCGGAGGCTTCACGGCCGCCGCGAATGCAAATCTGAAATTCACAGATCTCCGAAATGCCTATACGAGTGACAATATGATCACGAGCCAGGTGGCCGATGTTCGGATAGAGGCCCGCAGCTTTGACCAGTTTTCAGCCAGTAGGAAACAGGCACCGGCGCCTCTGTCGAACCAAGAACTCGCCGGCATTCAAGCAGCAGAAGCTGCTGCCGCCCAGCGCGAGGAACAACGACGTCTCCGAGCCGCGCAGGAAGATTCACTCGGCAGCCAGTATTTCGAGAGGATGAAGCGGCTCGTGTTAACCAATGGCGCAAAGCCGGTTTGATACAAATAGCCGCCCCAAACAGGAATGGCGAAGCCAGAAACATTACAACTCATTGCTGTGTCTATAGTTTTGGCTACGGCTGTACTCGGAGGATGGTACGTCGTGAACAATATTCAAGCAAGTGATAACATGCAGGATCGCCATCTGCTGAAGCGCGGTATGGACCTACCCGTCCTCTGGATCTACGTGAATAACAGCGATGTGAACTCTCGTAACTGGATGGATTTCGACTCCCGTTCCTCTCGTGCCATCAATCTCCCTTTCCTGAATCTCTGTTACGAGAGCTGTGTGAAGGCGAACGGCCAGGAGTACCGCGTGGAAGTCATTGGTGGTCTCGCGGAACTCGCCGTCATTCTTGGCGGCTGGGAGGCACTCCCACTCCCTCTTCGTAATAGTGAGGCCGTCGTCAATGAGCCCGAACTCAACTGGATTCGCGCGGCAGTTCTCGCCAAGAAGGGTGGTCTCTGGGCCTCTCCTGCACTCATATGGCTGAAGCCTATGGGCCCTCTTCCCAAGGATAACGTGGTACTCTTCGGCTCGGACGACGAAGTCAGTTTCGTCGGCGCAGCCGGTACTTCCGCCCCCTCTCTCCGTGTCGCGTGGTCGCCGGCGCCCGAGAACCCAATCTGGGTGGATTGGGAGCAAAAGGCCCGCACCCGTCTCGAGAAGCGGGCGGGAGGCTCCGAGTTCCGTCGTGATGAGATGGCCGATGCTGTCGATGCGATTCGTATGGGCGAGAAACGAGGTCAGGCAGTGGAAGTGCGACCTACAGCAGAGTTGACTCGTAAAGGAGCTGCTGGACGTCGCATTCAGTGTGAGGATCTTCTCGCTTCAGGAGAGGTGGCGGAGATTCCTTTTAAGCTCACACCCGAAGCAGTATACGTGCCTATTCCTTGGCCTGAGCTCAAGGAGCGGCGGGCTTTCGGCTGGTTTCTTCGTATGAGTGAGGATCAGATAATGAAGTCCGATTTGGCTGTAAGCCAT
>Ga0209135_1000490_pt1 | contig 14307 bp, 16 predicted proteins | sample LauGreSBDMM110SD_4_FD_187570 | JGI IMG/M metagenome (GOLD analysis project Ga0209135, IMG submission 187570) | Freshwater lake microbial communities from Lake Michigan, USA - Su13.BD.MM110.SD (SPAdes) (version 3) | ecosystem: Environmental > Aquatic > Freshwater > Lake | place: Lake Michigan... | reverse complement strand
TTGATGACTTGCGCAAAGCCGGTGACGCAGTGGCTGCAATCATTGCAGCCGGCATTATTCCCGCCGGCTTAGAGATGATGGACAAGCCCATGACCGCAGCGGTGGAAGACTTTGTGCATGCCGGCTACGACCTGAGCGCCGCGGCGATTTTGCTTTGCGAGAGCGACGGCACACCCGAGGAAGTGGAAGAAGAAATTGGCCGCATGAGCGCGGTGCTGCAAAGCTGCGGCGCCACCGCCATTGCGGTGAGCAAAGACGAAGCCGAGCGCCTGAAGTTTTGGAGCGGGCGCAAAAACGCATTCCCCGCCAGCGGGCGCATCAGCCCCGACTACATGTGCATGGACTCAACCATCCCACGCAAACGCTTGGCTGATATTTTGTTGGCGATTGGCGAAATGGAAAAAAAGTACGGCCTGCGCTGCGCCAATGTGTTTCACGCCGGCGACGGCAACTTGCACCCACTCATTTTGTTTGATGCCAACGACCCCGATCAGCTGCACCGCTGCGAACTGTTTGGCGCAGACATACTGGAAACCAGTGTGGCCATGGGCGGCACGGTGACCGGCGAGCACGGCGTGGGCGTAGAAAAACTCAACTCCATGTGCGTGCAGTTTTCAGCCGCGGAAAACGAGCAAATGTTTGGCGTGAAGCGCGCCTTTGACCCGCAAGGTTTGCTCAACCCCGGCAAGGTGATTCCCACCCTGCAACGCTGCGCCGAGTACGGCAAGATGTTGGTGCGTGGTGGGCAGATTGCACACCCGGATTTGCCGAGGTTTTAAGTCAAGCTTTAGGCGCCGACTTTTTCTTGAGTGCAATGGACTTGCGCTTGACCGATGGCGCCAAGTAGTTGTCCCTCGTCACCACCGAGCGACCGGTTTGATGTTCGAGTTGCTGGCGAGCTTGCTTGGCAATACCCCCACCCACCACCGCAGCGCCCTTATTTTCTGGCAAGCCCGTTGCTTGCTGGGTTTCGGCCACTTGCCGCGTAGAGAGTTCAGCCAACGCGGTAAAGATCAATTCCGCTTCGCTCATATGGTCACGTAAGTTTTGGCTCTTCAAACCCTTGATGGTTTTGTGCTCCTTCACGCTCACTCCCGACCATTCTTGGTGGATGATGTTGGTTAGCAGTGCAAATTCATCCCCACTTTTTACATCGTGCTCGCGCCAATAGTCGGTCAACTTGTTTCGGGTTTCTTGGCCCGTCATGCGCTGCTGAATCCATTTATCGCTTCTCCCGTGCTGCTGCCAAGTGCTGCGAGCCCGGTCAAGTGACAAACCAGGATCGGCCATTTCTTGCATGCGCTCATAACCCACTTTGGCCAGCCACAGCTTGATGGGCTCGGCTTTGGGGCTGGGTATTGCTTGAACAATGCGAAGCATGCTTTCAGCAGTCGCCACATCCGTCAACCGCTTTTTTCCATCTGCCGCAGTTAGTTTGAACTGTCGACAAACTGTCGACAGTTCAACGCCGTCGGCAGACTTAACGCGCCGTTTCATTTTCAGCCAGTAGTTGCGCGGGTTGTCACTGTCAGTCAGCGCCAAAACGACGTCTATGACCGAAAACCACCAAGCTTCACTGTCTTCGTCATAGATTCGGCGAATGTGTTTACCGTCAAATTGTGCAGCTGAGATGTTCATTAGATTCAATCGTCCAAAAGGTTTGAAGCAGAGCCTAGGTTGACCTAAATACTGGCACTTGATTGTTAACTGATTGATTCTTTATTGTCTATCTGTCGTGAACTGGATCACTTCAGTCAATGGTCACGCCGCACACCACACGCCTTCATCGCCGCAGCCATTTGTCCCTTTTCAGTGGTGCTGTCAGGATAAAAACGGTAACTCGGTGCCAAGATGGGATGCGCCTGCTCAACCTTCACCACCAGCACGGCTTGAATGTTGAATTTATCCCCCGTCATCGCAAGTAAGGGCTTGGCATAGCCCTGAAACGCATGATCACTGGCATTTACATACTGTGCATGGCCGATTAACTTTCAGCCCTTTTGTACAAAGATGTCTATGAGGCTGACACAGACTTTAGGATTTTGCTGAATATTTCTGACGCTGATGGGCGACGCAATATGGGCAATGACCAAATGATTTTCATCAAAAGCGGCAAAGACTTCTTTGGGTGAAACATTGGGCTGGCCTTGCGCATCAACCGTGGCCAACCAACACAGAACGGTTCGGTGAATAAAGTCATGCCAAGGTTCAGTCTTCATAGGTTAATTTACCTGGTCCCAAACACCGCCGTCCCCACCCTCACCATGGTGCTGCCGGCCTGCACCGCAGCTTCAAGGTCGCCGCTCATGCCCATGGACAAGGTGTCAAAGTAGGGCAAGGCCAAGGTGATTTGCAACTCATCCCACAAGCGCTTGGCTTGGGCGTGCACCGCCGCCTGTGCGTCAAAGCCCTCCACGGCATCGGGAATGGTCATCAAGCCGCGAAGCTTCAGTCGCGGCAAGGCGGCCACCGCTTGAGCCAAAGCCAGTGCGTCAGCAGTTGGCACACCGGCTTTGGTGGGGCCGCCGTCAATATTGACTTGCAAACACACTTGCAAGGGCGGTAAATGGGCGGGGCGTTGCTCACTTAAGCGCTGGGCGATTTTCAAGCGGTCCACGCTGTGCACCCAGTCAAAGTGCTCGGCCACCAAGCGGGTTTTGTTGCTTTGCATGGGACCTATGCAATGCCATACCAAGCCCACCACGCCTTGAAGTGCCGCGATTTTGTCCACGCCTTCTTGCACATAGTTTTCGCCAAAGTCGCGCTGGCCTAATGCCGCGACTGCGGCGACTTGTTCTGCGTGAAAGGTTTTGGACACCGCCAGCAGTTGCACGCTGTTGGCTTTGCGGCCTGCTTGCAACGCTGCTTGTGTGATGCGTTCACACACCGCTTGATAACGACCGCTCAATTCATCCATGATGGGACTGTAACAAGACCACCCCCATGCACCCATCCCTTGAACATTGGCTTGCCCAAACCCTCGCACTTGGCGGCTCGGACCTGCACTTAAGCGCGGGTGCGCCGCCCATGGCCAGGGTGTTGGGGGAACTGCAAGCCTTGGATGACAGCCCCATAGTTAGCGACCTGATGGCGCAAGAACTGAAAACACTCTTGCCCGACTGGACATCACAAGACCACGACGGCGCAGTCGCTATTGCAGGCTTGGGTCGGTTTCGGGTGAATGTGTTTGCGCAAGCGCGCGGCTGGTCCAGCGTGTGGCGCTGCATCCCCGAGCATATTCCCCGCTTGCAGGACTTGAACGCGCCCGCCGTGTTGACCCAATGGCTAAAGCACCCGCATGGCTTGCTGGTGGTGACAGGTGCCACGGGCTCGGGCAAGTCCACCACCTTGGCCGCCATGCTGGACCACCTCAACCGCACACAGCCTTTGCACATACTCACTTTGGAAGACCCCATTGAGTTTGTGCACCACAGCCAACGCAGCTTGGTGCAGCATCGCAGCGTGCCGGGCCACAGTGCCGACTTCGCCACCGCTTTGCGTGCGGCTTTGCGCCAAGACCCAGACGTGATTTTGATGGGCGAGTTGCGCGACTTGACCACCATACAACTGGCCTTGCGAGCCGCCGAAACCGGTCACTTGGTATTGGCCACGCTGCACACCCGCAGCGCAGCCCAAGCGATGGAGCGTTTGGTGGACATCTTTCCAGGAGATGAAAAAAACTTGGTGCGCCAGCAACTTAGCTTGTCCTTGCTGGGGGTGGTGCACCAAGTTTTGTGCAAAAGCGCCGATGGCACACGGCGCGTGGCCGCCCATGAAGTGCTTTACGCCACACCTGCAGTACGCCAAATGATCCGCGACAACAAGGCCGCGCAACTGCCCAATGCCTTGCAAACCGGCGCGCAGTTTGGCATGCAGACCTTGGCGCAAAGCCTGTCCAAGCTGCAAGCCCAAGGTTTGATCAGTGCCGAAGAGTCGGCGCGTCACGGCTGAGACTAAGACTAAGATACTTTCATCTATTTTTTGCGAAAGTTTTCTGCCATGGCCCGGACCAACCCCAAAACCTACGAAGCCTCCACTGCCACCAAAGTTGCCTTCATTGGCTTGGGCGTCATGGGCTACCCCATGGCGGGTCACTTGGCGCTGGCGGGTCACCATGTCACGGTCTACAACCGCAACCCTGCCAAGGCCAAGGACTGGTGTGCAGAGTTTGCGGGTCAGGCCAGTGCGCCCACCCCACGCCAAGCCGCAGAGGGAGCCGATATGGTTTTTTGCTGCGTTGGTAATGACGACGATTTGCGCGCCGTCATGTTAGGCGCAGACGGTGCCTTGGCCGGCACCCAAGCCGGTGCGCTGCTGGTCGACCACACCACCGCTTCAGCCAATGTGGCACGCGAATTGTTTGCTGCAGCCAAGGCCCGTGGCGTGCATTTTGTCGATGCACCGGTGTCGGGCGGCGAAGCCGGCGCCATCAACGGCATGCTGACAGTGATGTGCGGGGGCGAGTCTGCGGCTTTCGAAAGCGCCAAACCCGTGGGCATGGCCTTTTCTAAAGCCTTCACCTTGATGGGCGACAGCGGTGCGGGTCAGCTCACCAAAATGGTCAACCAAATTTGCATTGCGGGTTTGGTTCAAGGCCTGTCCGAGGGCATCGCCTTTGGCATGAAAGCTGGCCTCAACATGGAGCAGGTGTTGGAAGTGATTGGCAAGGGCGCGGCGCAAAGCTGGCAAATGGACAACCGTGGCAAAACCATGGTGGCCGATAAATTCGACTTTGGGTTTGCCGTTGATTGGATGCGCAAAGACTTGGGACTGGTGCTGGAAGAAGCCAAGCGCAACGGTGCACGCGTGCCCGTGACGGCATTGGTAGACCAGTTTTATGCCGATGTGCAAGCCATGGGCGGCAAGCGCTTTGACACCTCTAGTTTGATCAAGCGCTTGCGCTGAGCTGGTTATTTGGCGGGCTTGGGCGCATTGGCAGGCGCGGGTGGTGGCAAGAGGTTGCGTAGCTCGTCTTCGCTGATGACCTCAAACAATCGCACTACTTTATTTACACCGCCCACATTGCGCGTTCTTTGTGTGGCGCTATTGGCTTCGCGCTGAGTTACTCGGCCCATCAAATACACCACGCCTCGCTCAACCACCACTTTGAAGGCGCTGGCAAACAAGTCTTTGCTATCGACAAAACTGGCTTTGACTTTGGCGGTGATGAGCAAATCGTTGGAGCGTTCAGACAAATTGGTCAAGGGCATGACCGACAACTCGTTCACCACCGATTTAACGTTTTCAATACGCTCTACAAGTTGCAACACGCCTTGGCGGTCTTTCTCGGCCGTGACCTCACCGGTGAGCAAAACTTGGCGGTTGAAACTGGTGACATTGACATGCACGCGCTCGCCCAAATTGTCACGAATGCGCGCCTGCGCTCTTATCTCTATGGTTTCATCTTCGAGTTGCGCGCCCGAGGTCCGTCGGTCGCTGGCGACCAAGGCGGTGCCGGCCACACCCGCAATCATCAAGGGGGCGCAAGCGCTTAACACGCTGAGCAGCACCAAACTGCTGAGTGCTTTGGCAAAAAATATGGGTTTCATTGGGGGTTCTCCTGTTCACCTAATAACTGACTGTCCACCCCATCGCACAAACAGTGCAGAACAAGCAAGTGAACTTCTTGAATTCGGGCGGTGCGCTCATGCGGCACACATATATGTATATCGGTCTCGCGCAACACCTGCGCAATTTTTCCACCGCCCTTGCCCGTCAGTGCCACCACAATCAAATCGCGTTGATGAGCGGCTTCAATGGCGGCCAAGACATTGCTGGAGTTGCCGCTGGTGGAGATGGCGAGCAAGACATCGCCCGGTTGACCCAATGCGCGCACTTGCTTGGAAAAAATCTGGTCGAAATGGTAGTCGTTGGCGATTGCGGTCATGAGGGAGCTGTCGGTGGACAAAGCCATCGCACCCAGCTCGGGCCTCTCACGCTCGAAGCGCCCCACAAACTCTGCGGCAAAGTGCTGTGCATCAGCGGCTGAGCCGCCATTGCCACACGCCATGACTTTGCCCCCGCCTGTGACGCACATCAACATGACCCCCACGGCAGCTGCGATGGGTTTGCTTAAAGCTTGGGCCGCCTGGTATTTCAGGTCTGCGCTGTCAATGAATTGCTGCTCTATGCGTTGTTCTAACATGACTTAATCATACCTTTGCCGCATTTGCGAGCAGCGTTATTCCTCAAAGGCGGCCTTGATCCATGTCAAGCATTCTGCTTGAAACAGCACCACATCAAATCGGCAAGGTGGACATGCGCGGCAGTTACGCAAAAAATATTTGGCAGCAAAAATGATGCGTCGCCGCTTGGTGGCGCTGATACTGGCCGCGGCGCCACCAAAATCATCCCGCGCTCGCGCCCTGACCTCGACAAACACCAAGGTGCCATCGGGCTCGCGCACAATCAGGTCTATTTCGCCGCCACCTCGCCCAGGTGTGCGGTAGTTGCAAGCCACCAAGGACAAGCCGTGGTCTAGCAAATGGCGCAAGGCGCGTTGCTCTGCGGCGTCGCCACGTTGCTTGGTATTGGGAGCAGGAAAAGAGGTGTTCATTGGTCCAACGTTTTGATTCCGCGTTAGTGGCAGCACACGACGCCAGCGCGGCACAAGCCCATCCGACAGCTTGCCTGTATGTGCTGGCCACGCCGATTGGCAACTTGGCAGACATGGGCTTGCGCGCCTTGCACCTGCTGGCGCTGGCCGACGCCTTGGCCTGCGAAGACACGCGTCACAGCCAAGCCTTGCTGCGCAGCTACGGTGTCTCCAAACCCTCCAGTGCTTTTTTGGCGCTACATCAACACAATGAAACAACTGCAGCTGAAGATGTGATTGTGCGATTGCAAAGCGGTCAGCGGGTGGCCTATTTAAGTGACGCAGGTACACCGGCCATCAGCGACCCGGGCGCCAAGTTGGTGGCCGCTGTGCAAGCCGCGGGCTTTCGTGTGATTCCCATTCCGGGCGCCAGCAGTGTCACCGCTTTGCTGAGCGTGAGTGGCTGCCAAGGCGACGGCAGTTTCGTGTTTTTGGGCTTTTTGCCCAGCAAAGCACTTGAGCGTCAAACAGCCATCCAAGCCATGGCGCAAGAAACGCGAACACAGGTTTTTTTAGAAGCACCGCACCGGATTGAAGCGCTCGCCAAGGACCTGGCTTTGCTGGGTGAACGCATGGTGAGTGTGGGGCGCGAACTGACCAAGCAGTTTGAAGAGGTGGCGGTGATGCGCGCCGACCGCTTGAGCGCCTGGCTTGAGGCCTCAACCCAACGCAGCAAAGGGGAATTCGCCTTGGCTTTGCACCCCTTGGCAGTCGCAGCACCTGGCTTGGGAGAAGCCGAGCGGGTACTGGACTTGCTGCTGGCCGAGTTGCCCATGAAAAGCGCGGTGCGCTTGGCCGCGCAAATATCAGGGGCACCGCGCAATGCCTTGTATGCACTGGCCTTGCAAAAGAAACCCGACGCCAGCAGTGACTGAAATTTAAGTGACCAAGTGCTGGGGTTTGTTGGCGACGAACAGTTCGATGTTGTCGATCAACTGGTCTGCCAAAAACTGCATGGCTTGCTGCGAGGCCCATGCCACATGGGGCGTGAGTAGAAAATTGGGCGAGCGAATATCGAGCAAAGGATTGCCGTTTTTCGGTGGCTCCTGCGTCAACACATCAAAACCTGCGCCGGCAATCACGCCAGTTTCCAAGGCCTGCTTCAAAGCTTGTTCATCCACCAAGCCACCCCGCGAGGTGTTGATCAGCAAAGCACTGGGTTTCATTTGTTGCAACTGCGCCATGCCAATGAAGTGGCGCGAGGCGGGGGTTAAGGGGCAGTGCAAAGAAATAATGTCGGACTCGGCAAACACCTGCTCAGGCGGGACAAAGTCCACGCCAGCAGCCTTGGGTGGCGCATGGTCGGCAAACAACACCTTCATGCCCAAAGCACGGGCGATGTGGGCCGTGGCCTGACCCAGCACACCTTCCCCAAAAATGCCTAAGGTGCTGCCGTGCAAGTCGCGGATGGGGTAATCAAAGAAGCAAAATTGCTCTTCGGTTTGCCAGCGGCCCTTGAGCACATCGTCTCGGTAGGCCATCAAGTTGCGGCGCAAAGCAAAAATCAAGGCGAACGCGTGTTCGGGAACGGTATGCACCGCATAGTTGCGAATATTGGCCACAGCAACACCGCGTTCACGACACGCATCCACGTCAATCACGTCATAGCCGGTGGCGGCCATGGCAATCAATTTCAGGTCGGGCAGTTGCGCCAAGGTCTCGCGACGAATCGGCACTTTGTTGGTGATGACTATGCTTGCGCCTTGCAAACGCTGGACCACGTCTTCGGGACGGGTTTGCACATGCTCAGACCAGTCATGCGCAAAAGCCGGTTTGCGCAGCTCAGCCCTTAACGACTGCCTGTCCAGAAAGACTATTTTTTGCATGCTCATCCTTGTTAAAGACCGGCGCACCCAAGCCAGAGGGCGCGGCGTTATGGCGCCAATAGTTACCAGCGGCTGCAGCGCCGCTGCCTGGCTGCACAGCAACACCGCAGTCGAGCATGGCCATTTCAGCGCCATTGATCGCCGCCATCAGGTGCACCTCATTCATATCGCCGAGGTGGCCGATGCGAAACAACTTGCCGGCAACTTTGGACAGACCGCCACCGAGCGACAAGTTGTAGCGACGATAGGCGCGGGTAATCACATCGCCGCCTGCAATGCCTGCAGGCAACATCACCGCAGAGACTGTGTCTGAGTGCCATTTGGCTTCAACAGCGCACAACTTGAGTTGCCACCCTTGAGTCACCGCAGCACGCACACCTTCAGCCAGGTAATGGTGGCGGGCGAACACATTGTCTAGGCCTTCTTCTTCGAGCATTTTCATGGCCTCGACCAGTCCGTACATCAAAGGCAAAGCGGGGGTGTAAGGAAAATAGCCAGTGGCATTGCTTTGCACCATGTCATGCAAGTCAAAGAATGCGCGCTTGAGTTGGGCGGTTTTGTGAAGTGCCAATGCTTTGGCGCTGGCGCACAAAAGGCCCAAACCGGCAGGAAGCATCAAGCCTTTTTGTGAGCCGCTGACCGCCATGTCCACGCCCCAGTCGTCGAAACGAAAATCGACGCAGGCCAAAGAGGACACGCAATCGACAAAGAACAGCGCAGGGTGCGATGCGTCGTCCAAGGCTTCACGCACACCGGCGATGTCTGAGGTGACACCGGTAGCGGTTTCGTTGTGACAAGCCAGCACCGCTTTGATGCTGTGTTGTGTATCGTTTTTCAAGATGTCGGCATATTGCTGCAAAGGCACGCCGGTGCCCCACTCGCAATCCACAATTTGTACCTCCAAGCCTAGGCGCTGGCACATGTCAATCCACAAATGGCTGAACTGGCCAAAACGTGCGGCAAGCACTTTGTCGCCAGGCGACAAAGTGTTGGTCAATGCCGCTTCCCAGCAACCCGTGCCTGAGGCAGAAAATATGAAGGGCGTACCGGTTTTGGTGCGGAATATGTCCTTGAGCCCAGACAAAACCGCGTGGGTCAGATGCGGGAAATTGGGCGAACGGTGGTCTTCCATAGGAACCATCATGGCGCGCTGTACACGCATGGGCACATTGGTAGGACCGGGGACAAACAGAAAATTACGACCAGCCATGAGAACTCCTATGGATTATTTAACGAACCATTTCATGCATCAAGGATGCAAAACACTCTCGCCGTAAACGGGGAAGGGCGCGACCAATTCGGCCACCTTGGCGCGTGCTTTCTCGATGTTCTGAGCGTCATCGGGCGCCTCGAGCACATCCGCAATCAGGTGAGCAGTCATGCGCGCTTGTTCTTGCAAAAAGCCACGCGTGGTCATGGCAGGCGTACCCAAACGAATACCGCTGGTCACCATGGGTTTTTCAGGGTCATTGGGAATGCCGTTTTTGTTGCAGGTGATGTGGGCATGACCCAAGGCAATTTCAGCGGCTTTACCCGTGATGCCTTTGGCGCGCAAATCGACCAGCATCACATGGCTTTCGGTACGCCCACTGACGATGCGAAAACCGCGCTCGACCAAAGTTTTGGCCAAGGTATCTGCATTCAACAAAACCTGCTGTTGGTAGGCCTTAAAGGCGGGTTGCAAGGCTTCATGAAAGGCCGTGGCCTTGCCTGCGATGACATGCATCAAAGGCCCGCCTTGCATGCCGGGAAAAACCGCACTGTTGATTTTTTTCGACATCTCTTCGCTGTTGGTCAAGATGATGCCCCCACGCGGGCCGCGCAAGCTTTTGTGGGTGGTTGAGGTGACCACATCGGCATACGGCACCGGGTTGGGGTAAGCGCCACCGGCGATCAAGCCGGAATAATGGGCCATGTCCACCAGCAAATAAGCACCTATGCTTTTGGCCACCTGGGCAAACTTTTCCCAATCAATCTTCAGCGAATAGGCAGAGGCGCCCGCGATGATGAGTTTGGGTTTGTGGGTGTGCGCCATTTTTTCCATGGCGTCATAGTCAATTTCTTCGGCTGCATTCAAGCCGTAACTCACCACATTGAACCATTTGCCACTCATGTTCAAGTGCATGCCGTGTGTCAGATGGCCGCCTTCAGCCAAGCTCATGCCCATGATGGTGTCGCCGGGTTGCAGCAAGGCCAAGAACACCGCTTGGTTGGCTTGCGAGCCGGAGTTGGCCTGCACATTGACGAAATTCGCGCCATACAGTTCTTTGAGACGGTCAATGCACAACTGCTCAGCGATATCTACAAACTCACAACCACCGTAATAACGTTTGCCTGGGTAGCCCTCGGCGTACTTGTTGGTCAGCACCGAGCCTTGAAGGCGCATAACCGCTGGACTGGTGTAGTTTTCAGAGGCGATCAGTTCGATGTGTTGCTCTTGGCGAGCCGCCTCTTGCAACACAGCCGTCCACAACTCTGGGTCGCATTGCGACACATCTGAGTGGTCGGGAAAGGACGTCTTTGCGGTGGAAGTTTTGGTTAGCATGGGTGGTTTTCAAAAAAAATTAAATGACAAACATTGTAATTTAAGGGTACCGACTTGCCATAGCGTCCAGAGATACCACTTTGATACTGGCGGCTTTTCCGGCACAGCCAAAGGCCTCAAAGCGTGCTTTGCAAATACCCTTGGCTGCCTTGCGTGCAGCAATCAAGGCCTTGCGTGGGTCGAATTCGCTGCGATCTTGCGCAAAACTTTGACGCATGGCGCCGGTCATGGCCAAGCGGATGTCGGTATCAATGTTCACTTTGCGCACACCTGAGCGGATGCCACGCAGAATTTCCTCTACGGGTACGCCATAGGTTTCTTTGATGTCGCCACCAAACTCACGAATGATTTCCAACCATTCTTGGGGCACGCTGGAGGAGCCGTGCATGACCAAATGGGTGTTGGGAATTGATTGGTGAATTGCCACGATTTGGTCCATGGCCAAAATATCGCCCGTGGGTTTGCGGGTGAATTTGTAAGCGCCGTGACTGGTGCCAATGGCAATCGCCAAGGCGTCGACACCGGTGCGTTCGACAAAGTCTTTGGCTTGCACCGGGTCGGTGAGCAGCATGTCGTGGGTGAGTATGCCCACCGCACCAATGCCGTCTTCCTCGCCAGCCTCGCCGGTTTCTAGCGAGCCCAAACAACCCAATTCGCCTTCGACAGACACGCCCACGGAATGCGCCATTTCGCACACACGGCGGGTCACATCAACGTTGTAGTCGTAGGAAGCCGGTGTTTTGCCGTCTTGCATCAGCGATCCGTCCATCATCACGCTAGAGAAACCCGAACGAATGGATTGTTGGCAGACCGCAGGAGACACGCCGTGGTCTTGGTGCATCACCACCGGAATATCCGGATGGGTTTCAATGGCGGCCAAGACCAAATGGCGCAGATAGGCTTCACCGGCGTATTTGCGCGCACCTGCAGATGCTTGCAAGATCACCGGGCTGTTGGTCTCTTGTGCGGCTTCCATGATGGCTTGGACTTGCTCGAGGTTGTTGACGTTGAATGCGGGGATGCCATAGCCATGCTCGGCGGCATGGTCTAACACTTGGCGCAGGGATACGAGGGCCATGAAATTCTCCAGTTAAAAAATAAGGGGGGCCTTTCAGGCCTTTTTCTTGCGCTCGATCATGCGCCACACAAAGGGCGTGAAGATGAGTTGCATGGCGAGTTCCATCTTGCCACCGGGCACCACCACCGTGTTGGCGCGGGACATGAAAGAATCGTTGATCATGTTGAGCAAATACTGGAAATCGATGCCCTTGGGGTTGGCAAAACGGATAACCACAAAGCTCTCATCGGGCGCTGGAATTTCGCGAGCAATGAAGGGGTTGGACGTGTCCACGCAAGGCACGCGCTGAAAATTCACATGGGTGTGGGCGAATTGCGGGCAAATGTAGTTCACATAGTCGGGCATGCGGCGCAAAATCGTGTCGGTGACCGCCTCGGTGGAGTAACCACGCTTGGACTTGTCGCGCCAGAGTTTTTGTATCCACTCCAAGTTGATGACCGGCACCACGCCAATCAGCAAGTCGGGATGTTGGGCAATATTCACCTCGGGCGTGACCACCGCGCCATGCAGACCTTCGTAAAACAATAAATCGGTGTTACTGGGCACATCTTCCCAAGGGGTGAAGGTGCCAGGCTCTTGTTTGTAGGGTGCGGCTTCTTCATGGTCGTGCAAATATTTACGCTGCTTGCCCGTACCGGTGAGTGCATAGCTGCTAAATAGGGCTTCGATTTCGGCAAATAAATTGGTGCTGGGGCCGAAATGGCTGAAGTTTTTGTCACCCAGTTTCTCAGCTTCAGCGGCTTTTTTGCGCATTTCTAGGCGGTCATAACGGTGAAAACTGTCGCCCTCGATCACGGCGGCTTTCACGCTTTCACGGCGGAAAATATTCTCGAACGTGCGCGTCACTGAAGTGGTGCCGGCGCCAGATGAACCGGTGATGGCAATGATGGGATGTTTGACAGACATTTTTTTCTTTCGCTCAGAAGGTGTGCAAGGGCTTAAGCCCGAAACAAGCTGCGTTCTGCAAACAAGGGGTTGTCGATCTCGCGAGTAGCAGGTTCGCTGTGGTAGCGCTCAATGCGTTCAACCTCATTTTTCGAACCAAACACCAAACCTATGCGCTGATGCAAGCCAGTGGGTTTGACGCTCAGCATAGGTTCACGACCCGTGCTGGCGCGCCCACCGGCTTGTTCCATGATCATGCCGATGGGGTTAGCTTCGTATAGCAAACGCAAGCGCCCAGGTTTGCTTGGGTCTTTGGTGTCGCGTGGATACATGAAGACACCACCGCGCATCAGAATGCGGTGCGCTTCTGCCACCATAGAGGCGATCCAGCGCATATTGAAGTCTTTGCCACGCTCGCCCGATTTGCCTGCCAAACATTCGTCCACATAGCGCTTGATGGGCGGCTCCCAGAACCGGCTGTTGGAGGCGTTGATAGCGAATTCTTGGGTGTCAACGGGTACTTGTAAATTGGAATGGGTGAGCATGAACTCGCCCAAGTTGGGCTCTAGGGTGAAAGCGGATACCCCATTGCCCACGGTCAACACCAACATGGTGGTGGGTCCGTACAAGGCATAGCCCGCGGCCATTTGGGTGGCGCCAGCTTGCAAAAAGTCGGCTTCCACCAAGTCGCGGCCGCTGTCGATGGCCTCTTGGGGTGCGCGCAATATAGAAAAAATACTGCCCACAGACACATTGACATCAATGTTGGATGAACCGTCGAGTGGGTCGAACACCAGCAGGTATTTGCCACGCGGGTATTTGCTGGGTATTTGGTAGGGGTCAGTCATTTCCTCGGAGGCCATACCCGCCAAATGACCAGACCATTCGTTCACGCGAATAAATAAATCGTTACTCAGTACATCGAGTTTTTTCTGTGTTTCACCTTGCACGTTAATTGCGCCGCCTTCTTGTGACGCATGGTCGCCGTACAAACCGCCCAACTCTCCCATGGCCACGGCGCGAGCGATGGCTTTGCATGCCAAAGCGACATCCAAAATCAATGCGTTGAATTCGCCCTTAGATTCTGGGAAGCGGCGACGTTCTTCAATCAGGTATTGGGTTAGCGTGGTGCGTTGGCGTAAGGGCATAGGGTCTCCATGATTTTTATTTTTGATGCCATGTGCGAAGTTGTTCTACGCTGACGCCGCCAAGGTCGGGTAAAACTTGTAATGCCCCCGAAAAATCATGGTGTGCCGTGAACCGGTTTTGGGTGATGATGGTTTTCAGTCCGGCAGCCATTGCCGAGCGCAAACCATTGGATGAGTCTTCAATGGCCAAACAATTGTCCGCAGCTAAGCCCAGTCGCGCCAAGGTTTGC
>Ga0209135_1000487_pt1 | contig 14357 bp, 14 predicted proteins | sample LauGreSBDMM110SD_4_FD_187570 | JGI IMG/M metagenome (GOLD analysis project Ga0209135, IMG submission 187570) | Freshwater lake microbial communities from Lake Michigan, USA - Su13.BD.MM110.SD (SPAdes) (version 3) | ecosystem: Environmental > Aquatic > Freshwater > Lake | place: Lake Michigan... | reverse complement strand
TGTCGTAAATAAAATATTTTCTCCCATTGCAGAAGAGATCGAAGCGGCAGAAAAATTAATCCTAGGGTACCAAGAGAGTATAAAAAAAGGATTTGGCACTGCGGTCGTCGATGGCACGTTCGTTGCAGTCGATCTAATCGGACCTGCACAGCGCACACTAGACTTAGCCCGTCACTTAAAAATTACGAAGTGATTTGATTACTTGTGGGCGCTTACCCTTTGGGCATCGCTGGACGTAGGGTATGCCAATCCGTAACATCCTGAAACGCGCAACCTACCTGCAAAAGTAACGGCTCATTCCAGGCGGCCGCCTCGAGCATGAGGCCTATTGGAAGCCCTTCGGTTGATAAACCACAAGGCACCGACAGGCCGGGTATCTTGGCAAATGCGCCCACATAGGTATTGGCAGTTACCGCGCGTGTTGCCTCAAATAAATTTCGGTCTTCAATGATTGGGGGGGCAACAGTCTTTGTGGTGGGTGATAGCAAGACATCAATTTTTTTAAATACAGTCTGCATCTGGCGCACCCAGGCCTCTCGATGGCGCATCGCACGCGCGTAATCTGTCCCCGTATAACCCAATCCCATTCTCATACGCTCTAAAGTCTGAGGGCCCCAGTTCTCACCTCCGATCGCAAGGCGCTCCGCATGCGTGACACACGCATCCAAATAAATCATATGCGTTGAACTTGCATGCGCTAACTCGGCGCCGGGTAGTGCGACATCGACGATTTCAGCACCGAGTTTTTTAAGCGTATCTAACGCTTGCTCCATCGCCTTTGCCACACAAGGGTCGAGGCCCTCGAAATAGTGGTTGGTTGGGACACCAATCTTGACGCCTTTAATGCCCTGTCGCAAACTCGGTAAAAATTGCTCGAGCGCCACTGATTCGCTGATGGGATCTTCGGGATCAAAACCTGCGAGTACCGCGAATAACTGTGCCGCCTCATGCGCTGTGCGCGCCATTGGTCCTACCGTGTCGTGGGTCTCGCTCACAGGCATACACCCTGTGTTGGGCACTCGCCCAAGCGTGGTGCGCAGCCCGGTAATACCATTGAGCGCCGCAGGTATTCGAACCGATCCCCCAGTATCGGTTCCAAGCGCCATTTGCGACATGCCCGTTGCGACGATAACCCCAGATCCACCACTTGAGCCACCGGGTATGCGTGTAATGTCCCAGGGATTTCTGCACTGGCCGGACACTGGATTGTTTGAACGCACACCAAAGGCAAATTCATGCAAACTCGCCTTACCGACAATGACTGCCCCCGCTTGGCGCAATCGCCTGACCACAGTTGCATCCTTTGTCGGAACGTGATTTTTAAAAAAACCAGATCCATATGTGGTGCGTAAGCCCGCAGTATCCAAGTTGTCTTTAACGGCAATCGGGATACCGTGAAGTAAGCCAAGCGACCGTCCTTGCGCTGCAGCATTATCAGCCGCTTGCGCGGCACGGAGCGCACCCTCTGTATCGACAATCATCATCGCGTTGACTAAAGGATTCCATGCCTCAATTGCTTCGAAGCACTGTTCCAACCTTTGCATAGACGATAGATGTTGATTGTTCATTTTTTTTCAAAACACTTGTTTGATGAAATATTTGTCCGTACAATTAATATAACAGTATTTAGCCCTCGTTTAATTGGGCGCGAAATCTTGAACTTTGTACAAAACGGCCACTGGGATACAAGCTATTACTGATCTGAACGACCGCGCCTGCTTTGTCGTAGTAGGTGCGTCGAATCTTTAATGCCGCCTGTCCCTCGGTTGCTTTAAGAACTACAGCTTGCGATTTACTTAAGTTAGCGGCGGTTATATCTTGGGCAATTTCAGCAATTTTTACCCGATGCCGAGCTTCAACCATCAAGTAGATGGGTTTAAAAAACACCGTCGCACCTTTTAGTACATCAGCATATTCAGGAATAAGGTACAACTGCAAATAACTAAGTGGCCTGGCATGCTCCGGCATTTTTCTAATGATGGTTGCAGTCACCCATTGCTGACCGACCGGACAATTCAAGTCTTTAGCTAGTAGTTCATTCGTTCTGATTTTTTTCGTTTCTATGATGTGCATTTCTGTAGCATCAACGAATTGGAGTAAGTCGACAATCGTGTTTATCCCATTCAAAAACATTAGGTCTGTAGGCTTACGCTTAACCACTGTGCCAATACGCGCGCGCGACGTGATCAATCCATCCTCTTTGATCTCGCGAAGCGCTTCGCGAACCGTATGACGACTTACCTTATACATTTTTGATAGCGCTTCTTCGGTCGGCAAGATTTCTCCGACTTTATAAAGGTCTTTTTCAATATCCGATGTTAGTTGTACCGCTAAACGTTTATAAATTGGCTGGCGTGGCTTTCTAGAAGTGCTTACTTTAGAAGTATTTATTTTCATATTGAGTGCTGTTGACCTTTTAGCTTTTGAACCAAGCCTGTCGTTATTTAACCGGAGATAGTGATGAAAATTATACGCAGATCAGTGCTACAGACTTTATTTTGTGCAGCCCTCTCTTTACAGGGCCTCGCCGCGACACCTTTGTTTGCCGCAGAAATGGTTGTAACGAGTGAAATTCCACTGGTCGTGAACCCCAGCCCTTATATCGTTGAGTTTGTCGAGACGGTCACCAAGCGTACCAATGGCGCGATACAAGGCAAATATTTTCATGCGGCTTCACTGTATAACGATCGGGACGCCATTGCGGCTCTAGGTACAGGCGCGGTACAAATCGTTTTCCCCGTTATGTCGAGGTTAGAGCAAATGGATGCCCGTGTCGGCGTTGCTAGCTTGCCGTTTTCTTTGAGCTCAGCAAAGATGCTGAATAAGTGCTTCGCAGATGGCTATACCCAGATGCTCTCCTCTTTCATCGAGCCCAAGGGCGCCAAGATCTTAGGCATCTTACGCACCGCCGATTTAATGTTTTTGATGAGAAATCGCGATATTCAAAAACTAGAGGATCTAAAAGGCCAAAAGATCCGCGTTATCTCTGGCGGCATCGTATTGGATACGATCAAGTCTGTGGGCGCCAGCCCCGTCGCTTTACCCGCTCCTGAGTTATCCCCCGCAATTTCTCAAGGGGTCATCGATGGGATGATTACTTCGCCTGCCGGTTGGGCGGATGTCGTGGGTATCACTGCTAAATTTGCAACGCTTGTTCCGGGTATGTCACTTGCCACATCAGCTGTGGTCGTGGACAAAAAGTGGTTTGACGGCCTACCTGCCGCACAACGACAAACGATTCAAGACGTCATTGATGAAATCATCAAACGTCAGTGGACTGAAACAGTCGCAAAGGATGAGACCTTAATCAAACGCATGACTGATCTTGGCGGATCTTATCGCATCATGGCTCCTGCAGAAGTGGATCGCCTGAAAGAACGATTTGCGGCAGCCGGCGCCAACTTTAGAAAACAACATGCTGAAACAATCAATAAAGCTGAGGCTTTAGAAAAAACCTGCAAGGTGAGCTAACGCGTCAGTTCGTCATGGCAAGGTGAGTAGCCCCAAGACTTTTAAAAGGCAGTCACGATGAAAAAAACCGAAGAACCATTTGGCCGAGCTGGTCCTGTCTTAGACTTTCTTCTTACGGTTGCAACGATATTGTCTTTGATTGCGACTGCGATCATGATTATTGAAGGTCTAAGTCGCTACATTTTAAATACTAGCTATTTTTGGGCCGAAGAAATGGTCCGTTTTATGATGGTTTGGTCATTCAGCCTGACGATTGGCATTGCGGGATTTAAGAAGCTACATATACGCACCGAACTGCTCGTGCAGAAATTTCCACGAGCAGTTCAACGTCTGTGTTGGATTCTATCGTGCGCCACGGGCATTACTTTTGCTCTTGTTTTGATTTACTCAGCGATTCCCCAGATCACTCGATACTTCCAAATGGGCATTGTTTCGGAGTCAAACCTTGAGCTTCCGATGTGGCTACTCTACCTATCCATGCCGATTGCGGGCTTGGGTTTACTTTGGTATTACCTAAGTGCCCTGCGGTATGCGTGGAGCGTCGGCGACCCATTTATGCCCGAGGCGGAGGACTTCTCAACCTCCCCCGACTCTGATCGCACTCGTACCTCAACGAATCCACTCCTATGACAATTATTCTCGCTGCAATCGGCTTATTAGGCCTCATGGCGCTCGGTGCGCACGTTGCAACAACGATGGGGTTGATTTCCAGCGCGATCGCGCTGTCGATCGATAACGTACCAATTGCTGTCATCGCTCAAACCGCCTTTAAGTCGATTAATAGCTACCCGTTAATGGCTGTGCCCATGTTTATATTGATGGGTAACATCATGATGAGAGGCAATATCGTCTTTGTCTTGGTGGATTTAATTGGTAGTCTGGTTCGTTTTTTTAGAGGGGGCTTAGCGCTAACCGTCATGTTGGCCTGTGTGTTTTTCGCAGCGATCTCAGGGTCGAGCGTAGCATCGGCCTCAGCCATTGGCGCCTCGACCGTTGAGGAACTAAAGAAAGAACGCTATCCCGCCAATTTTTCTGCCGCTCTCGTCGCGGTTGGTGGCACGCTCGGCTTAATGATCCCTCCGTCGTTAGGATTCATTTTAATTGGCTCGATCGTTGGCATACCTGTAGACAAACTATTTATCGCCGGAATTGTTCCAGGATTATTTGAGGCGGCGTTACTTTTAATCACCACTTATGTTATTTGTCGAAAAAAGGGCTACGGGTCGCAACATGCTGCGATCGACGTGAAAGGGTTTTTCACGAAACTCCCACGCTCTTCTGGTGCGTTATCAATGCCCGTACTGATTATGGGCAGTATTTACCTCGGGCTATTCACCCCGACAGAGGTATCCGCCGTCGCGGCTGGGTTCTCTATTATCCTGTGTGTCTACATCTATCGCAGCTTGGGTTGGCAAGATATCTGGGGCATCTCGAAAGAGTCCGTCATGCAGTCAAGTATGATTTTTGCAGTGGTGTTAGGTGGCAGCCTAATTGGTTTTGTGCTCGCGCGGATGGGCGCCTCTGCCGCACTCGTGCAGCTCATGGTCGATATGAATATGAAGCCATGGCAATTTTTATTACTGGCTAATCTCGTGCTATTGATCTTGGGTATGTTTTTGGATGGTGTGGCGATGATTGTGCTGACTGCACCCTTGCTATTCCCGATTGCCACACAACTAGGCATCAACCCCATTCATTTTGCAGTCATCATGGTGGCCAATGTCGAGATCGCAACCCTTACCCCTCCGATTGGACTCAATTTATTTGTCATGAGTTCAATTGCAAAAATTCCAGTTGAATCTGTCGTTAAAGGAGTCATTCCTTTTTTTGCTACAAGATTGATTGCCCTTGGGGTTTTAACCTATGTGCCTTGGCTTTCGTTGGTTTTATTGTGAGCACTATATTGAACAAATTTTGTAAACTTTTTATGAGGAAAGATAATGACGGATGCAAGCCGCGCGGATAATTACCGGGGGGTGTTTGATACACGATTAGGATTTGGTGAAAAACCTGCCGTCATTGTGATCGACTTTGTGAAGGCGTACACCACTGAGGGCGCACCTTTTTTTGGTCAAGGTGTCGTAGATGCGGTAGATCATTCGATTCCCTTGTTGGCCGCTGCGCGCCGGGCGGGCGCACCCATCATCTACACGCAAGTGGTATACCACCCCTCTGGCTTAGATGGTGGATTGTTTTTTAAGAAAGTGCCTTCGCTCAAGCTGTTTATCCAAGGCGCACCACTGGGCGCAATCGATGATCGCATCACGCCACAGCCCTCAGACTTTATTGTCACGAAACAGTATCCAAGCAGTTTTTTCGGAACATCGCTTGGTTCGACACTCAAGACCTTAGGCGTTGATACGACGGTGCTCATAGGCTGCTCGACAAGCGGCTGTGTGCGGGCAACAGCCGTAGATGCCATACAGTACGGCTATCGCGTGATTGTTCCCAAAGAATGTTGCGGAGATCGTCATGACGCTCCTCACGATGCCGCACTGTTTGACATTAATGCAAAGTACGGCGATGTCTTGACTAAAGCTGAAGTGATTTCCTGGCTTGATAAGCTTTCTGACCATTCTAATGGCTGACGCTACTCTTACCATCCATCGTGACTGGGCCCGCGTAGACGCAACGAAGCCGCCAAACTTTGAGAACCTATTAAACCAAGCCGGCGTGCATTGGATCGCATGAAAAAGAAAACGCATCCTCCTTCCAAGGACCTATGGAAAATTACTTTAGCTGAAGCGTCCGCTCGCATTCAGGCCGCCAGCTTGTCGCCTGTCGAGTTGCTTGAAGCCTATCTTGATCGTATCGCTGAGGTAGACGGTAAGATTCATTCTTATATTTGTGTTGCAGTCGAACCCGCGCGCCAAGCGGCAAAACAAGCCGAACGTGAACTGCAAAGTGGAATTTGGAAAGGCCCGCTTCATGGGATTCCATTTGCAGTAAAAGATAATTACGACGTAGCCGGACTGCCCGCGACGGCCGGCTCTCGGTTGCGCTTAGGGCACACACCTGATGTGGATGCTCCGCTTGTCGCTGACCTTAAAGCCGCAGGCGCGGTGTTGATTGGTAAATTAGCGACGTGGGAGTTTGGAACAGGGAACGGAGGCGAATACTTCGATCTACCTTTTCCGCCGGCACGCAACCCTTGGGATGTAGAGAGATTTACGGGCGGCTCGTCGACTGGCGCAGGCGCAGGAGTCGCCGCAGGCACAACTCTTTTTGCGCTGGGTTCCGACACGACAGGCTCGGTGCGACTGCCTGCAGCGGCCTGCGGTGCAGTGGGAATGATCACGACGCCTGGACGTCTCTCGACCCAGGGAATTCTTCCCAACTGTTGGTCTCTTGACACGCCCGGTCCCTTTGCCTGGACAGTTCAAGACTGCGCGATGATTCTTGATACCTTGCTGGGACCGCCCGCGGCAAACGCTTTGCCTCAACGCTCGTTGTCGCGTAGTGTGGGGTTGCCGATTTCAGGTTTACGGATTGCCGTTGTTGACGATCCAGGCCCCGGCTTTCCGCAAGCAGACCGACCGTTACAAAACGGGCTCCACAAAGGACTAGAGGTTCTTGAAAAGCTCGGCGCACGCCTGACGCACGTCAAACTTCCTATTCCAGCGGCAGAATGCTTTGCGGCATCGCGAATGATCGGGCCTGCCGAAAGTGCCGCCATTCATGAGGATGAACTCAAACATCACGCTGATCAGATGGGATTTGCTTTACGAGACAAGCTCTTGGCCGGCTCGCTCGTCAGAGCAGTGGACTATCTCGCAGCACAGCGCTTGAGACGAGCAATCGCGACGAGTCTCGACACGCTACTACGCGGCTACGACGCCTTAGTGACCTTTGGCACATTACATTTGCCGCCAAGACTAGGTGTTGAACCCGAGATGACGGTCTTCACTGTCGAGACGATGCTGACCCCTTTTAACCTATCGGGACACCCCGCCTTAGTGCAATGCAATGGCTTCGCAAAGGGCTTGCCTCTCAATTGGCAAATCATTGGCAATCGCGGTGATGAAGCAACGATTCTGCAAATCGCTGGTGCCTATGAGGCTGCAACCCCATGGCGCAATCGGAGACCAACACTATGAGTAAGAAACGCCCGGCCAAGACCGCTTCTGGCGAACAACCAAATAATGTTCACTCTTTTGCAACGCTGCACGGACTGTCAGGACTCAAGCCGGTTTATTTAAAGCGCATGGAGGAGTTGTCTGTGCCGGTCGCAACGTTTGGTCAGCAAGTTAGGCGCCTGTCCAACAAAGAGGACGGTCCCGCGCCCGTCTTTGTTGTAATGACTCGTACCTAGGACACTTGAGCGAAACATGAAAAAACTCATCATTGAAGTGCGCGTGAACGAATACGCGATGCGCGACAAAAATCCCAATGTGCCCTGGACAGCCGCGGAAATCGGTCGGGAAGCACGCGCTATTCAGGATGCCGGCGCATCGGTGATCCACTTTCATGCCAGAGCTAACAACGGTCTACCTGCGCATGGGCTCGAAGATTACGCTGCACCTATTAGGGAAATTCGAGCGCACTCAGACCTGATGATTAATCCGACACTCGGACAAATCACGAAAGGTGGAACGCTTGAACGGATTGCTCACATTGAGTCGTTTGCTAAGGATCCAATCCTCAAGCCCGAAATTGTTGGTCTTGACCCGGGCTCAACCAACATCGATGTATTTGACTCCGTCACTAAACGCTTTGTCTCAAACAATAAAGTCTACGTGAACTCCCATGAAACGCTCATCGCGTTTCTGGAGCGATTCCGTGAACTTGGCGTTCGCCCTGCTCTCGCGTGTTGGAACATCTCATTTTTACGGGGTGCAGGTGCCTTAATTGACCTAGGACTTGTTCCCGATCCGAGCTATTTTTTACTCGTGCACGGGGGAGAAGGACAGCTCGGAGCCCATCCCAATACGCTTGAAGGCCTGAGAGCCTATACAGATCACCTGCCCCGCAGATCAGCCGTTGAATGGTCGATATGCTGCAAGGGTGGAAATCTTTTTACGATTGCCGCAGCTGCGATCGCGCAAGGAGGACATATCGCGATCGGCATTGGCGATTATGCCTATCCTGAGTTGGGCTATCCAACAAACGCAGAGCTAGTCAGTGAAATAGTCAAGCTTGCGAGGGTAATCGGCCGTGATGTTGCAACGCCCGCGCAAGCACGACAAATGCTCGGTGTCGACTAATTCAAAGCAAAAATATACCTAGGTGAACTTCATGCAAACACAAGCACTCAGTGCAACCGCTGCAACCACTACAGCGCTAGAAAATATCGCTAAATACAACCCGACAATTAACGCCATGATCACCGTTCTCGCTGATCAAGCGCTCGCGCGAGCTGCGCAACTCGACGCCTTGCCTGACAAAGCCCGAGGCCCTCTGCATGGCATGGTAGTTAATCTAAAAGACAATATCGACTTAGCCGGATGCGTAACGACCGCCGCCTCAGTCATTCTGAAAGATAATGTCGCGCAGCACAACGCCTTCATCACTGACCGCCTCCTTGATGCGGGGGCTATCATCATTGGTAAGTCAAACTTACACGAATGGGTGTTCGGACCGACCAGTCAAAGCAAACATTTTGGGCCGGTCAAAAACCCGTGGGATCCCTCGCGCATCCCAGGCGGCTCGAGTGGCGGCTCTGGGGCCTCTGTTGCGAGCGAAATGTGCGCTGTCTCGATCGGTAGCGACACGGCAGGGTCGATCCGAATCCCCTCCGCGTTTAACGGATTAGCTGGATTGCGGCCTTCTGTGGGAAGAATCTCTTGCGCGGGTAGTGTCGGCGTCAGCCCCCCTTTCGACGTTCTTGGCCCGCTCGGGAAATCGGTATCGGATGTCGCCCGCGTTTTTCAGGTGATTGCGGGCTATGACCCGGCTGATCCCATGTCAATCGACCGTCCCGTACCGGATGCATTGAGCACGTTGAATGAAAGCGTTCGCGGCAAGCGGATTGGCTTCATGCGCCGTTGGTACTTTGATCATATCTCAACAGAACTACAAACAGCGATTGACAATGCCTTAGACGTTTATAAAAGCTTGGGTGTCGAAATCGTCGAAGTGGACCTAGGAGATATTGATCGCGCGCAAGAGATGTTTGGTTTTCGTTTAATTTTGGCTGACGCTTTCGAGAAGCACCGCGAACAACTTGCACAACGACCCAACGATTATGGCGAAGACATCCAAATGCGCCTTGCCATCGGAGGTCGTTTAAGCGGCCCAGATTACGCCCAAGCGCTTCGCTGGACCGAGGCGTGGCGACACCGCCTTTCTGGCTTATTCACCCAGGTTGACGCGATGTTGTGTCCCACCACGCCCTTACTGCCCCCTTTAAGAGCGGACTTAGAGTTTGCCCAAGCGATTCGCGCGATTCCGAAATTTACCTGCGTGTACGCGGCCGCTGGCGTTCCAAGTCTTGCACTACCGTGCGGATTTTCGGCGGAAGGCCTGCCATGGTCGATGGAGCTCGCGGGCCCTGCCTTTGGTGAAGCTGCAATATTGCAGTTGGGTCATGCTTTTCAGAAAGTCACAGCGCATCACTTGCAACGACCTGCACTTGTTTCCTAAACTTTACCTTAAAAAGATTTGTTAGTAAGTTTTAAGTAAAAATTGACCTTGACCAACTATTGATTTCTACATTAGATTAAGTCCGTTCCAAGAGAATTCCTATAACTTTGGAGAATTAAACTATGAGACCCGCTTCCCTATTGCAATCCATCTTGCTTACCGCCGGTCTATCGATCGCTGCGTTCAGTGTTTCAGCTCAACCAACAATGAAATTAAAGGTAGCCTCTAATTACCCGGCCACCTCTCTTTTTAGCAAAGTACAGCAACACTATTTCGACGAAGTCACTAAGCGCACAAATGGTCGTGTGACGTTTGAATACTATTATGGTGGTGTGCTGCTCAAAGCATCCGACGTGTATCCTGGGCTGAGCCGTGGCGCGGTGGATATTGGTTTTACCGTACCTGCAGCCTTCAACCCTCGCGAGTACCCCTTAGCAGGAGTCACGCTGCCCTTTGTCACGGAAAATGTGCAGGCCGCAAGCTACGCGTTTCGTGATTGGTACAACAGCACGCCTGACGTCCAAAAAGAATTTCAGCGCAACAATGTTCATGTTCTCCTGACAATCCCAGCAGCCGAGAATGTTCTGTGGAGCATGAAAAAAGTCACAACGGCCGCAGACCTTAAAGGCATGCGTATTCGCACCTTGCTCGGGCCTGCCGATGCGCTCGTTGCTCTTGGTGCAACAGCGGTAACCGTTCCTTACACCGACGCGATCGATTTGCTAACGAGAGGTGGGGTCGATGCCATCTCCACGACACCTTTCGAGCAAGGCGTCAAGGACGGACTCCCAGAAATGGTTAACTTTCTGTCTCCTGCCGCACGCATGGGAATATTCGCCACAGTGATCACCTCAATCAATCTGGATAAGTGGAAGGCAATGCCTAAAGATCTCCAGGAGATATTTACAAGTTCAGCCAATAATGCATTGAAGTTTTATGCTGCTGAGCAAGGCAAAGAGGTAGACGAGTCTGTTGATATTTTGCTCAAGGCTAAAAAAGTTCAAGTCGTTGGAATGGACCCAGCCGAGGAAAAAAGATGGCGTGAAGCGACAAACGACATAATCGTTAAAAAATACAACGCTCAAGTCGCGCGCGTCGGTGGAGATGGCACAGCGCTATTGGCCTCGTACACAGCTTTAGTACGAAAATATGAAAAAGAATACCCCTACGTCACGGGTATCGATCGTTTCTTGGCGCGTAAAAAATGAGCTTAAGAGGTGGTTGCCAGAAGTTAATTACGGCCTCTCGGTCGGTCACGCGGGCCATGGCTGGCGTGACCGGCTTGCTGACGATTGTCATGATGCTCGGGGTTGTGTTGGATGCCTCCCTTAGGGGAACGGTAGGGATCGCAGTCTGGGGGGTGCTCGAGCTATGCACTCTTTTACTGCTTGCAATGATTTATTTTGGCTTGCCTTCGACGCAAAGCGAACGAGAGAACTTTCGTGTCTCGATCATCACAGACCTCATGCCTATGAAACTCAATCTGTTCGTGAGTGGCATATTGTTGTTGTTACAAATAGTGGTCCTGGGCTTGCTATGCTGGTTTACATGGCGTGCTGCAATATTTTCGTTTAATCGTGACGAGGTCTCAATTGGTTTGGTTGAAATTTCGTTGTGGCCCCATCGTTTCATGATCGCGATGGGTCTCAGCGTGCTGACCTTCCAAAGCGTAATATCTGGCCTTGATCTGTTGCTAAATGGAAAACATCCATTCGCTCCAGACCAAGCTATTGAACTTGCACAAACCGTCAGGCAGCAAACATTATGAGTCCAGCAGAACACGGATTTTGGTTAGTGAGTGGGCTATTTGTTTTGTTGGCACTGGGTTTGCCGATTGCTGCGTCTTTACTCACTTGTGGCCTTGTTGGCATTTTGGCAGTGCAGGGATGGGGCGCAGCCGACTATTTGCTGGGGACGCTGCCCTATTCAGTATCGGCAGAGTTTGCCTTCATTGTGATCCCACTGTTTCTGTTTATGGGACACATGGCATTTTCAGCTGGGATTTCTGAAAAGGGCTTTCGCGCAGCAACGGTTTGGCTGGGGCATATCCCAGGCGGTCTAGCCATCTCTGCAATTGTGGCGTGTGCAGCCTTTGCGACGGTTTCAGGCTCGTCCATCGCAACCGCAGCGACGATTTCAAGAGTGGCCATTCCGGAACTATTAAAAGCTGGCTATTCAAAATCGCTTGCGGGCGCTTGCGTTGCAACCGGCGGCACCTTAGGAGTACTAATTCCTCCTTCTACCATTATGGTGTTGTACTCCATCGCGACCGAAACACCCATACCTGAGTTATTTATGGCGGGGATTATTCCCGGAATTTTGACGGTACTGATTTACGGTCTTGGTATTTACGTGATGGTTAAGCGTGATCCTAAAATGCGCACCATCACAGTACATGCCCGCACCGGATTCCAAGAGCGTCTGCGCGCCACCTTCATGTCGTGGGAGATTCTTCTACTGTTCGGTATCGTGATGGGCACGCTCTATACAGGGATGGCAACTGCCACCGAGGCAGCCGGGTTCGGCGCACTCGCTGCGTTGTTAATTGCGATTTCACGCGGAACAAGTTGGAACGAAATTAAAGAAGGGCTACGGACCTCAGGCTCAAGCACCGCAGCAATATTCTTTCTGATCATAGGCGCAGGAGTATTTAGCGCAGCTCTGGCCACTACACAAATACCTCAGAGCCTTTCTGCTTGGGTCGGTACCTTAAATTTACATCCCACTGTCTTGATAATCTGCCTGCTAATTCCCTTTCTAATTTTGGGCTGTTTTGTTGATGCTGCGTCAATGGTGCTACTGACAATGCCAGTTGTTTTCCCAATCGTAAAGCAAGCGGGGATCGATCCTGTTTTGTTTGGCATACTCGTGGTGAAAATGACTGAGATAGGCAATATCACGCCACCAGTAGGGCTGAATGTATTTGTGGTGGCAACCACCAATCCTGTTCTGACAATTCGAGAAATTTTTCGAGGTATCACACCTTTTTTCTTTATGGAACTATTGGTTGTGGCGCTTCTAATCGCTTTCCCGAGTATTACTCTCATTGCTGTTCGATAGACTGTGTTTAATCTTTATGAGGTCTGAGTGGCCAAAGCGTATTTGATAGGACATATCACCGTTACAAATCCTGAAGGATACAAAAAATATTCACAGGTTGTTTTCACAACGATTTAACAGCATAGCGGCAAATTTCTTGTCCGCGGTGGGGCGAGCGCTTAGCGGGAATGTGCAGCGTTACCTGGAAGACATGTCGTTCTTGAATTTCCGATTAGACAAACGTTGGATACTTGGTATGACAGCCCGGGATACCAAGCTTTGTTGCCTGAACGCACCAATAACTCTTTAATTGCCGTTGGCATGCTTGCTTGATCCACGCGGGTTAGGTTATCGCTAATAACGATCTCCTGCGCATACTGACCGGCCACTTTCGTGTAATTTAAAGAGAGGGGGCTTTTGACGGCCTAGGGTTTGTCAAAGAGGCGTTTAGGGGCTTGGTTGCGCCGGCCTGTAATACCTCTGCGCTTGATCTGCAAGTAGGCATGCGCTTTGAGGCCGAGCGTGCGCAACTGTTGCATCAGGCGCTGCGCGATGCCTGTAAAACAATCCAAGAAATGCCTGCGCGATATCTGACGCACCCAGATGGCAGCAACATCTTGGCGGTCACGCGCCATGGTCGTGTGGCGAGGCCTCAGCATCTGCTGCTTGACGAGGCGTACCTGTCAAGCTTTGGGCACTTGCGCTTGCCGCAACATCTTTACACGGCGCTGCAACGTTTTGACGCATGGATCGAACCAGCCTTGCTGGCCGAGTGGGCGCGTCTGATCAAAGGCTATGCGCTGCGCCAACATCGCACGGTTGATGAGAATACCTTAGTGGCTGCATTGGCCTGGTCAGACCCAGCACGCGAAGTCGGTTTAGCGCGCGGGCGTGCACTGCAACTGCTGCAAGACGGTGGGTTGCAGTGTGTGTATAGCGGCAGGCGTTTGACTGCAAACACGCTTGATATCGATCACTGTTTGCCTTGGCATGCTTGGCCCTGTAGTGATTTATGGAACCTGCTCCCCGCCTCGTCGCAACTCAACCGCTAAAAGAGCGACCGCGTTCCCAGCGAGGTCATGCTGCGCGGCGCGCAAACCCGTATCCAAGACTGGTGGGCGCAGGCGTATGACGGGGTGCTGGGCGAAAGGTTTAGGCTAGAAGCGCAAGCAAGCTTGCCGCTAGTGGGTGATGGTGCGGGGGTTGAAGAGGTGTATGCGGGGGTACGGGTGCAGAGGTTGAGGCTTAGGTTTGATTTGGGGGTG
>Ga0209135_1000478_pt1 | contig 14549 bp, 16 predicted proteins | sample LauGreSBDMM110SD_4_FD_187570 | JGI IMG/M metagenome (GOLD analysis project Ga0209135, IMG submission 187570) | Freshwater lake microbial communities from Lake Michigan, USA - Su13.BD.MM110.SD (SPAdes) (version 3) | ecosystem: Environmental > Aquatic > Freshwater > Lake | place: Lake Michigan... | reverse complement strand
GGGGTGGGGGTGGCACTTTCAGCTTAAATTGTTTTGGCTTACCCTTCTTGGGCTTTATCTTTTTTGCTTGATTTACCGCATCAGTATTCTGCTGTTGTATTGCAGACCATGTGCAATTAGATATTAGCTTTAGAAGATTGAGTTGGTCTTCACTGCTTGTAATTTCATTAATGAGCATGGCTTTCTCCTTTTCTTATATTTATATAGAATAGGAAATCAATATTGGAGATATCTATGAACAACATTCAAGAAATGCTCAAAGCCATTATTTTGGCAGGTCGTGATGAGGGTTATATGGAGCCCGGGGATAACGCTTCTGCAACTTCAGAGATTCTAGTTATTTTTAGTGGCTACGATCAAGCCTATGACGAAGATGAAGGTGAAGAAGTCGACGATCTCAATTCAGAGATTTATGAAATCTTTATCAATGCCAAGGCTTTAGAAGAGGGCTTTAGTTATTCTGATCCAGAGGATATTCTTGGTATTGAGATTGGAGTAAAAGGTCAAATTCATATTCGCGCCGTATATGAAATCGACAAAGACTATCTGCACATGAACTCAATTGAAGATTACATTGATGAAAATGAAGATATTTCCGTATCTTTAATTACCAATGTAATCCAAGCGGCGTATGAGCAAATATCTGATTAATATGTACTTAATGAACCTCAATTGGCAAATGAACTATATTCGTCTGCCCATACTGACCAATCAATAAAAAATAAGCTGCCTGTGGATTGTCAGCAACTATCCTTGTTTTCACTACATAGCCATTAGCCCGAACGTAAGCTTCAAATGTTTTCATTTAATCCTCCAAAAAAAGCAGAACTAACACCATTGCCAATAGCATTAGTTCTGTATTCATAATTTGTCGTTTAAAACGACATTCCAAGTTAACGCCCAAACCCAGCTCGTACAGCGCCACTGGCCTGTTCAATTTGGGTATCGAGTTCGCCAGCTTCTACGGCACCTTTAATAATCTCAAGTGCCTTAATCAGCTCTTCTCCAGAGCCCACCTCTACAGCAGTCTTACCTTTGGCAAATTCAATAATCTTTGCGCCGTATCGAATGTTTAAGCAAACCTTTCCATCGGCTGCTACATACCACCACTGGCGCACACGCTTTTCAATTTCAATATTCTTGCGTGAGCCATCGTAGTCTTTTACTGTTTTAAATTTCTTCACAGTAAAAGTGCCTCCCTCTTTTTGCGCTTTAGCTAACTGGATTTGCTCCCATACTTTAGCGCCCAGCTTATTGCGACGTTGTAGGATCGGCGGAATTGCTGTTGGTTTTTTAGAATTTACTAATTTCAAACTATTAAGTGTGCTCATCGTTTTCTCCTTTAAGTTGAATGGGCACAGTTAATTTATTGTCGGCCTTTTCGAAAGAGCAACCTCTTTATTCCAAAAGCCATATGAATCTAATAATCACATTCATTTCTGTTCTTCTTTTATTAGGTTTTGCTAAATAACTTTATAAATTACTACTGAAACAAGAGCAGTGACACTCAGTCGATATGTCACCCTAAAGCTGGACTTAGAGTCGCAGTCATGGAAATTCTGGGCAGTAGCAGAGACTTAGTATCACTATCCTTTACCGGACGCCATTAGAGTTGCTTACTAATTGATACAAGAATATTTCAGCACAAAGATTGTAGTTAATAACTACGGGATCACGAGCAAGCCCTGCTTACACAGCAACTTGCGAACACGACATAGGTAGCCACTTAATGCTTATGTCATTGTTGCGTTTTACGGCCGCACATAAAAGGAGATAGCAAAACCGCCCTTACCCAGTCGGGTTGTGCTTTTAGTGGTGTAGTAAAGAACTCAGAGAAAGTCTTTTCCCTTATTTCTTCTCTATAACTGAGCCTGTTGCTTAAGGCTCAGTGTAGGTTGAATCTAGAGAAAGCCAATACAAATAATTTAAGAAGAAAGAAGTGTGATGAGCGAGAAGCGAAATCACAAGCGAGTTTTAGCTCGCTTACTACTAAGGGGGTATAGGTAAAAAATCACCACCCTGAAAGTTTAAGTACTTCACCTAAATTTTTCGTAGCGCAGAAATTTGATAGCTGTAGACCCATTCAGGGTAAATCCGTCGTATAAGCAGTGATTAGGAGCTATCGCTTACTTGGGTAACAGAACTCGAAATCAAAAAGCGTGTAGGGTTTATAAATACTTCGTGAAATATCGTGGCGAAAATGCCACGAAAACATAATCTAATATACAAAAGATTATGAAATCAGCTAAGTCTTTGAATTTTGGAAGGTTCTTTCTTAGCCATTTTCGGTTGCTCTAACCAAACATAAGAAAACATACTGTAGCTCTGTATTTATTACATTTCAGGGAGAACGTATGTCACAAGCTAGAGTTTTAAATCCACAAGAACTGCGCAGAGTTTTAGACCATGTTGCTACACGTAGGCACAGCGCACGTAATCGCGCTATGTTGCTACTTACGCACTACGCGGGTATGCGAGTAGGAGAAGTTGCCGCCCTACGCACAAACGACGTTTTAAACAGCGACAACACGATTAAGGATGAAGTTCGCTTAATGCCAGAGCAAACCAAAGGAAAGCATGCCCGCACTGTTTACCTAAATGAGCGTATGCGCAAAGAGATTAGCCAGTACTTGCGTGTTGTTCGCATTAAAGATGCCAGTAGGCCATTGTTCTACACACAGAAACAAGCTGGGTTCTCAGCGAATTCGTTGGCTCAATACTTCTTTTACCTATATCGCTCTTGTTCACTAGATGGCGCTAGTAGCCATAGTGGCAGACGTAGCTTTCTAACAGGCCTTGCCAATAAAGGTACAGCCATCCATATATTGAAAAGCCTTGCTGGGCATAGAAATATCAGCACTACTGCTAGTTACCTATATTCAAGCCCAACCCAACTAAAAGCCGCAGTTGAGCTTATTTAATCAATCGTACTCTTTGGAAAGACACCCAACGATGTATTGGCAATTATTATTTTGGCCTGATTAACATATCGACTCATAGCTACGGTCATGGTGTTATGGCGCATTTTTACATTGTCTTGTAGTTTGTAATCTTTGTGTCTAGGTGGCATTGCGGCTGGAACTAAATTTATACTTTCACCGACTTGCCACATACTCAATCGTTGATCTTTTGGTAGGGATTCATTCTTCATCCAAGCATCATAAGCGGCTAGCATCTTTTTTAGATTTTCTACGCTGTAATTTCTATATAGCTTATACCTAGCAGTGCTTGATACGCTCCGCATCGATTTTCTTCCCTGCCTTCCTTTGTGGGCACTATTTAAAAATTTTGCAAAGTATTGCTGTAGCTTTCGCCTACCAACATTTAGGTTAATAGCGATGACAACTACATCATCACCCCAGCCTTCGCTCCACTCATCTTTTGATTTAATTTGCGTAAGATTTACCTCATTTGGCACCTCTCCGAACAAATAGCTCCCTTTTTGATTTTTGCCGCCCCACCACTTCGCAAAGTCATCGCTACGAATATCACCAAAATCTTTGTATAACTTTGCCAGCTTTCCTTTTCCATTGTTGGCACAACACTTTATGTACTCATTATTTCTACGCATATAAGCCCAATACCAATAGTAAGGACTTTGTCCTAAGACCTCAATTGAAGTCCGATTGTTTTTTGTACCAATGCGTGGATATGAGGCAAGAAATGATTGTTTCATCAAATTATCTTATCAAGTAATTAACTTTGAATTTCTATTCAATGTCATTTTAAGCGAATAATGGCCAAATAGAGTCATGGCCGTGCAGTTAAATTTCTTAACAAGCAGCCATGTTTATTAATCTAAATTGAAAGGCTTTAAAAATGAATGCTTTATTAAATGCAGTAGCGACTTCTGTAACAAAAAATGTCGTTTTAAACGACAAAGCTGTAAAAACTAGCGATAAATCCCATGTTGCTATTAATGCTGGCAAATGGCTTGCTGACATGGAGGCTAAACGTATTGCTTGGGAGCAAGGTGCATATAGAGTAAGCAATAAGGAGCTTTACGCCCTTTTAGCAGATTGCCTCTTGTTTTCTGGGGAACTACCAGTAGCCGAGTCCAAGCAACGAAGTGCCGCATTAGAAACATTCTTTAAAGAGCGTGGGTACAAGTACAAAAAAGACTCGCACATCATTGCTCGTGTAGTTCGCGCTATGTTTGGTGATGTTGATCGTCGTCGTATTAGCACCTATGTGCTGGTATTGCGTCAAGCACAAAAATCAAGTGTTGAGTCAACTCAACTGGCTCAATGGATTGAGGATTGTGGTGGCATACAAGAAATCAAGCTTTCTCGTAGCGCAACATTTGTCAGCCCTACGGCTAAGGCATCTATTGCTAAGTCTGAATTTGCAAATCTACCCGTATTGGCAATTGCCAAGTCCGAGCAACTGACTCTATTAGCTGACGCCGGCTTTCTTGGCGAAGAGTGTGTATTCATTGCTGAGCAATTAGCCGGAGGCAGTTTTGCGATTCGCGCCTTGGTTCGCAAAGAGGGCGCTATTAATGCGGCATTCACAGCACTTTATAGCGATCTTAAATCACAGCGAATTTCCGCAAAGACTGAAGTAGATGCGGCTAATGATGCTGATGGCGCTATTGCTAAACAAGCTTAACAACAACTATGGGGGTGTTATGAGCACCCCCATAAATATATGAAAGGATTAAATCATGTTGATCAAAAAGGAATTTAAATATGAGCCACAAACACTTAATGACATTATTTTCGGCAATCCCGAGAGTAAATTGCGAATTTATGACATTGTCACAGGTTCCGAGCCATTACCTTCAAGCGGCAAATCAGGAATTCTTCTCTACGGAGTCTATGGGACAGGAAAAACAACCTTGGCAAAGATGCTACCTAACGCAATCGAGCAAGGCAAAAGTCAAACCAATATAGGGATGAATGCAGAGTTTATTGCTTGTCAGCAAGGATTTAATGGTGCTCTAGTAACGGATTTGATTTCGAAAATCTTAAATCGAAATGCGTTCTTTAATACTAGCGGGATTCACTACATCATTATTGATGAGATCGATATGCTGACTAAGCTTGCTCAAGAAAGCCTCAAGTCGGCAATGAATACCGATCGAGCTATTTTTATTTTGACCACAAATAATTTGTCAAAGCTTGATAAAGGAATGCTTGATAGATGTGTATTGGTTGATATGAATGCGGCAAACGAAGATCAATTATTGCCATTTGCATCCCAAATTGCAAAGGATATGGGTGTTGACATTTCTAATATTGAAATGTTGCCAACTATCAAAGCTGCCAATGGATCATTTAGAAATATTCGACACAATATTGAACGATTGCTTCGACGCAGAAGCATTCCATCAAACATCGTTTTTTAAAGGAAAACAAAATGATTGATAAAAATTTGACCTTGAAGTATCTGTACAGCATTGAAACTGATTTAATTTTTGAAGGCTACTGGAAAGGACAGTGGTTTCAAGCACTTTTTGTTTCTGGTGAATATGATTATGGATGGCATCGAATAACTTTCCTTCCTCAATTTACAGCCAAGGATGAGGGTGTCTTTAATATTGAAAATGAGGAATGTGATGACATCTTATTGGCACTAGAGGATGTAGATGTATCAGTTGGGATAATTGTTGATATTAAATAGTCTCATGCCAATTGCTCAGCAGCCATAGTAGGAGTTAGTTTGGAATAGTGCCGCTCAATCATGGCGGCACTATTGCCCATTTGTTTTGCTAGGGTATGAATATCGGTTTTGTTTTCTAATAACTCTAAAGTCGCATAGGTATGCCGCAGTGAATACAGAGTTCGCATTTGCCCATCCTGACTTCTGGCTAATCCACTATCTCGCATAAGCTTCTTGAATGTGCCATCTATACGCAAAGGTTGATGTCCATCTGCCATAACGAAAATCCTTTGCGGCGCACGAGATTCAAACAATCTATCAAACGGAATGTCATACACAGCCTTTTGGCGACTGTGTAAACGCTTGAGAACATCAATCGCTCTATGCTTGGCAATTAGCCAACGTCCGCCAGTTTTGCCATCCACCCATATACGCAGATATTTCTTTCCATCATTGGTATGCCATTCAATATTGTTCCAGCAGATGTTAAGCGCCTCGGTGCCATGCCGCATACCAGTTAGCAACAGCATCTCTACATAGTCACGCACTAATGGGCGAATCTCACGTTCTATCTCTAAGCGGCCTTCCTTAGCCCATATTTCCATATAGTCAAATAACTTAGTAATCTCTTCTCGACTAAAGGCAGGGCGGGTTTTACCTTTATGCCCACGAGTAGTTAATTTAGGAATAGCAACCCGCTCACTTATCCAGCCTTTATTAACTGCTGTCTGCTGTAGCTTTGCCCATGCGCTAGCAAAGTTCATTAAGGTACTGGACTTGGGCACCAGCCGCATCTGCCTATTACGCCAAATCTCAAACTCATGCACGTCTGTGTAAGTTATTTCCTCTAACCGCTTATCCAAAAAATAAGGTAGAAAGTATTTTTCAATACAAGTGATATAACTTAGATAAACGCTCTTTCCTATTCCTTCACCCAAATCGCGCCTCATTTCGTAAAGTGTGGCGTGCGCAATTTCTGCAAATGTAGGTGCTTTTTGCGCAAGCCCTAATCGCTGACGAAATCTGGCTTCATCGTATAAGTCGCAGGCAACTCTGACAGCATGTTCAATTGATGCTTGCTTGGTTGAGACTCGCTCCCATGTGCTGTCATGTCGTTTAAAACGACATTGCCAGAGAGGGCTATTTGGTCTGCGAAAGAGAACTACGTCGCCGTCACGCAAATAAAGCTCTGTAGGCTCTGCGTATTTGAGATGGCTTAAGACGGAGGGTTGGGATTTATGCTGAGGTGAGGGAAGAATTTCAAGGTTTGTAAGTTTAGTAACTACTCCCTTAGGCACTTGCTTGCTTTAAAAGTATTGAACTCATGTAGCAAGTATATTTTCAACAGTTTATTTGGACAACCTCAGAACTGACTAAGCCATTGCCTCAATACAGCTTCATTTGCGACTCCCTTAGACAACAATATTTTCACAATATCAGTGGCTGATAGAGTTAATAATGGATGTCTATCTTCTGCGATTTCTTTATAGGCCTGTAATGAAACGTATGATGTAGTAATAAAGATTCCAAATTGCCTATGTCTTAATCTGGAAATTAATCTTAATGTTTCCTTAACTCCACTGCCAGACGTTAACTTATAGCATTTAGCTTCGAGAGCAAAATCTACATCGGTATACGCCAATCCTGATCCAATTCTATAAATACCAATTGCATAGCTACCCACCTCTTTTCATCGCCAAAAGTATTACAAGTTGAATCTAGCAGTAATGACTTTTGATTTCAGCTTAATCACTGCAATCGCTTTTGATCCTTTTGGTACGGAAAAGGCGCCTTTGAGTTCAAACCTATCTCCTGTGGACAGTAGATCGTAATCTTTTTTATCAGATCCATTAAGAATGGTTAGCTTGGCATTACCGCCTTCAGAAGATAGAGGCTTGCCATGATCGGACAAATATATAGTCAAAATATCTGGCTTAGCCACTAACTCAATATCAACATCCTTAGCCTCTACCATCACCCCACCATGAGCTGGCTTTAACTCATGACCGGCGCCAGCATAGGCAAATCCATAAAAACTTAAAAGTAAACTTGTCATCAATAATTTGATCTTCATAACTATCTCCGTTGATTAGAATGCTTCGTTTGATTTAATGCTACCTAATACTTTTTCTGATGCTTTCTTGCCATAAAGCCAAAAAATTGCTGGGGTTAAAAATGTATCGAGTAATGTAGAGCTAATAAGGCCTGAAAAAATAACGACCGCCACCGGGTGAAGAATTTCCGTGCCAGGCCGCTCTGCTTCAAATAACAAAGGCGCTAAAGCAAAAGCTGTTACTAAGGCCGTCATTAAGACTGGACTTAGACGCTCGATAGAACCCCGAATAATCATTGACAAGTCAAATACCTCTCCCTCCGATTGCATCAAATTGAGGTAATGACTGATCTTCAGAATTCCATTGCGTACCGATATTCCCGCGAGAGTAATAAAACCTATCAATGCTGCAATTGAAAGTGGCTGCCCTGAGATCCATAGCCCAATAACTGCACCTACCATAGCTAGTGGGATATTGAGCATGATCATTAGAGATAGTTGCACCGATCGATAGCGGTTATTCAAAACAGCAAATATCAATAAAAGTGAGCCCACAGAGAGCAAACCGATTAATTTAGAAGCCTCTTCTTGCGCCTTAAATTGACCATCTAAAGTAATAAAGTAGCCCTCTGGCAAGCTTTGACTTGCAATCACACCTCTAATATCAGCGACTACGTCAGACAGAGCACGTTTAGAGGTGTTGGCCGATAAGACAATTCTTCTTTTGCCGCCGTCTCTACTGATTTGATTTGGTCCATCACCATCTTCAATCGTTGCAATTTTTGAAAGTGGGATTTTTCCATTAGGGGTATCAATCAAAATATCCGCAAGGCCCTCAAAATTTCTAGCAGACTCTGGCAGCTTGATCACTAGAGCGAAGCGTCGATTACCTTCAATAATCTGTGAAATTCGCTCCCCTTCAACCATGCCTTGCAAGGAGGACATAACCTGTGATGCCGAGATCCCATATTGCGCAGTCCGGTCATAGTCAATGCGAACTTTGATCTGCGGAGCCAGCACTTGCTTTTCAATCTCTAAATCAACCAGGCCTTCAATCCCTGCCAGCTTTGATCTTAATAAGTCTGCCTGACTTCGCAGCTGATCTAGGTCATCACCGAAAATCTTGATCGCAATTTGCGACCGAACCCCTGAAAGCATGTGATCTATACGATGCGAGATTGGTTGACCGATCGCAATTGCAGCGGGTAAATTGACTAGTCTTGACCGAATATCAGCTTGGATTTCAGCCATTGAGCGATCTAGTTCACCTGCCGGTTTAATGCCAACATCAAGCTCACTGACATGCACTCCTTCGGCGTGCTCATCTAGCTCTGCCCTACCGCTTCTTCGCCCAACATAGGTCACCTCGGGAACTTGTCTGACAAGCTTTTCGGCTTGACTCGCTACGCTAGCAGACTCAGAAAGAGAAACACCAGGATTTAGTCGAAGGCCGATGAGTAATGTTCCCTCATTAAATGGCGGTAAAAATGAACTCGCCATAAAAGGAATGCTCGCGCCAGCCAATAAGACTGATGCAAATGCATACATCAAAGGTTTTTTTGGGGCCGCCAATAATCTAGATAACTGAACCTTGTAATGACTTTTTAACCAAGTAACGATTTTTGTATCGTGATCCCTAAGCGACTTCATTGACGGCAATAAATAGAAGCAAAGTACTGGGGTGATCGTGACTGACACTAAAAGCGATGCCAAGGTGGAGACAATAAATGCAATACCCAAAGGAACAAATAGGCGACCCTCAATACCCGGCAACGCAAATAATGGGATAAACACTAAAACAATAATTGCAGTTGCATAGATGATTCCTGTCCTCACCTCTAATGAGGCTGCTCGCACAATTGCTAGCGGGGATAATTGATTGACCTTATCCCTATCAAGATTTTCTCGCAGACGCCGAATCACGTTTTCTACGTCCACTACAGCATCATCTACTAAGCCTCCAATCGCAATGGCTAAACCTCCCAATGTCATCGTGTTGATCGATAGGCCAAAGTATTTAAAAACTAAGGCTGTCAATAAAATCGAAACGGGAATTGCAGTTAAAGAGATGATGACTGGGCGCATCGTTCCTAAAAACAAATACAGCACTACCGCTACAAAGATTGAGGCACCGATGAGCTTACCTTCTAAGGTGCTAATGGACGCATCGATAAAACTCGCCTGTCTAAATGTCACTTTTGGGGTATTCATGCCCACTGGAAGGCCCTGTTTTAACTCAGATATTGCAGCCTCAATTTTCTTGGTTAATTCCACCGTATCTGCTGAGGGTTGCTTTTGAACACCCAGTATTACCGCTGGACCACCCTCATAACCAGCATCTCCTCGTCTTACGGCTGGTGCAAATGTGACATCAGCGACTTGCTTTAAGAGTATTGGCTGGCCATTACGACTTGAAACAGCAATATTTTTCAAATCCTCCAGGCTAGAAGTGCGTCCTATATGACGAATCAAGTACTCGCGATTATTCGACTCAAGAAACCCGCCAGATGTATTGGCTGAATATCCCTTTAATGCATCTTCTAGTTGCAATATGCTCAGACCAAGTTCAGCCATGCGGCGAGTATTGGGCTGCACTTGAAACTGCCTTACCTGACCGCCAATCGGAATCACTTGGGCAACACCTGGAATAGCCATCAGTCTTGGGCGAAGTACCCAATCGGCATATTCGCGCACTTGCATAGATGAAATCTTTGACTCATCAATTGGAATGGCAATCTGCATAATTTCACCCATGATCGAGCTAATGGGGCCCATGCGAGAAACGATGCCATCAGGAATAGCGCCTTCCATAGATGACAACCTCTCCGATACCATCTGCCTAGCGCGGTAAATATCAACGGACCAATCAAATGTGACGTAAATAAATGAAAGGCCTGCGCTAGATACCGAACGAATGGCTTCAACTCCTGGCAAACCATTCATAGCGGTTTCTAATGGGAAGGTAATGAGTTGCTCAACCTCTTCAGAGGCCATACCACCAGCCTCAGTCATGATGGTGACAGTAGGTTTATTTAAATCAGGAAATACATCAACAGGCATTTTGCTTAAGGTAAAGAGCCCATAGCCCATAGCAATCAGGCTAAGCAAAATCACCATCAGTCGATTCTTCAAACTAAAGTCTAATAACCAGGTAAACATATACTGTCCTTAGCGAATCTGGTTAATGAGAGATGACCCATCAGTAACCACTCGGTCACCATCTTTAATGCCGCTCGTGATGACAATACTTTGACCATCTAAGGGTTCATAAACCACCACCCTAGGCTCAAAGGTTTCAGGATTTCTTTTCACCCATACGATGGTTTGGTTTGAGCCGCTCTTAACAAGCGATTTTGTGGGGACTTTGTTACCTAAGACCTTGGTATTGGTATTTACAAACACTCTTATAGGCTGACCTATAGGGAGATATTGCAAATCATCAGCTTTAGCAGAGAATGTGAGTGGTAAAGCCTGTTCGCGTAGAGTCTGGCCGCCACCAAGATAAGAAAGCTCAATCACCTTGCCATTGACTTCAACTTTGCCGTCAGCAATGTTTTTCGCCAAGTTTGGATCATAGGCAAGTGCCTCAATTAAAAGCTTAGAAGGATTTACTACTTCGAAAATCAGATCTCTCTCTTGCACTACCTGGCCGGAAACAATGCCTGTAGTAGAAATAATTCCAGTAACTGGAGCTCTTAATTCTTCATTAGCGACCGCAGCCTCTGCCTCCTCAATTGTTTTACGAGGAACTGTATCGCTCAGTTCACGCAATCGCTTTAGCCGACTCTCTGCAAGCGATCGTGATTTTCCAGGACCGGCTTCAGGGGTTACATAAGCGAGAACGTCGCCCTTATTGACCTTTTGCCCCGGTAATGGAAAGCCGTTAGGCCCAGGGGTAATTCGACCTGCAACGATGGCCTGAACTTTGCCTCCAAAGTTAGGATCCATGATGACCTTGCCTGCTAAGTCATAGGTTTTGGCATATTTACCTGGTTGACCAGGGGCAGTCATGACATGCAACTGTCTTTGGGCAGGTTTTGGAACAAACAGATTCCCATCGGCCTGTCTTTTGGGAGCATCTCCCTGCACCTGTATTGATGAGTCATCATGTCCTGGGCCAGCATGGACTTTGAAGGTAAATAACGCAGCTGATAAACCCATGAGAAATGCGAACAATCTGAGATCTCTTAAATTGCGATTCATACCCGCTCCTTAATTTGATTGATGATTCTTATGGCACGACTTCTTAGTAAGTCCATATTGCGATAAGACCAATAAGCAACTCCGGCAACAAAGCACATCAATACCAATAGCTTTAACCATGCTTTCCAATTCATTACAGAAGAATTTTCAAACTGACTTAAATCAATCGTGGAAACTAAAACATCGAGCTTGCCGCCATCATTGATGGTGATGCTTATGGGGGTTGGCTGATCTTTGATTTTGTTTTTTAACTCGATCAAATACTCTCCATCACCATGCGGCTTTGCAGCTACTTTTGCCCCATCAACTTCAACATCAATGCTGGCACCTTTTACCGCCTCATTAGTTGCATAGCGATCTAGATAAAGCGTTATTTGCCCGTCTCGAATCACCCCGACGAGCTCATAAAGATCAGACTCAGCGTAAAAACGCGGTGATGTTTGGGCTTGCTGCTGATTAGGCTTTTCGTCACCATGGTCATGCCCGGGCCCCGCATAAGATGAAGGCGAGATTGCTAAAGTTAGAGCAGCTATTAGCTGCACCAAGTAGTGGATATAGTTTTTAAATAATTTCATAGGATCAATGTGCTTATTCAGGTAACAGGCCAAGCGCCTGGCGTAGATTTGAGACGGCTACTGCGTAATTAATTTTTGCAACTGCCGCTTGTCGATTGGCGTCTACTGCTTCAATCTCAATGCGCAATCTTGTAGGCAGGTCTGTTTCTCCGAAGCGGAACGATTTTTCAAAAAATTGCCGGGTTTCATTGGCTAAGGTCGATCTTTTATCGGCAGCGCTAAGTTTCAATTGGGCTGATTTGACCAAGGCCATATTTGATTCCACATTACTTAAGGCAGACTCGCGCTCATAAGCTAAGCGCACCTCGGAATCCACCATCTCAGCCGTAGCACTCGCCAATCTATTGGTATTTCGGGCGTCCGAACCAAATGGAATCCTCAAGCCAATCGCAACGGATTGCTGATACGGAACTCCGTAAACTTCGCGACCCTTAGTAGTCCATATTTGCAACTCAGGAGAAGCCCTTGTTTGAGACTTTGCCAAATCAAGCGCCTTTCTGGCCACCTCCAACTGATCCACAAGCGCTGCAACAATTGGCAAGCTGGAATCTAAGCCTGATAAATTTTCAGGAACCTTAGGCACTGGCTCAATATTTTTAGCGGCGTCACCAAATTGAATTTTCTTTAGATTCTCACTACCCAATAGAGAGCGCACCCTTTGCTCAGCATTAATCACATTGGCTTGCGCTTCAACCAAAAAGGCTTCGGAGGATGCGAGCGCTCCATTAGCTTGATGCAGATCAGCGCGGGATAAGTCGCCAGCCTTAAACCTTTTTTCAACATCCATAGCTAAAGTCTTTGCGTTCTCAAATCGACGTAGTGCCAAGTCAGACTCAATCTTTGATCTTTGGTAATTCCAATAGGTATCTCTTACTTCAGCCGCAATCTTTAATTGGGCAAGATAGTATTGGGACAAAAGCTTTTTATATTCAGCATCAGCTAAATTGATTGAGCTTGACCGCTCATTCCATAGCCAAAGTGGAATACCCAGACCGAGGATAGTCTCGCTAGCACCCTGGTTACTATTTGTTCTATCTGTTTTTTGGGAGACCTCTACCGATGCGGGACTCACCAAAAGGCTACTAGCAATTTTTTGCTTAGCAAGTGCTGCTTCTACCTTAAATTGATAGGATCTATAGTCGGGCTGGCGCTGCCATGATGACTCATAGAAAGACTTTAAAGCTGACTCACCTTTGCGCTCTCCATTGGCTAGCGCTATTGGTGGCCCCAATAGGAAGATTAATCCTGTAAGTTGAATGACACAGCGACGAACTGCATCCATGTACTCTCGCGACATAAAAACTCCATTTGTTTATACAAAACAGAGTTAGCGAGAGGATGGTTAGTTTGATGCTCTCGCTAACTTAGGCGAGAGAAATCCAATTGGGTTTTTCTGGTGGAGTGGGAGAAAAATCGACTAAAAACTCCACTTGAGAACTTTCGTAATGAAAGTTAGTGGCAGTAATTGAAACACTAAAAGACGAATTTAAGGCTGGCGTGTGCGCCAAATGGCAGACTCCGCAATCGGAATCAGCGGCTACAGAGTCACTAGCCGAGACAGTAACAGCGGCTTTTTCATGCTCGTGATGGGCAACATGCATAGCTGAGCTCTGCTCTTCTTGGCAATAGCCTGCAATAGTTGCGTAGGAGGTTTGAATTGATAAAGCTAGCAAAGCTAGGGTTATCAGAATTTTTCTCATTTGCCATTTATAGCATATTCCCCTTTCTTTTGCATTGAGAGCTTTTCTATAAAGGTCAAATGGATTAATCACTCAAACAGCTGCTGTAATGCCACAAACCTTTGAATACCTAATGACTTGGTAGAAGAGTCGGCTCAACAACTTCAGAAGGTCTGTTAATGGCTGTTAGCAGACACTAGGTAGGCATTGTAAAAAGAATTTATTTGTCGTTTAAAACGACACAGCAAGTAACCACCCTAGATGATTGGCACGGTTAAGCAGAGTTAAATCAAATAGACAGCGGTAGGCAAAGTCCGAAAGCGTCGAATACTGTAGGTAACAGTAAAGGCTAAGACTAAAAACGAAAAATGACTGCTTAGGCAGTCATTTTGAAGTTCTTGGTGGCCCGGGGCGGAATCGACCAGGGCGTCAGGA
>Ga0209135_1000476_pt1 | contig 14570 bp, 10 predicted proteins | sample LauGreSBDMM110SD_4_FD_187570 | JGI IMG/M metagenome (GOLD analysis project Ga0209135, IMG submission 187570) | Freshwater lake microbial communities from Lake Michigan, USA - Su13.BD.MM110.SD (SPAdes) (version 3) | ecosystem: Environmental > Aquatic > Freshwater > Lake | place: Lake Michigan... | reverse complement strand
CGCATACCATTCCTGTTCAATTAGTACCTATTGAAAAGCTCAATGGTATGACCAAAGCAAATCACCAAGGCGTACTTGCATTTATTTCCAATGTAAAATATTTAGACCTACAAGAAGTGATTGATTTTGTAGTTGCAAAAGGAGAGGTCCCTTTGTTTATGATGTTAGATGGGGTCACCGATGTGCGAAATATTGGTGCCATTTGTAGAAGTATACATTGTTGTGGTGCGCAAGCTTTGATCATCCCAGACAAAGGCGTTGGCGCATTGAATGAAGAAGCATTTAAAAGCAGTGCAGGTGCATTGGAACATATACATGTTGTTCGCGTAACTAGTTTATTAAAAGCGGTGGATGATTTGCACATGAACGGCATTCAAGTTTTTACGAGTGAAATGCGTGCAGATAAAAATGTACATGAATTAGATTTAACAATTCCAAGTTGTATCATTATGGGTGATGAAGGGAAAGGAGTACAACCTTATTTAGCCAAGGCTGCAGATTATTTTTTCAAGATTCCAATGGCGACAAATTTTGATTCCTTTAATGTATCCGTTGCTGCTGGTATTGTCTTGTACGAATCCATGAAGCAAAGATTGTTCAAATGAAATTCAAATTAACATTAGACGCAAAGCCCTCTAAGGATACCATAGCATATGGGGATAAGCTCATGTTAATTGGCTCCTGTTTTACAGAAAATATTGGTGCAAAATTTAAGACACATTTATTTGAACTGTCCGAGAATCCATATGGTATCTTATTCAATCCTGTTAGTGTTATAAATACATTGACCGAGATCATGGATAAGAGGATGTATCAAGAGGATGATTTATTTCAACACAATGGACTTTGGCATAGCTGGCACCATCATAGTCGTTTTTCTGCTGTAGAGAAGGTAGAGGCATTAGACAATATCAATAGCACCATTTTATCTGCGAATGATTTTTTAAAATCAGCGAATCGATTGGTCATTACATTAGGGTCTGCATGGTTGTATCATTTGACCAATGAAGCACCTTTGGGAAATGGTCAAGTGGTTGCCAACAATCATAAAGGACCAATCAATTGGTTTTATAAATCCTTAATGCAGCCAAATACTTTATTAGAAAATCTATATGATTTGGTGAATCGTTTGCATGCTTTTAATCCAAAATTGCATATCACATTTACCATTAGTCCTGTTCGACATTTAAGGGAAGGCTTGATAGAAAACAACCGTAGTAAAGCAGTTTTAATTCATGCAGTACATGAATTAGTGCATCAATGCAATGGGGTGGATTATTTTCCAGCATACGAATATGTGATGGACGATTTAAGAGATTACCGATTTTATGCAGAAGACTTGGTGCATCCAAATTTTGCAGCCTCTGGTTATGTATGGGATAAATTGGTGGAGACCTATATGGATCCCAAAACACAAGCCATCATGAAACAAGTTGCTGAACTTCAATTAGCGATGAATCATAAACCTTTTTTCCTTGGTTCTGCAGAGCATCAAAAATTCCTTGAATCCTGCATCCTTAAAACGGAAACATTGTTAGCTACATATCCAACACTATCTCTTCAAGACCATTTAGCATTTTTTAAGGCCAGCTTAAGCAAATAATTGCTACATTAGAGGTCTAAATTACTGCCATGCGCATTGTACCATTTTTAGTGTCAGCGACTGTAACAGCTGGACTTGTTTTTACGCTCAATATCCAATTAAAATTAGGAGGAACTAAAGCACCAAGACTGGGCTATTTTTTATCGCCTCAACATGGGTTTTGGAAAAATGCAGAAAAAGTCAATACCAATTTTGATGCATCCATCCTTGCCAATGATTTGAAAGGGGATGTAGATGTGTATATGGATGACCGATTAGTCCCACATATTTATGCAGACAATGATGAAGATGCTTATTATGTGCAAGGTTATTTGCATGCAAAATACAGACTATGGCAGATGGACTTTCAAACACGTGTGGCTGCCGGAAGATTGAGCGAAGTAGCAGGGGCAGATAAATTATCCATAGATCGTTTTTTCAGAAGATTAGGCATGGTGTATGGTGCAGAGCAGACCGAAGCCTATATCAATGAAAAGAATCCAGTGATGAAAGCCACTGTGGATGCCTACACTGCTGGTGTCAATGCTTATTTAAAACAATTAGCACCTGAGGATGTACCTTTTGAATATAAGTTGATGAATTTTGAGCCAGAAAGTTGGACACCAAAAAAGACCTATTTGTTTTTAATGTTCATGTCCTATGATTTAACTGGAAGGTCTGCAAGTGCAGATTTACAATTGACCAATACAAGAGATTATTTAGGCTATGATTTATTTGATCAATTGTATACCAATCAACAAGATTCTTTGGATCCAATTATTCCAATTGGTACCACTTATGCTGAGCCAAGTATTGTTCCAATAAAACCATTGGAATCTGATATGGTTTATTTGAAAAAAACGCAACAAGCAGATATCGCAAAAATGGTTGAAACGCCAGAAGCACCGGATCCTAATAATGGAAGTAATAACTGGGCAGTTGGTGGAACAATGACAAAGTCAGGCAGACCAATTTTAGCCAGTGATCCGCATTTGGGTTTGAACTTACCTTCATTATGGTACGAGGTTCAAATCACGACACCTACACATAGTACCTACGGCGCAAGTTTCCCTGGATCTCCAGCAGTGATCATAGGATTCAATGATAGTTTAGCTTGGGGTGTGACCAATGCAGGACGTGATGTATTGGACTATTATGAATTAAAATTTAAGGACACCACACAAAATGAATATTGGTTTAATGGTGCTTGGAAGTCGGTGACCAAGAGAGTAGAAGTGATTAAAGTGAAAGACAGTGCAGATGTGATTGAAAATATTGCCATGAGTCATTATGGACCTGTGATGTTTGATGCCTATTATCAAAATCCACAATCCAATGGCAGAAACCTTGCAGTAAAATGGACGGCACACAATGCTTCAACTGGAGTAGAAACTTTTTACCAATTAAATCGTGCAAAAAATATGGATGATTATTCCAAAGCAATTCAATTATGGAAATGCCCTGGACAAAATTTTGTGGTTGCCACTAAAACTGGAGATATCGCCATTAAACAACAAGGCGACTTTGTTGCAAGATGGGATAGACAAGGTGATTTTATCATGCCTGGAACAGATAGTGCATATGACTGGCAGGGCATCATTCCTTTCGAAGAAAATCCAATGATCTTAAATCCTGCTCGTGGTTTTGTAAGTAGTGCTAACCAAAAATCTACCGATCCAAGCTATCCATATTATTTAGGCACTGCAAGTTCCTTTCCTTTATATAGAGGCATTAGCGTCAACCAACAATTAACTGGAAGGACACAAGTGACTGCTCAAGATATGCAAGCGCTGCAAACAAATAATTACAATGTCTTTGCCCAGCAAGCAAGACCCGCTTTAATGAAGTTTGTGGAGATGAATACATTAAGTACGGAGGCTCAAAGAATGGTTGGAATGATGACGCAATGGAATTTATACAATGATCCTTCAGAAAAAGGCATCACTATTTTTAAATTAATTTGGGATAGTGTGGAGAACGCAGTTTGGGGAGATGAATTAGCAGGCGCATTGATTCCATTGACTAAACCTGAATCATTTGTTTTATTAGAACAAATGAATCGTGATTCTAATTTTAGGGTAGCGGATGATATCCGAACAAAGGACAAAGTGGAAAGCTTGAAAGATCAAGTTCGAATTGGAATTGAAAAAGCGACCTTAAAATGTCTTGCATTGGAAAAAGATAATAAATTAAGCTGGGAAGCATTTAAAGCAACAAGGGTCTTGCACCTTACTAAGATACCTGTACTGAGTAGATTAAATTTATCCATTGGAGGAGGTATGAATATTATTAATGCCACTGGAGAAAATAATGGACCAAGTTGGAGAATGGTGGTGCATTTAACGGATGAAATTGAAGCTTATGGATTGTACCCAGGAGGACAGAGTGGTAACCCAGGCAGTCCTTATTACGATAGCTTTATTGATTATTGGGCGGCAGGTAAATATTATAGATTGCTATTCTTGCCTAAAGAAAAATTAAAGCAACATGAAAGAACTAAATGGCATATTCAATTTAAAAAATCAGTTGCCTAATATTTAAAGATCAACTTAAAAACATTCTTATGAAATTTATTCTTTCAATAGTATTAGTAGCATTAGTGACCTATGCCATCGGTATCTACGGAAACTTGCCTTGGTGGAGTTTTGTAGTAACCAATTTAATCATTGCCATTGCATTGCCCATTAAGCCTTTACAATCTTTCATTGCCGGTGCACTTGGTGTGGGTGCATTGTGGGCTGGCTTAGCTTTTGGGATTGACTTAGCAAATAACCATATTCTATCTAGCAAAGTAGCTCAGATCCTTCCATTAGGAGGTTCATACATCGCTTTAATTGCGGTGACTGCAATAGTAGGTGCTTTGTTAGGAGGACTTGCTTCCCTAACTGGATCTTTTGTTAGGAAGCCTGAATAAGTTTACCTTTGGGGTCAATTTGCTTAATCTGTAATTGAGCTTAAATTAAATCCATATGGCACAACTGCACAACCGTGTTTCAAACAAGGAGTTGAAACAAAAACTATACGAAGAGGCTTTCGATAGAACCACGATTAGTTTTTACCAGTATTTTACAATTCAAGATCCAGCCAAATTTAGAGATGACATGTACCAAGCATTGAATGCAATCCAGGTCTTTGGTCGTATCTATATTGCTACCGAAGGGATCAATGCACAAATCAGCGTGCCCACACATTTATTTGAAGCCTTCAAAACTTATCTTTTTTCTATTAAAGCATTGTGCGGTATCCGATTAAATAATGCGGTGAATGACAATGGAAAAAGTTTTTGGGTATTGAAAATTAAAGTCAGGGATAAAGTGGTCGCCGACGGCATTGAGGATCCTAATTTTAGCATGGAGAACAAAGGCAAGTATGTGAATGCCGAAAAGATGAATGCATTGTTAGCATCGCCTGATACGATTGTCATTGATATGCGCAATCATTATGAATATGAAGTAGGGCATTTTGACAATGCCATTGAAATCCCATCTGATACTTTTAGAGACCAGTTACCGATGGCTGCAGAAATGATGCAGCCACATAAGGATAAAAATATTATCATGTATTGTACTGGTGGGATACGATGTGAGAAAGCAAGCGCCTACATGCTTCATGAGGGTTTCAAAAATGTATATCATTTAGAAGGTGGTGTCATTCATTATGCCAATCAAATAAAAGCCGCGGGATTAGAAAGCAAATTCAAAGGAAAAAATTTCGTCTTTGACGATCGCTTAGGGGAGCAAATTACCGATGATATTATTGCCAGTTGTCACCAGTGCGGCAAGCCTGCAGATGCCCATACCAATTGTAAAAACGATGCTTGTCATTTGCTTTTTATACAATGTGAAGCTTGTGCAAAGACCTTTGATGGATGTTGCACAAGTGCATGTAAAGAAGTATATCATTTGCCGCTAGAAGCACAAGAGGCATTGAGAAAAGGCGTAAAAAAAGGCATGCAGGTATTTAATAAAGCCAAAGAAAGATTAAGGCCAAGATTAGGGATTGATATTGAAGTCAAATAAAATAAATGAATGAATGAATAAATGAATGAATGATAAATCCCGACTAAGGCAGGGATTTATTTATTGTATTCCTAAATTGTTCAATGCATTTTGAATCAACTGAAAAGTCTCAGCTTCAGATTTTGATTCAGGTTTAAATGCCTCGCCAATAATTTGCTCATACAATTCTATATATCTTTTTGAAATGGTTTGAATCCACTCTTCAGACATAGCTGGCACTGTTTGTCCTTCCTTGCCCATAAAATTATTTTCAATCAACCACTCTCTTACGAATTCCTTGCTTAATTGTTTTTGCTTTTCTTGATTGGCTTGTCTTGCTTCAAATCCATCTGCATAAAAATACCTGGATGAATCAGGGGTATGAATTTCATCCATTAAATAAATCGTATCCCCAATCTTTCCAAACTCATATTTTGTATCTACTAAAATCAAGCCTCTTTTTGCAGCAATGGCCTTTCCTCTTTCAAATAAGGCTAGGGCATATTTTTCTAAAATGGCCCAATCTTCTGAAGATGCTAACCCCTCGGCAATGATGGCTTCCTTTGAAATATCTTCATCATGCCCTTCACTTGCTTTAGTAGATGGGGTGATGATAGGATTTGGGAAATAGTCATTTTCTTTTAGTCCTTCCGGTAGTGTCACGCCACAAAGTGTCCTCCCGCCAGCCTGATAAGTTCTCCAAGCATGTCCCACTAAATTGCCTCTCACGACCATTTCGATCTTAAAAGGGGTACATTTTTGACCAATGGCCACATTGGGAGCAGGGGTGCTAATGAGCCAATTTGGACAAATATCCTTGGTCGCATCGAGCATATAGGCAGCAATTTGGTTTAAAACCTGTCCTTTATAGGGGATTGGTTTAGGCAAAATGACGTCAAATGCAGAGATACGATCACTTGCAATCATTACAAGTAGTTCATTTTCAATGTAATAGACGTCTCTTACTTTTCCGTGGTAGGTATTTAAAAGGCCGGGGATAGTGGTTGGGTTCATGCTACGAAAATAAAAATTTTAACAGTATTTTGATAATTTTTTCTGATTTGCTAACAATTTGGTATTTTGAGATACAATTCAATTAAAAAACAATTTATTATGACAAGATTACTAACTCGTTTTAGCCTTTTTTGTGCTGTTGCTTTTACTGCAATTAGTGCAATGGCTCAAAATGCAGGAACAATCACAGGAACTGTAAAAAATGGAACCAGTGGTGAAACCATCGCTGCAGTATCAGTTACAGTGAAAGGCTCATCTGTTGGAACCTATACAGATGATAAAGGAAATTTCAAATTAAATGTAACTCAAAAAGCACCATATACATTGGTTTTTAGCTCGGTAGGTTTTGAAGGCCAAGAGCAGGTGGTGAATGCTGGAACATCTAAAGTGGATGTGAGTTTAAAACAAGCATTTACGCTAGGTACTGAAGTTGTTGTTGCAGCTTCAAGAGTTGCGGAGCGTATTTTAGAATCTCCAGTGACGATTGAAAGAATCAGCAATGCAACCATTAAGACTGCACCAGTAGCAAACTATTATGACTTATTGGGTACTTTAAAAGGGGTGGATGTGAACATCGCCAGTTTAACTTTTAAAAGTATTAGCACAAGAGGTTTCAATGGTAGTGGTAACAGCCGTCTAAATCAATTTGTTGATGGAATGGACAACCAAGCGCCTGGTTTGAACTTCTCAGTAGCTAGTATTATTGGTTTAACAGAATTAGATGTAGACAATATCGAATTATTACCAGGTGCATCTTCAGCATTATATGGTCAAGGAGGTATGAACGGTACTGTTTTGATTAACAGTAAAAATCCATTTAAATACCAAGGTTTAAGTTTTCAAGTAAAACAAGGTATCAACCACATTGATAACAAACAACGTCCTTTAGCTCCTTATAAAGACTGGACAGTTCGTTATGCAAAGAAAATTGGTGATCGTTTTGCATATAAATTCAGCATGCAATACACAGAAGCGGATGACTGGAGAGCGAATAGCGATCAAAACTATTCTAGAACAACTGGTACACAATTGGGTCAAACTATTCCTGGTAACAGAGCATCTGATCCAAACTATGATGGTGTTAACTTTTATGGTGATGAAACAACAAGTAATTTAGCTGGTGTTGGTACTGCTGTAAAAAGTGGTGTATTAGCCTCTTTAGTTGGTGCTTTCGGTACCGCTGCAGGTACTGCCACTTTTAACAGTTTATACAATGCGGCACTTTCATTTCCTACATTAGCTTCATACCAAGCATTCTTAACTGGTGCTGGTGGCGCTGCATTAGCTGCTAATGCTCCTTTCTTATGGGGTGATAGAAGAGGTTATTTTAACAATGTGAATGTAAGTAGAACAGGATATGCCGAGCAAGATGTCGTAGATCCAACTGCATTGAACGTGAAATTCCAAGGGTCTTTACACTACAAAATCACGGACGATATAGAAGCATCTTTTTCTGCCTATAACGGATCTGGAAATACGGTGTATACAGGAAGTGACCGTTATTCAATTAAGGATTTTAGCATGGGTCAGTATAAATTAGAATTAAAGTCTAGAAACTGGTACGTAAGAGCGTATACAACTTTAGAGAATTCTGGTGCATCTTTTAATTCAACGATTGCTGCACGTTATTTCAATGAAGCATGGAAACCTAGTACAACTTGGTATCCTACTTATGCTGCTACTTATTCTACTTTATTAAGTCTTGGTCTGAATCAACAAGCTGCACATGCAGGAGCTAGATCAAACGCGGATGTTGGAAGACCAACTGGTTACCTTGGTAACAATGCAATGTTCCAGTCTTTAGTAAGCACTCCAATTTCTCAAGGTGGTGCGATGTTCTTAGAAAGAACTTCTATGCGTGCAGCTGAGGGTCAATACAATTTAACAGAAGCTTTCGGTTTAGCTAAGTACAACGCTGATTTATTAGTAGGTGGAAGCACAAGACAATTTATATTGAATTCTCAAGGTACTTTGTTTGCTGATACAGCTGGAAATATTAAGATCAATGAGTCTGGTGCTTATGCACAATTGTCCAAGCGTTTCTTAGATGATTTATTTAAGATCTCATTTTCTGGTCGTTATGATAAAAATGAAAACTTCCAAGGTCGTTTTACACCAAGAGCATCTTTGGTTGTGAAATTAGAAGAAGATCATAATTTACGTATTTCTTATCAAACAGCTTACCGTTTCCCTACAACTCAAAACCAATGGATCAACTTATTAGTTGGTGGTGGTACAAGATTAATGGGTGGTTTGCCTCAGCTAAGAAATTTCTACAAATTCAATACCAATCCTGCTTATTCTTTAGCGAGTGTGAATGCTTTTGGTGCTTCTGCATTAGCAGGCGCTCCAAATCCAGGTTTATTGAAAGTACAAGCCTTCCCAGAATTCAAGCCTGAGTCTATGACTTCTTTTGAAGTGGGTTACAAGGGTTTAGTCGCTAAAAAATTATTGATCGATTTCTATTACTATTTTGGTGCATATGAAAACTTCATTAGTGGTGTAACTGTATTACAATCTAGAAATGCAGCAGCGCCTAGTCCACTAGATGTTTTATCTGCAGATAAGCGTATCGCTTATTCTATCTCTACGAATGCAACTCAAAAAGTAAAATCTTCTGGATGGGGTCTTTCATTAGACTATATATTACCTGCTAACTTTACTGTGAATGGTAGTATTTATGGTGATCAAATTGGAGGTTTAGAAGAAGGATTTATTGCTTACTTCAACACGCCAAAAATGAGAGCAAACGTTGGATTGAATAATAGTGGTTTTGCATTAAAGAATCGTTTAGGATTTAGTGCAATCTATCGTTACCAAGATGGCTTTACTTACGAAGGTACATTCGGAGTAGGTCAAGTATCATCATTCAACACTTTAGATGCTGTATTAACTTACAAATTACCTGCAATCAAGTCCTTGATTAAAATGGGTGGTACCAATATTATGAACACTTATTATAACACTGCACATGGTAGCCCAGCAATTGGTGGATTGTACTATGTAAGCTTTGCTTATAACGTGTTTTAAATTGACTCAGATGGGTTAGTTCCTAATCCCTTCCCGATTTTCGGGAGGGGATTTTTTTTGCGTCTAATCTTAGTTTTTCCTTGATAAAACGCTATTTTTGCATTTCAAAATAAAAATGATTTTTCCATGCGATCAATAGCCTTTAGAGAAGCCTTACGCGAAGCAATGAACGAAGAGATGCGAAGAGATGAGCGTGTATTTTTAATGGGTGAGGAAGTAGCAGAATACAATGGTGCTTACAAAGTAAGTCAAGGCATGTTGGCTGAATTTGGACCAAAAAGAGTGATAGACACACCTATTTCTGAATTAGGTTTTACTGCAGTTGCAGTGGGTGCAGCACAAAATGGATTAAGACCTATTGTTGAATTCATGACTTGGAACTTTGCAGTTTTGCCATTGGATCAAATTTTAAATACGGCTAGCAAAATGTTAGCAATGAGTGGCGGTCAAATTGGTTGCCCTATCATTATGAGAGGTCCTAACGGTAGTGCTGGTCAATTAGGTGCACAACATTCCACCGCTTTTGAAAGTTATTTAGCGAATATCCCAGGCATTAAAGTGGTATCTCCATCAAACGGTTATGACGCAAAGGGTTTATTAAAACAAGCAATCCGTTACGAGGAAGATCCAATCATGTTCTTAGAAAGTGAAGTGATGTATGGAGATAAATGCGAAGTGCCTGAAGAAGAATATTATATCCCATTAGGGAAAGCAGACGTGAAACGTCCAGGAAGAGACATTACGATTGTCTCTTATAACAAAATGATGAAAGTGGCTTTATCCACTGCAGATGATTTAGAAAAAGAGGGTATCAGTGCAGAAGTGATTGACCTAAGAACCATTCGCCCTTTAGACTGGATGACGGTATTAGAGAGTGTTAAAAAAACCAACCGTTTGGTGATTATTGAAGAGCAATGGCCTTTTGCTTCAGTTTCATCTGAACTAAGTTACCGTATACAAAAAGAAGGCTTCGATTATTTGGATGCCCCAATCAGAAGAATCACTAGTGCAGATGCACCAATGCATTATGCTCCTAATTTAACTGCATTGGCCATCCCTGATGTAAGCCGTTCAGTGAAATTGGTGAAAGAAGTGTTACAGCAATATAAGTAGTTGCCAAATCCTTGTTTTTGACCATTTAAACAGCAGCTGTACAGCTAATAAATAATTTATTTAATATCCCTTACAAAGGGATATTTTTGTATTAAATAACTCTACAATTATGGGCATGATCCTTTTTATCCTTTATTGGTTGGGCTGGCATATCGGTATTTATACCATGTTGAGAAAAGCAGGTGTGCCTGCAAACAAAGCCATCATTCCAATTTACAATACTTGGGAAGTGGTTCAACTATGTAAGATTCCAAAAATTTGGTTTTGGATACAACTCATTCCAATTGTGGGTCAATTTGTAACCTTATGGATCACGATCCTCTTTGTAATGCATTTCAAGAGAGTGAATTTTATCCATCATACATTAACGGTGTTAGTTCCTTTTATCTATTTACCCTACCTAGGATTGGATAAAAAAGAACAATGGTATGGGGATGCAGCATTGGCACATTACCATAAGCCAGCATCAAGAGAGTGGTTGGATGCAGGTGTCTTTGCAATTGTGGCTGCAACATTGATAAGAACATTTTTATTTGAAGCTTACGTGATTCCAACAGAGAGTATGGAAAAGACTTTGTTAGTGAATGATTTTTTATTTGTTGATAAATTAACTTATGGTGCAAGAATTCCACAAACACCATTGACTTTTCCTTTTGTACATAATACACTACCTGGCGCACCAACAACGCCTTCTTATTTAAAATGGGTTCAACTAGATTACAAACGATTTCCTAAATTAAGAGCCGTCAATAGAAACGATGTAGTTGTGTTTAATTTTCCAGCAGGAGACACCATCATCAACCTGCCTGAGTTTGGTTCTAAGATTCCTTATTACGATGTTTTAAGAAGCCCTCAATACAATAATGACCGAGCGAAATTGCAGGCTGATTATCCAATTTTAGTGCATCCAATGGATAAGACAGACAATTATATTAAAAGATGCGTGGGCATTCCTGGTGATGTGATTGAAATTAAAAAAAGTCAATTATGGGTGAATGGTCAACCAGCATTGGTGGCGCCGTTTATGCAGACAGAATATTTAGTAGAAACGGATGGCAGACCTCTAGCAGAAGACTTTATTCAAGACAGTTTAGGCATCAACATCAATGAAGCGACAGCTGATTTTCAATTTGTAGAAGGGCAACCGAATATGTTTAAATTAAATCTAACTGCAGCTGCTGCGTTAAGTTTAAAAAAATTGCCGAATGTGAAATCGGTTGTCTTATTTGAAGACCAGAATGTGGGCTATACCTTCCCCAATGACATCCTTCATTTTCCTTGGACTGCAGACAATTTTGGACCAATACGTATTCCTAAAAAAGGAGATCAAGTGCCATTGAATGATAGTACAATAGAACTTTATAGAAGAGTGATAGAAGGGTATGAGCAACAAAAATTAACGACTCAAAATGGGCAATACTTTATCAATGGTAAAGCTGCTAAGACGTATACGATTCAAGCAAATTATTATTGGATGATGGGAGACAATCGTCATCGTAGTCAAGATAGTCGTTATTGGGGTTTTGTTCCTGAGACCCATATTGTTGGACGCGCAGCTTTGATTTGGTTTAGTTATAGTCAATCCATAAGATGGAATAGGCTCTTTAATTTGATAAAATAAAAAGCATGCATAAGAAATTCGAATTCGAATACGAAGAGTTGGATGCGAAAGAAGGGTTAGGTTCCGAAGATCTACTTTTATTAAATGCAGCTTTTAAAGCAGTGGATACTGCTTTTGCGCCTTATTCAAAATTTAAAGTGGGTGCAGCGGCAAGATTATCAAACGGTCAAATTATTTTAGGATCTAATCAAGAGAGTGCAAGCTATCCAGTAGGTATTTGTGCAGAAAGAACACTCTTGAATAGTATAGGAAGTCAATTTCCAAATGAAACCATTCAAGCGATGGCCATCAGTTATTTACCGAATGGTGTTGCATCAGATCATCCATTATCTCCTTGTGGCATGTGCCGACAATCCTTATTAGATTATGAAATAAGATATAAGGCCCCAATCAAGCTTATTTTGGCTGGAAAGACAGGGAAGGTGATGTTGATACCATCCGCTTCCCATATACTCCCTTTTGGCTTTACAGGCTCTATACTAGATCAATAAAGAGCAAAGCCTAGTCCACTTTATCCACTATGTTTAAATAAATTTTTTAGTCTAATAGTTTAGCTAATTCAATTAAATCCTCTTGCTTAAATTGTAGTGTTGGACTCTGAAAACACTTTGCAAATTCAAGGATCATTTTTTTAATTACTCTTTGGTTGGAAAGCCGCTTATAATAAATTGTTTTGGGCTCAATATTGTGTCTTAAAAAATATTGGTCCATGTCTTTTTGAGAAAAAGGATGTCCAGATGTGCCTTCGACATAAAATTGAATAAATTCTTGAGGGTTAGGTACAATTTCATGCGGTTCCCAATCTGCACTAAAATAGGCAAGAATACATTGCTTTGGAATATTGATCCATTCGGCATGAATTTCTAATTGTTGGCATAGTTCAGCATAGATCAAGGAATTCGCAAATGCATTCCCTGGTTTAGATTGCAGAGGGGAGGATACTAAAAAATCTTCTGGATTTTCATAACCAACTTCGACCCCTTTAATTTGATAATAGCTAAATAAAATATTTCGAATGACATTCGCTTGTTCTAGAGGCGTTAAGTAATTATTTAATTCAAGCCAGATATTGCGTCTAATTTTTTCTAATTGATGTCTTAATGGATCCAATGCTAATTCGGGAAACTGATACTTAACCAAAATCAATGCACCTTCAAAAAGAGATGGCTTAGGGATGGCTGCCCAGTCCCTCAATTGTTGCTGAATGTCTTTTAACCGAAGTCGGTAGATCATTTTTTCGATCCGTTCTAATGTCGTTTCCTCTAAAGTATTTTCCCATAAATTTTCTAAATCGGGAATGATAGGCGTGCCGTAGTCCAGTAATCTAGTTGCAATTGTACTAAATACTTCCTCATCAGGATCGTCCATGAGGGTGAATAAGGCTTTTATTTCTTCATTTTTTGGCAACATGGGCAATAATATCTTGCTTTTTTCTAACTCAAATTGACAAAAAAATTATTAAATAAACCATTTAAGTTATACATCCCTTGTGGATATAAAGTTGATTCATGACATACTAATGTTCATTGTTTAACGTTGGTACATTTTTTAAGTGTTTTTTAGCATATTTAAGCCATTATGAGCCATTAATTGTCGTACTTTGTGTATACTAAATTCTAAACCTGCTTATGCAAACTCAACCTGTTTCAGTTCCTAAATTTACGGTCGTGCAGAAGTCATTACATGCCGAACTAAAGAGGAGAGTGAACCAATATCTAGATGAACATACTATTCGTGGGACAGGTAATTATAAGCTCTTTACAAAAGCAGTTATTCTTATCAGCTTATTTTTAATCACTTATGTTCATTTGGTATTTTTTACCCCACCAACAAGTATTGCTATTGTGGAGTGTTTATTTTTTGGTGGCCTAATAGCTGCCATAGGATTCAACGTCATGCATGATGGCAGTCATGGTAGTTTTAGCAAATACGCATGGTTGAATAAATTAGCTTCTTCCTCTATTAGTATTCTTGGAGCTAGCCGTTTTATGTGGAGCATGAAGCATGTCACAATTCACCATACGTATACGAATATCGACGGCGTAGATGATGACATAGAAGTAGGGGCTTTAATGCGTATGGCGCCAACACAAAAACATTTTTTAGTTCATCGTTTCCAACATATTTATTTTGTAATTCTTTACATGTTATTGTATGTGTTTTGGCTTTTCTTTACCGACTACAATAAATATTTCAAACGTAAGATTGGTTC
>Ga0209135_1000471_pt1 | contig 14624 bp, 21 predicted proteins | sample LauGreSBDMM110SD_4_FD_187570 | JGI IMG/M metagenome (GOLD analysis project Ga0209135, IMG submission 187570) | Freshwater lake microbial communities from Lake Michigan, USA - Su13.BD.MM110.SD (SPAdes) (version 3) | ecosystem: Environmental > Aquatic > Freshwater > Lake | place: Lake Michigan... | reverse complement strand
CGGAGACCTATCGTGGATATAGATAACCTGCTAACTACGCTGTCTGAAGAAGATTTAATCAAAATAGCAAAAAAAATAGGTCCGTATGTGATCGATGCTACTCTCCAAACACCAAGATTTTTAGGTGGCCGAGAAAGACTGATCTCTAGCAAAAAAGTTAAACTGCAAAATACATTTTTTAATTTAAACTCTGGTCAAGTTACTATCGGAGACGGCACTTTTTTTGGTAGTTATGTCTCTGTCCTAACAGGAACACATAATATAGATTTAAAAGGGGCAGCAAGAAAAAAAGCGCCAACTAAAGGAAGTGATATTGTAATTGGGCAAGGAGTATGGATATCAAGCCATGCAATAATCATAGGGCCTTGTACCATTGGTGATAATGCAGTAATTGCAGCCGGATCTGTGGTTACTCCAGGAGTATATGAAGCAGGATGTATGTATGCCGGTGTTCCTGCAAAATTAAAATACAAAATAGAATTCAAGGAAGGCCAATGAAATACCAGTTTGTAACATCGATGCATAAACCCTACTATGATCATATAGGACAAGTTATGATAGAATCTTGGCTAAAACATTGGAATAGACCAAATATGGAATTGGTTGTCTATGGTGAAGATTTTAATCCAGGGTTAACTGATTCTAGAATTAGTTGGAAAGACTGGGGAAAGCATTGCAAGGACAATCATACAAGATTTCTTGAAATCTCTGTAGGAAAAACTCCAGGGGGTGCTAGAACATTTGCTAAAAAGGGATTTGCTTTTTTAGATGCAATGAAGAACACCAAGGCCGACAGATTGATTTGGGTGGATGCTGATTTATTATTTCATAAAGAAATTGATTATAACAAATTCGATGACCTGTTGAGCAACAATAAATTAATTGGATTTTTTGATCAACTCTATAGTACATCTCCGAATTACACCCAAGAAGAATATGTTAATCTTGATATTAGAAAATCATTCGGAGCCGAAAGCGGATTTGTAGTTGTTAATCCGGCTCATGTTAACTATAATCAATATGTAAAGAATTATGAAACTCTTTATTCTGAGAGAGATCCGGCAATAACTCACTGGTATGATAGTGAAGTGGTTGTGTTGGCAGCTAGGCCTTTTTTGAAACAGGTGTTTGATCTTTCTAGTTTAAGAACATCGAATAAATCGCAAACACCGTTAAACAGATGTTGGCTATCTGAATATTTTAGCCATCAAAAGGCAAAATCTAAAACACAATATTCTATCAAACAGCTAAGAGAACTGTGCGGTCTAGTTTAATTTTACAAGGTAAATTTATCATATGAACATCGAAGACTGGATCACTGTGCCTGGGGATCGTGCATTTATATCTGCCTTATCAAAAGAACGAAAAGGAAGAGAAGATGATAACATCACAATAATTGACTATCAAAAAAATAAACTCGACACTGCCTTAAAATATGTTAAAAACTTTACTGGTGCAATCGATGCTGGTGCAAATTACGGTCTGATGAGTTATAATTTAAATGGCAAATTTTCTAAGATTCATGCATTTGAAGTAGATATCTCGGTTCGAGAATGTCTTAGAAAAAATGTAGAAAAATTTCAACTGGATAATGTAGTAGTATACGATTACGGCCTAAGTGACAAGGAAGAAACCGTAGCATTAATTTATAATAAACATTCATTCGGTACATCAATTAATAAAAATCAAAGTGGAGAATGTCCGTGTAATACTATAGATTCGTTTGATTTACAAGATATTGATTTTATAAAAATGGATTGTGAAGGGTATGAACCTTACATACTTCGAGGTGCTGAAAATACCATTAAAAAATTCAAACCTGTTATTTTAATGGAAGATAAAAATTTATCAAAACGATATTACGGTGAAGAAGGAAATTTAGCAGTTGAAATTTTGTTAGCTTGGGGTTATACCATGGAAGTGAGTTGGCCAAAAGACTGCGTTATGATTTGTAAAGGATGATATGGGAAATCTTAAACCAGGCGCAACCTACATTTATGAAAAAGCCGACGGCATAACTTATGCTAGAGAGTTCGGTGCATCACACAACGAACGATTTGAAATTGGAAGAGATTTAGCACTACTTCTAAAAGACGAACTAAGACTTTGGGAAGACATAGTTCGAGCAGGTCGGACTAATCAGGCCTTGCAAGCTGCTCTCGATCGTGTTAAAATACTATATCACTTGAGCAAAGATCATGGCTAAAAACAAACACGTAGACCTATTCAAAGATATCATACCCTGTGTTGACCAGGGAATTAAAGAACTTTGGGATGCTGCCACGGAAGAAGGCCGCAAAGAAATCAAAGGAGATCTATGGAATCTCAACAGATATATCAGCAGTGTAGCTACCACAGATAGAGAAATACAAGAACATTATCTACTCACAGTTAATCAATACTACAACAAAAACTGGGCCAATGTCAGCCAGCATCCTAAACTGCAATGGCTGACTCTGGCTTCATGCAGTCATGAAAGCAAGGCCAAACAGTTTCATGAGTGGATTGCATTAAAGAAAGAAAAGAATAAAAAAGAAGAATTCCTTGCAGACCTATTTCCAACAATGAAGAGGGCAGACCTTGCTACACTTGCAGTCATTACCACAGACAGAGAAATCAAAGACTACTGCCAAAATCTTGGCTGGGATAAAAAAGAAGTCAATGCAATTAAATTTTAAATGCGAACATTGCGAAAAGTTATTTGCCAAAGAAAAAACCTTGGTGGTGCATGTCTGCGAACAAAAACGTAGACATCTCAGCCGCAATGAAAAACATGTGTTAATGGGATTGTTGACATTCCAAAGATTCTATCAGCTCACGCAAAAAGCACAACAGCCCAAGACATTTGAAGAATTTGCTAGTTCTAGTTTCTACACAGCCTTTGTGAAATTTGGTAGTTTCTTGGTTAATACAGCACCCATCTATCCTGAACGATTTGTGGACTATGTGGTCAAGAGCGGAGTCAAACTGGATCATTGGTGCAGAGATGAATTGTATCAGAGCTATATTGCAGAGTTGATCAAAGTAGAACCTGCCGATGGCGCCATACAACGCAGTATCATGACCATGATGTCATGGGCGGAATCAAACTCTGCGGCATGGGAACACTATTTTGCCTATGTGAATCTAAACAGAGCCACCCATGATATCAAAGAGGGATTGGTCAGTCCTTGGATGATATTGAATGCTCGGTCAGGCAAAGAGATGTTGACTCGCATGAATGACGAACAATTGGAAATTATTGGGCCTGTGATAGATCCACAGTTTTGGCTGCGTAGATTTAAAACACTGCCAGCAGATCACGAACTGGTCAAGGATGTAATCAAGGAGGCCAAGATACTGTGACAGAAGAAAACAATCAAGAACCAGAATCTATATCCAGCGACGACATTGATATAGAGGTGATGAGCACAGAAGAAGACAATGAGCATTGTGTGTATGTGAAGTTTTCAAATTTTGCCGACGAAGAATCTGCAGAAGAATATGCACAATTTTTAGCAGAAACATTGCCTTTGCTGTTATTTGAAACTACGAGGATGCAGTGATGTCAAGACAACTCATAGACGGCACTATAGTTCAAGAACACAGCACGGCTGTGGAATTAACTATCACAACCAAGTGTCCAGAGAAATGGCTTTTGGTTGATAGAGAAACTGGCGAGATCTATGTTCCTTATACCACACCGGGACCTAGACGGTGGAAGAAGATAGACTATGCTACATGGGCTCCGCCTACAGAGATCAAAGACAATGCCTGATATCGATATAGACTTTGTAGATAGAGATCATGCTCTGAAGTTGTTCAAGCATGTACCAGCCAGTCGCGTTGACAATGATAGATTGGTCAAGCATAACACTGGGGTGTATCTGCATGGTGTTCCTGCGAGTGCTCAAGAAGCTGTTTGCAGTGTGCCTTATGACCATCCAGAAGCAGAAGCATATTTCAAGATTGATTTTTTAAATGTGGGCATCTATAAAGGTGTCAAAGACGAAACACATCTTATTCAATTGATGGAGACTGAACCATTATGGGATCTACTACAAGACGAAGATTTTATCCAGAACCTGTTCCATGTGAATAGTCATGGCAGTATTCTGAGGCAAAGCAAGCCAAAGTCTATAGAAGAGTTAGCGGCAGTGCTGGCAATGATTCGACCTGCGAAACGTTATCTGATTGGCAAAGATTGGACTACGGTGATGACGGAGGTTTGGACCAAGCCTGACAACGATGAGTACTTCTTTAAGAAAAGTCATGCCACTGCCTATGCTGTGGCAGTTGTGGTGCAGATGAATTTGATCTGTGAGCAGATCAGCTATGGGTACAGTTAGACTACCTTTCTAACTAGGGTGATTGATTTACGCTTGATTCGCTTGACAATGATGTCATTGAGGCTGGTGCAAGGCCCGTGCATGAGTTTGACATCTTTGGTTGAAAAGTTTCTAATCACATATCGAAATTCAATGATTTCTCTGGCCAAGAAAATGTTGATAGGGATTTGCCGGTTTGACTCCCACCACCAGGCTTCACCTAGTTCTAAGAACCGCTGTTTTTCCTCTTCTGTTTTTATCATAGAGTAGTCGTACATACTGGTGACTTGAGCATCTTGATTGATAATGATGCCCACGTATTCGTGGCTGACATGCACTATAACGCTGATAAAAGGGAAATTTTCTTGTAGGTTAGTTGTTATTCTCATTCGATAAATACTGCTAAAGGTCCATTAGTGTATGCAATTTAATCCTGTTTATTTGTATGTCAACAAACTCGATGTATTTACCACCCCGACGGACACTTGGTCAACTGAGAGGTATCGTAGAGTGTATAATAGAAATCTAAAAATATTTCGTGGTGTTGATAATCGCATTGACATCCAAGTTCGCAATAATGATCAAAAGGCCAGCAACATCGTTGGCAGCACTTTGGTATTTAATCTCGTCAGCCAAGACACCAAAGATTTAGTGCTACAGAAAGACTTCACTGCCATGGATCTTGCCACAGGCAAGGTCACAGTGATAGTCACTGCTGAGGAACTGCTGGATCTTGATATAGGATTCTATAACTATAGCATAGTCAAAGAAGTTAGATCCACAGTGGATAGCACAGACTACACAGTGACTTCTAAAATGCCCTTGTACATGGACAGTCAATATGACACTGTGGGCACCTTGGAAATCACAGGTGATGTTTATGGAGGGGTGGCCAACAGTGTGATAGTGGATACCTTTAACTATACCAATCCGTTCACTCAAGGTGCTACGGAACCTCTTCCGTTCTATATCAGTGAAATCATAGATGCTGCGCCTAACACATCACCTGCTTATCCCATACACACATTTCAATTTTACACAACCAATTACACCGGAACAGTAGAGATACAGGCCAGCCTTGACGCACAGGGTGCCACGCCAAGAGATACCAAATTCAGCACAGTTGCCACGGTAGATCTAGCCAATGAAAAATACAAGAATGTCACCGGCAAATATAATTGGTTTAGGGTCAAACACATTCCGGCAACAAACAACACAGGAACCGTTGACAAGATACTATACAGATAGTATACTTGTAGTATGACTCTCGTTGTTGATAAATTTCGAACACTACTACCACCTCGTGCTAAATCCAGCCCATCAGGTTGGACATCATTCAACGCACCCTGCTGTCAACATAGAGGACACAGTCCAGACACTCGCAAACGTGCTGGCATAAGATTTGATGGCAATGGCATAGTCTATAACTGTTTTAATTGCAAATTTACCACTGGGTGGCAACCTGGCAGCAGCATAGGCGAGAAAATGAAAACGCTGTGCAGATGGTTAGGCAGCAGCGAAGACACTATCAAAGAACTTGTATTCGAAGCTATGAGAACTGAAGGCGATGATTATCGCCCAGAACATCAAGAAATCAAACTAGAATTCACAGACAAAGAACTACCCGAAGGCGCAATGTCTATCACTGAATGGGTTAATTCTGCTTACTTACCTGACGTATCACAAGATATCGGACCGGTGATCGATTATGTGTACAGTAGAGGAATGGATCCACTGACCGATGATTTTTATTGGTCTCCAGCAGCCGGGTACGAAAACCGTGTAATTATTCCGTTTAGGTGGGAAGGACGGGTTGTAGGCAATACTGCAAGGAAAGTCACTGCAGGAAAACCCAAATATCTGTCGGATCAACACCCCCATTTTGTTTTCAACTTTGATCGACAAAAAGAAAATCAGAAGTATATATTTGTATGTGAAGGACCGTTTGATGCCTTAGCTGTTGATGGTGTGGCCTTGCTCACTAACGAGATTGCTGAACAACAAAGCAGGATAATTAATAGTCTAGGCGCAGAAGTTATTGTGATTCCCGATCAAGATCGAGCAGGGTTGGTGTTGTTTGATCGTGCAGCAGAGCTTGGGTGGGCCGTGGCCATGCCTAATTGGGATTCCGATGTCAAAGACGTGGCAGACGCTGTTCAGAGATATGGCAGATTGTTTGTGATAGTTGATGCAATAAAAACAGCACAACAAGGGCAGATTAAAATCAACATGGCCAAGAAACAACAAGAACACAAATTGGAGAGGTTAGAAAATGTTTAAAAGAATCAAAGATTTTATATTGTATCCCTTACACAAGTATCTGGAACACAGAAGATTTAAACGGAGACTAGAGGAATTGCGGAAACGTGATCCTTTTATCTACAAATGATTACCTGGGGAATCTCTGCTGCTAGTCACAATGCTGCGTTAGCAGTGTTTGAAGATGATAACCTAATTTTTGCCAGCGAAAGCGAAAGATTCAGCGGAGTAAAAAATGATCCCGATCTAGATCAAAAATTAGTAGATCATGCACGAACATTTGGAGAACCGGATCTCGTGTGCTGGTATGAGCGGCCTTGGTTAAAAACTCTGCGACAGTTGACTGCAGGGCAAGGGTGGCAGGACAATAATGTAAAAGACTATCTCAGAAAGTTTAATATTCGAACACCGGTTAAGACTTTCAAGCACCATCAAACCCATGCCGCTGCTGGATATTATACCAGCGGATTCGACGAGGCCTGTGTGTTAGTAATCGATGCCATAGGTGAATTTGAATGCCTAACACAATGGGATGCGGTTGGCACTGACTTGCACCAACGATACAGTCTAGAATATCCAAACAGTCTAGGATTGTTTTATTCTGCAATGACACAACGCTGCGGCCTAAAACCCAACGAAGAAGAATATATCTTGATGGGCATGGCAGCATTAGGCAATCCAAAAAGATTTCTTAGAGATCTGCTGGACGAATTTATCAGTTTACCCAATGATGATTATGAACACGCTTACAGGATCAAACATAACTTACATCGTGGCTGCACATGGTGGCGGCCTGAGTTAACAACACAGCAAGATTTTTACGATATTGCAGCAGCCACACAGGCCGTTTACGAAATGGCCTTTGAGAGAGTACTTCAACAGGCTGTTCGATCTAGCTCAAGTAGGAATTTAGTGTTGATGGGAGGATGCGCTCTAAACTGCGCAGCCAACCCCATAGCCTACAAATATTTTGATCGAGTTTGGATCATGCCTGCTCCCGGAGATAGTGGCAGCAGCATAGGTGCTGTACTAGCACATAAGAAAAAACACATTGCATGGTCTGGACCGTATCTAGGGTATGACATGAGATATAAGACCAGCAACGAAGAAATTGTAGCTCATTTGCTAGAACACAAGATGTGTGGTCTTGCTCGCGGTCCTGCAGAGTTTGGTCCTAGAGCATTGGGAAATCGCAGTTTGATAGCAGATCCACGCGGTTCGGAAATAAAGGTCGCAATTAACCAGATAAAGCACCGTGAGCAGTTCCGACCCTTCGCTCCTGCAATTCTAGAAGAATTCGCAAATCAGTACTTTAAAATGCCAACAAAATCAACAACTTACATGCAATTTATTGCGCCTTGTTTGGAATCTGAGTCTTTTCCGGCCATAGTACACCTGGATAATACCAGCCGTGTGCAGACGGTTAACAAGACTGACAATCCTCACTTCCGTGCGCTGTTAGAGCGTTGGTATGCAGAGACTGGCTGCCCTATGCTGCTTAACACCAGCCTAAACATCAAAGGCAAGCCCATGGTCAATGATGCTGATGATGCTGCAACCTGGACTCAACTGCATGGTTTACCTGTGTTCAACTAGAGTGTATAATATATAATATGATAAAAACATACGATTACGAAGTACAAAAATTATATCTTGAACTCATGCTGGCAGATGCAGAAGTATTTGTTCGCTGTCAAGGTATTTTTGATCACAGCCTATTTGATCGCAAACTGCAAGATGCGGCTGAGTTCATGCATGAATATGCCAAAGGTTATAATGTGTTGCCAGACTACGAAATGGTCAATGCCACTTGTAGAACCGAACTTGTACGACCTAATGATCTCAAAGATGGTCACATGGATTGGTTTATGGATGAATTTGAAAAGTTCACTCAACACAAGGCTCTTGAACGTGCAATCATACAATCAGCTGATTTATTAGAAAAACATGATTACGGGGCAGTAGAGGTATTGATCAAAGAAGCTGTGCAAATTGGACTTGCTCGAGACATGGGCACAGACTATTTTGCTGATCCCCGTGGAAGATTGATGGGCATCAAAGACAAGAACGGACAAGTAAGCACGGGTTGGCCCAGCATGGATCGTAGATTGTTTGGTGGTTTCAATCGAGGAGAACTGAATATTTTTGCAGGTGGGTCGGGTGCAGGTAAAAGTTTGTTCTTGGCTAACCTAGGTGTGAACTTTGCACTTGCAGGATTGAACGTGGTTTATCTAACACTAGAACTTTCAGAAGCACTAGTATCCATGCGTATCGATGCTATGCTTACAGGTATTGCAACCAAAGACATATTCAAAGATCTGGACGATGTTGAAATGAAAGTCAAGATCATTGGCAAGAAATCCGGACTATTACAGGTCAAGTACATGCCCAGTGGCAAGACTGCCAATGACATTCGTGCATACCTAAAAGAATATGAAATCAAAGTAGGTAAGAAAGTTGATGTATTGTTGGTTGACTATTTGGACTTGTTGATGCCACTTAGCAAGAAGATTAGCCCAGCAGACTTGTTTATCAAAGACAAGTATGTATCGGAAGAATTGCGTAATCTAGCAGTGGAAAAGAACTGTGTGTTTGTGACAGCGGCACAGTTGAATCGAGGTGCTGTTGAAGAAGTTGAATTTGATCATAGTCATATCAGTGGTGGATTATCTAAGATTCAAACTGCTGATAACGTGTTTGGTATCTTTACCAGCCGTGCCATGCGTGAGCGTGGTAGATATCAATTACAGTTAATGAAAACTCGTTCATCAAGCGGTGTGGGCATGAAGATTGATCTCGAGTTCAATCTCGAAAGTTTGAAAATCAGCGATTTGCCCGAAGATGAACAAGAAAGCACAAATGGCGCAAGTCGTGGCGGGTCAAGCATTATTGAACAGATCAAACGCAAGACTGAACTTACTACACGTGAAGAACCCAGTGACAGCAAGCCTGGTTGGGAACGTGCAGAGCCCAAAGACGGATTCAGCCTAGATAAACCCAAGGTACGAGCACAAGTAGAAAGCACAAAACTACGTGAAATTTTAAATAGCATGAACACAGATGAAGAATAAAGTAGTTGAGTTGCTGAAGTGGTTGCCCTCAGAAGGTGAAGATATTGAAATAGATTGGCCCAAAGTACATAAGACCATAGGAGTAGATCACACTAATTGGCTTATTACACAGCCCAAAGAAAAATGTCAATTGGTGCTGTTACGCAACGATATGTATTGCCGATTGGCTGCGGAATTCTATGACGATGCTGCATTGATTAACTATCACTTAATGTGGGCTAAATAATGGATGCGAGCCAAAGAGTTTATAACTGAGCGAGAAATGCCCGAACGCAAAAGTCGGGTAATGAGTACTGCTTTTGAGTTTCCTACCATGCCCAGTTCAGATGGATATCAAGTCTATAGATTTGGTGTTGCCATGGCCAATCACGAAGAACCACCCTATGGTCCTGCTGGTCAACACGCTGTGATCACTGCTTATACCCCCGAAGAAGAAGAGATCATACATGCAGCTGAACGAGCTACCGGCCATAAGGGGCGATTACTAGCTGATCGCGGCAGTCGAGAGCCTAAGACTACAGAAACGCAGAGTCCTGTGGCCAAGCCCAAACGTAATCGCTACGGAGTTTGATGTGCGATTAAGAGAATTTTCAAACAACGATTTTGTCACGGTAAACGCAGATCTAAATCCCAAACTGTGGCAAGAAGGCAGACTAGATAGTGCAGTACGTCAAAAACTGATAGAGATCGCCAAGGCCTTTGTGGATTTTGTGGGCATAGATCTAGATATCAAAGACTACACAATAACTGGATCTAACGCCAACTACACCTGGAGCAAGTACAGCGACCTTGATCTACATGTGATCATCGAAGGTGAAGTCACAGATGAACAACGCGAGCTGTTCACTGCCAAAAAGGCACTGTGGGCAGAATACCACGATATCACAGTGAAAGGCTTGCCTGTGGAGTGTTATGTACAAGGCGAAACAGAAACACATCACAGCACAGGTGTCTACAGCATTGTAAAAAGCACATGGTTGATCAAGCCACAAAAGACAGAACCCGATCTAGATGATCAAGCCGTAGAAGCCAAAAAAGACAGCATGCTGGGTCAGGTAGAACAGGCTCTATTAAGCAAGGATCTAGAAAAATTACGAACAGTCAAAGACAAGATAACAGTCATGCGCAGAGCTGGATTAGATCGTGCTGGGGAGTGGAGTGTAGAGAACGTGGTGTTTAAGATCCTGCGCAATCTAGGTCTTATAGATCAAATCACCGAAAAAATAAGAGAGCTGGAAGATGCCGAGCTCTCTTTGGAACAACAGACCAACGTGCTAGACTAGTCTTTTCTGCCACCAAACAACTGTAGTAGATTCAAGAACAAGTTGATAAAGTCCATGTAAAGGGTCAATGCACCCGATACTTCCACAGCTGGACTGGTATCCACTGAAACCATTTCACGTATCTGTTGTGTGTCATAGGCAGTTAGGCCCAAGAAGATGATAATAGCCAGTGCGGAGATCACCATCTGCATCACCGTTGAGCCAATAAAGATATTAACAATACTGGCGATCACAATAGCAATTAATCCCACAAACATGAACTTGCCCACACTGTCTAAACTGCGTTTGGTAAAGTAACCATAGCCGCTCATCACAGCAAACAATATGGCTGCACCCATAAAGGCACCAACGATTGATCCCATGGTGAACACAGCAAAGATCATTGCGAAGCTCAGACCCATTAATGCCGCAAAACCATGTAGGCATAGCTGAGCTATTTGTTTTGTAGGATTGTTACCTAACACATAGCTCACGCCAAAGATGGCAGCTAAAGGTGCAAAGATCACAATCCACTTCAGTACCCCTGTAAAAAAGAATTGCAGCAGCTCGGGTGTGGTGCCTACCCAGTAACTGACCAACATTGATACTACGACTGCCAGGCTCATGTGACCGTAGACACGCCCCATGGCTGCATTGACTTCTTCTGCGGAGCGATAATCTGAGATACCGCCAGTGTAATTTGTTCCGAACATTTGGACTCCTTGTGGTTGATATAAGTTTAATTATATACTATAATATTTACACAGTCAACAAGTGATTGTACCAAAAACCCAGTTTTTTGAATTTGACAATAAATACGCATATAACTTAACCCAATCATGCTACATATCATCAACGACCTACGAGACAATCTGCTCACACTGATCAAAGACGACCCGGTGAGACCTGAACTCACGCCCGAATTCCGTGTGAACTCAAACTCAAAGATATTTGTATTGAGAGATGATGTTACTGATGAGCCCTTGGCGGTGACATGTGTAAAGTTCCTGGATGGCATTCCCCATAATGTGGATCAGCTTGCTGAACTAGCGGTGCATACCAATACTGCTGTGTTCTATACCATATGGTCATATGCTGCGGGTGCGGGTCGTAGATTGATTGAGGAAGCACAGCAGCAGATTCGTCAAGAACATCCCGAAGTTGATACCTATGTGACTCTGAGCCCCAAGACTGAAATGGCTCGCAAATTCCACCTCAAAAACGGTGCGGAAGTGTTTAGAGAAAACCCCGATACAGTAAACTATCTGTACAGATAATCAAGCAGAGTAAGGCTGTATCACAGGTTGCCAGGTATCTGGACCACGCTGAGTCATTTGATCAGCCAATCTTTCAGCCAACAACCGGCACTCTCTGCGCTGACTAGGAATAAATCTTGCGCCTGAAAGATCCTGTGATTTCACTGTTTGTCCTGTGCGGAGATTGCGGGCCATAGGAATAATGTATTGTTGCATATTAGTATTTATCGCTGATGGTTAAATATATAATAATCATTGGAACAGCTAATCATGAGTCAAATACCGTTACGCAGCGTTAGATTAAATGCTAGACCCGCTACTACTCTTCAATCATTTGTGGGTACTGCAGGTGAAATTTTCTACGACAGCACCAATCAAACCCTGAGAGTGTATCCAGGCAATATCGCTGCTGGAAAAATCCTAGCTGATCGTGATTGGGTTAATGCAGCCATTGTTGCTGGTGGAGGTGTACAGGCAGGAGTGGCTGGTAGAATAGCCTACTATCCTGGTACAGGCAGTCAGGTCAACGATCTTGCTGAAGTTTACTGGCACACGCATGACGGCGCCAGTATGCTGCACGTGGGTGGGGAACTAGAAGTTTCCGGGCAAAAAAACAAGATCCGTTTCCATTGGGACAGCCTAGCAGATCTTACCAGCCAAGTGCCAGCTGTGGATTGGCACGGTATGGTAGCCCATGCTCACGACACTGGCAAACTCTACTACGCTCATGCTGGCGCCTGGGTGCCTGTGGCTTCTGAAGCCATGGTGCCCGCTCTTGCTGGCAGCTATCAGTTTTCAGTGGCTGCAGATGATTCAACGCAGAGAGTCATAAGCACTGACGAAGTAATCAAATTTATAGGTGCGGGCGGCATTACTACCAGTAGTGATGCTGAAGGTAATATTACCATCACTGGAGCAGGTAGTATAGGCTCTGTCACCTTTGTAGGAACAACCATAGATTCCACAGACAGTTCTGCTATTACATTCACTCCTGCAGTTTTGTTCGACAGTGATATCATAGTCGGAAATGCCATTGTATTTCCAGACGGCACTTATCAGCAGACCAGTGCTGTGGGTGTTCCGGGACCTGCAGGTGCTCAAGGGCCGGCAGGTGCTTCGGGAGCAGGCACTGGAGATGTGCTAAGTGCAGGTGGCGGATATATCAATAACGCTATCATACGCTATGACGGCACCACGGGCACTATCATACAAAACAGTTCTGCAACCATATCAGATGCAGGGTTATTGACAGCTACCAGCTTCAGCGGTGACGGCAGCTTGATCACAGCACTAAATGCCACACAATTGACTTCGGGTACTGTACCAGATGCAAGATTTCCAGCCACACTGCCTGCTAGTTCAGGGGTGAATCTAACTGCCCTGAATGCCACGCAGCTGACCAGTGGCACTGTCCCCGATGCTCGTTTCCCAGCTACCTTGCCTGCTGCATCAGGCGTGAATCTAACTGCGCTCAATGCCACTGCACTGACCTCAGGCACTGTGCCCATAGCACGTATAGGAGCCACTGGTACACCAAGTGCTAGCACCTATCTTCGTGGAGATAATTCGTGGGCCACAGTGAGTGGGGGCGCAGCATCAGACAGTTTTGCCACAATAGCAGTGGCAGGTCAATCAAGTGTGGTAGCAGATTCAGCCACAGATACTCTGACACTAGTAGCTGGATCTAACATAACCATAACCACAGATGCCGGTACAGACAGTATCACTATAAACTCCACAGCCAGTGGTGGCGCAACATCAGACAGTTTTGCTACCATAGCTGTAGCAGGGCAAAATTCAGTGGTGGCAGATAGCGGCACAGACACCTTGACCTTGGTGGCCGGTACTGGCATGTCTATTACCACTAATAACACCACTGACACTATCACCATTACCAGCACCGTGGCAGCAGGTGCCACAACGTTTGCTGCGTTAACTGACACGGCCAGTTTGACTGTGGATCTGTTTTATCTGCCAGCAATCACTAGATTAGATGTCACTGCCAATGGATTCAGCGCATATAGATTTGATCAATACAGCACCACAGATAATCCCACAATCTATGCCCTCGCTGGAACTACCATAGCATTTAATCTAGCAGGTGCATCCAGTCATCCATTCTTGATCCGTTTCTCAGGTGCCAATTACAGCACTGGTTTGGTTCATGTCACAACTGGTGGTACAGTGACCACAGGAGCCTCAGCTCAGGGCAAGCAGAGTGGCACACTGTACTGGAAGGTTCCAGCCGGTATCAGCGGCGACTACGGCTATCTCTGTCAAAGTCACGGTGGTATGGCGGGCATCATCACCATCAAAGCTATCTCAGCAATCTAATTAGACTAGGTGCTGTGCCAGCACCATGCATGATATCCATGCCCATATGGTATTAAACCCTACCAGTGTAGGCAACAGTTTCTTCTCTGATGCCCATATCAGTGTCAATGATGTGATCAGAGTGAAAAAGTACAG
>Ga0209135_1000470_pt1 | contig 14630 bp, 10 predicted proteins | sample LauGreSBDMM110SD_4_FD_187570 | JGI IMG/M metagenome (GOLD analysis project Ga0209135, IMG submission 187570) | Freshwater lake microbial communities from Lake Michigan, USA - Su13.BD.MM110.SD (SPAdes) (version 3) | ecosystem: Environmental > Aquatic > Freshwater > Lake | place: Lake Michigan... | reverse complement strand
TGCCGCTGGCACTCGCGCTGCTTCGCACGACTCCGAGTTATTTTACCCTGTCCGCCACCAGTGCGGAACTCGCGCTACGCATGGTGCGGGTCGAGGAGCTTTCCCGGGCCTTGCTGGCCGTCGAGGTCAATGTCTCCGCGGCCGGCCGCATGGTCGGTGGCTTGCGACACCTCGGATTGCCGGAGTCAGCCACCCGCTTGGAAGCAGACTTACTCGCCGCTGGGATCGCGATTAAACCGCAGAACCCGTTTGAAGAACCGGCCCGGCTGCCGGTTGGGGCGGTCTTACCGTCTCCCTATGCGGGACGGATCGAAGCCATGTGGTCGCGAATGCGGTCTGACGTGCTAGCGCATTTTCCCTCTCCGCCGCGCTCCATGCCGGATCAATTCCTCTATCTGCGACGCGTGAATGAAATCTACACGCATGACGCCTATCATTCGCTTTCCATCGAAGGCTATCAGGTCACACCTGAACTGATTCAGCGCATCGCCGACGGGGCGTGGAACCCGACCGAAAATCCGGAAGATCAAGGACAGATCAACGCGATGGCGGCGAAGGGATATCGGGCGGCGTTTAATCAGGTGCTCTCCAGTTTGGGTGATGTGCTGCGCGGCCGGTCGCCGGGCAAGGTCGTGGATCGTGACCTGCAGAGTTGGTATCGCGCGCTATTCAGCCCATCTGTGCAGGCCAACATCCTGCCCGCCTCCGCGCTCGCAGGCTACCGTGAGCGGCGGGTGTTTATTCGGGGTTCGGACCACGTCCCTCCTTCTGTAGAAGCCGTCCCGGCCTCAATGGAAGCGCTCTTTGACGCCCTCGCCAAAGAGCCCTCCGCAGCGGTGCGCGCGGTGCTCGGTCACTTCGTCTTTGTGTTCATCCACCCCTATTCTGACGGCAACGGACGTATCGGCCGGTTCCTCATGAACCTCATGTTGGCCTCCGGCGGTCACAGCTGGACTGTGATTCGGGTGGAGCGGCGCAGCGAATACATGGCGGCCTTGGAAAAAGCGTCGGTCCAAGGCGAGATTGCCGACTTTACCAAATTCGTGGTGGGAGAGATGAAAGCCTCGGCCAAGCTCAAGCCCTTTCGTCGTCAAACCGGTTCGATCACCTGATGAGGCATAGGTGCGGCAGACGATTTCTTCGCGGCGAAACCCACTACAACGCTGCTGAGCCCACTCCGGCACGCCTGCGGAATTGGCACGTACGAGGCAGAATCAGCCGCTTGATCGGATCGCTGATTTTAGGTTGCCACAAGGTTGCCAGAAATGGTGTTTTTGGCTTCACTTCTGAAACCGTAGGTGCCACTATTTGCCCGTTATAAAACACTAACGATCAACTAAGTCTGGGACAATGCGTGATTTAGCTTCGATGGGCGATTTCCGTTCGAGTCCCGTCCATCCCGCCATTTTTTTCCTGAAAGGAGAAAAACTGGGTCATTCGAGTTGCCCGCACATCGGCAACATCGGTCTGAAAAACCAATCGAACTAATTTCCGATTCTGAAGTCGGACGTCCTCGGCGTGTTGCATCAAGAATCGAACGCGCACATGGCCATTTCGATCCCTCGGACCATCGTGCGTTTCCGTGGGCATCGAGCCAGGCCCTCCTTGTTTTGCTGGCCCGGCTCAAACCCGGCAGTGTTGCCCTCATACCAACGTCCCTTGATTTCTAGAGGTTTGTCATTGCGAGGTGCGCGAAGCGCGCCACGGCAATCCAGCTGGATTGCTTCGTCGCTGCGCTGCTCGCAATGACAGTCGGGTTGATCAAGGGACGTTGGTATCAAAAGATGCACGCGGAGCACGTGAGCACAAAAAAGCGCCGACCCGTTGGGGGCGGCGCTTGGCGCTCTCCTGGCGGCGTTTCGGCCGCAAGCAGGAGCACGATCAGTAGCGGTAGTGATCGGCTTTGTAAGGACCGCCCGGAGGTACTCCGAGGTATTCGGCCTGCGATTTCGAGAGGACGGTCAGCTTCACGCCGATGCGTTCCAAATGAAGGCGGGCAACTTCCTCGTCGAGGTGCTTGGGCAAACGATAGACGCCGGCCTTGTAGGTCTCGCGATTCTTCCAGAGATCGAGTTGAGCGAGCGTCTGGTTCGTGAAGGATGCCGACATGACGAACGACGGATGGCCGGTCGCACAGCCGAGGTTCACCAGGCGCCCTTCGGCGAGCAGGTAGATGCTGTTGCCGCTGGGGAACGTGAAGAGATCGTATTGTGGCTTAATGGTGACGCGCTTGACGCCCTTCGCCTTGTAGAGGCGATCAACCTGGATCTCGTTGTCGAAGTGGCCGATGTTACAGACGATGGCTTGATCCTTCATCTTCGCCATGTGCTCGAGGGTGATGACGTCCTTATTACCGGTGGTGGAGACGTAGATGTCGGCGACACCGAGAGTGCTTTCGAGGGTGTTGACCTCGAAGCCTTCCATCGCGGCTTGAAGGGCGTTGATCGGGTCGATCTCGGTGACGATGACGCGGGCGCCAAAGCCTTTCAGCGAGAACGCCGAGCCTTTGCCCACATCGCCGTAACCGCAGACGCAGGCGACTTTGCCGGCGATCATGACGTCGGTCGCGCGCTTCAGGCCGTCGGCGAGGGACTCGCGGCAGCCGTAAAGGTTGTCGAACTTCGACTTGGTGACTGAGTCGTTCACGTTGATCGCTGGCACAAGGAGCTTGCCCTGCTCGTGAAGCTGATAGAGGCGGTGCACGCCGGTGGTGGTCTCTTCCGAGACGCCGCGCCAGTCCTTGATCATCGCGGTGAAAATACCCTTTTGAGTCTTACCGATTTTTTTGAGCAGGTTTTTGATGACCTGTTCCTCATGCGAACCGGAGGCGGAGTTCACCCAGTCACCGCCCAGCTCCATCTCGTAGCCCTTATGCAGAAGCAAGGTGACGTCGCCACCGTCGTCGACGACCATCTCGGGGCCTTTCCCGCCGGGGAAGCTGACCGCTTTCCAAGTAAGGTCCCAATACTCTTCGAGGGTCTCTCCCTTCCAGGCGAAGACGGGCACGCCGGCCTTCGCGATCGCGGCAGCGGCGTGGTCTTGCGTGGAAAAGATGTTGCAGGAAGCCCAGCGCACATCGGCGCCAAGTTCGACCATGGTCTCGATAAGCACCGCAGTCTGGATCGTCATATGCAACGAGCCAGTGACGCGGACGCCCTTGAGCGGCTTTTTCGGACCGTATTTTTTACGGAGCGACATGAGGCCGGGCATCTCGTGCTCGGCTACGTTGAGTTCTTTCCGACCCCAGTCGGCTAGAGTGATGTCTTTGACGTGGAAGTCGGCTTTGATTTTTTTTGCCATGAAGGGTAGTGCGCGTGAGCGCGGATAAGGGAGGTTTACTTAGACAGAGCTTTGACCGCCGCTTTGAGTGCAGAGGCTTTGTTGGTGATTTCCCACGGGAGACCGGCTTTGCCGAAATGTCCGTAGTTGGTGGTTTCGCGGTAGATGGGCCGAAGCAGATTGAGCTGCTTGACGATATCGGCGGGCTTGAAACTGAACACTTGTTGCACCGCTTCGGAGATGACGGAGTCAGGGACGACACCGGTCTCGAAGGTATCGACGTAAACACTCACGGGCTTCGGATGGCCGATGGCGTAAGCGAGTTGAAGTTCAGCGATCGACGAGAGGCCTGAGGCGACGATTGTCTTGGCCACCCAACGCGCCATGTAGGCCGCTGAGCGGTCGACCTTGGAGGGATCCTTGCCCGAGAACGCGCCGCCGCCGTGGCGGCCCCAACCGCCGTAGGTATCAACGATAATCTTGCGGCCGGTGAGACCGGAGTCTCCTTGGGGTCCTCCGATCACGAAGCGACCGGTCGGATTAATGAGATATTCGGTGCGGTCATTCAGCATGGAGGCCGGGATGACCTTCTTGACGACGTTCTTAATGAGGAACGACTCGATTTCGGAGTGAGAAACATCTGCGGTGTGCTGGGTCGAAATGACGACATTGACGACCTCGGTGGGCTTACCGTCGACGTAGCGCACAGAAACTTGGGACTTCGCGTCGGGCCGGAGCCACTTCACTTTACCGCTCTTGCGGATTTTGGTGAGCTCCCGCCCAAGGCGGTGAGCAAACATTACCGGGGTGGGCATCAATTCGGGTGTCTCGCTGCACGCGTAGCCGAACATGAGGCCTTGATCACCGGCGCCTTGCTCAGCAGTCTTCTTACCTTCAACTTTTTTCGCATCAACACCTTGTGAAATGTCTGCCGACTGGGCAGTCAGATAGTTGTTAATGAAAACAGTGTCGGCGTGAAACACATCGTCATCGTTCGTGTAACCGATGTGCCGAATCGCGTCGCGGATAATTTTCCCGAGATTGATCGTCTCTTCAAGCGCCTTGGTCTTGCCCGTTTTCTTGTCTTGGAGCTTCGGGATCGTGATCTCACCACCGACCACAACGATATTGGACTTCACGAAGGTTTCGCAGGCGACGCGGCTCGTCTTATCGATGGCCAGGCAGGCATCTAGGACGCTGTCAGAGATCAGGTCAGCGACTTTATCTGGATGACCCTCGCCGACGGATTCGGAGGAAAAAACAAATGTATTTGCCATAGGATTTAGAAGCCCCGACCAAAACATCGGGCGAAGGCCACGCAAGTTAAATATCAACGCATCGCGATATTGTGATACGAAGATTTACCCAACGCCCGCCTGAGGCGTTGAGTCCATTTTGAAGTTCTGAAGCCCGCGGGCATCCAATCGCTTGACGAGCGATACGAGCTTCGTGCCGGACCGAGGGCCGGGCTTCGATTGCACCAAACCATACCTTTTGAGAATCTGACGGCTCTATCCGCTGCGTCACCCCGGCGCCCAGACCCCAGTCCAGCGCCATCCGATCCGCATCTCCGCCCCCTCTTCTACGTGGAGAGATTGGGGTTAACGATACAGAGCAGTCGTGGGCACTGAGGTGAGCACGTTGTATTGACGAACCGCCAGCCTCCACCACTCGGCAATCGCGTCGGGCGGTGAACTCCACAGCTCCCGATGCAGCCAGATCATTGATTCTGCATCCAACAGCAACGCCATCGTCTCCTTGCTGGTGAACTTCCCCGGGCCTTCGGCGAGCAGCCGCCGCCGCAACAGGCCGAACCACTCGCGAGCCTCATCGCTCGGCCGGCGCTGCCGCAGCAATGCGACATGCATCGCGTTAACATAAGGGTCGAGCACGGCCTGCATCAGACCGTAGTTAGCTCGGAGCGGCTCGAAAGGCGGCAAATGGCGGTAGCACTCGGCCAGATTTTGCTGCAGGCGCTTCAACTCATACGGCGGATGCGTTTCCTCGGGCGTAAGAAAGACTCCAAGCTCGCGTGCCCGACGTCCAAAACTCGCCTTGCTGAGAAAAATTGAGATCGGCATGGAAAACACCAACCCCGCGAGCACGGGGCTCAGCCACCAGAAAAAAGGCGGTGAGATGATGTAGGAACTCAAACCCCATATCACCCCAAACACCGTCTGTCCCCCATGCGTGATAATTGCTTCACGCCAGTCGGAGCCATCATCGTCCGCTCCGCGCTGTTGGGTAACCCAACCCACGCCCTGCCCCAGAAGCGTAAAAAGCACAAACTTCGCGTTGAACATCATGTTCACCGGGGCCAGAAGCACCGAGGCTGCCGTCTCCAAAACCGCACTCAGGACCAATCGCAGCCGCCCGCCGAATCGCCCGACCGCTTCGGGGTTTCCCAAGGTCAGCACCACGCTAACCAATTTGGGCAAGAAAAGGAGCAGCAACGTAAAGATGAAGAGCGTCAGCGCCACGGGCACTTCGATCATAAAACCAAAAATCGATGTCGTATCGTGCGCTCGCAAAACGCCCACGACCGGCGATTGCGCCACCAAATCGAAAACGTGGATCGTGCTCAGAGCCAAAAAAAGCAACCACAGCGGTGAGGACGCATAAGCCATAACGCCCATAAAAAGATGAAACCGGTTCGCCGGTCGAAACCCGCGCGCCGTCAGCAGCCACGCGTGTTGCATGTTGCCCTGACACCAGCGTCGATCGCGCTTGGCGCTTTCGATCAGAGAGGGCGGACCTTCCTCAAAACTTCCCTCGATCTCACCCGCCAACCAGACGCTCCAGCCGGCTCGCCGCATCAATGCCGCCTCGACGAAGTCGTGTGAAAGAATACGGCCGCCAAACGGTTCACTGCCGGGCAGGTCCGGCAACGCGCAGTGGTCAATAAATGGCTGAATCCGAATGATCGCGTTGTGCCCCCAGTAGTTGCCCTCGTGTTGTTGCCAATAGTTTAGCCCCGCGAGAAAGAGCGGGCTGTAAAGTCGGTTCGCGAACGACTGCAGCCGCGCATAAAGCGACTCCCCATGCACGATTCTCGGCGCCGTCTGGATGATGCCCACCTGAGGATTCTGTTCCATGAGCGCCGTGAGCCGCACCAGCGCCCGACCGGTCATGATCGAGTCGGCATCAAGCACGACCATGTAGCGGTAGTTCTTGCCCCAACGCCGCAGGAAATCCGCCACATTGCCGGATTTCTTGTTAATCTGGTGCCGGCGTTTGCGGTAAAAAATCTTCCCGAATCCACCGACCTGCTTGCACAATTCGACCCACGCCACCTCCTCCTGAATCCACTGATTGGGCCGGTTCGAATCGCTCAGGATAAAAAAGTCAAAGTGCTCGAGTTTCTTGGTTTCCTGCACCGAGCGGAAGATGACCCGCAGCCCTTCAAAAACCCGGCTCACATCCTCGTTAAAAACCGGCATCACGATTGCCGTGGCCCCCAAAGGCGAATCGTCGCTCGGCGCCAGCGTCTCGGAGATCCGACAGTGGTCGCCGCCGCGATTCAGCACGTAAAAGCCCACGAGCGCCGTGCAAAAACCCGCGGCAATGTGCGCGAACAACACGGCAAACAATCCCAATAAAACCATCTCCAGCCCGCTGATTCCTTCCCGCCACAGCAAGTCCGCCATAAACCAAGTGGCCAGACTCGTTAGGCCAAAAATCGCCGAGAAAAACAGAAAGCGCCGGCGGTTAAGCCTACGTTGGGTCATCTGATCATGTTTGAAGACACGCATCGGCGGATATTAACGAGTGGCGTAAAAAATCCCGGCCAGCGCGCCGGCAAACATCATCCAAAGCAGCAAAGCCCGCAGGATCGGCCAGCGCTCAAACCGCTCCAACGTATCGCCCGCCGCTTCCGTGATCGGGCCGAGGTCGATCGGCCGCGGGACCATGCTCGACACCACCAGATCGGGGCCGGCCTGCATCGAACTTGCCTCCAACGCTGCCCGAAAATCCGCCGGGATATTTTTGTCGTCCAGAAAGGCATAGGGCCACTTTTCCGAACCATCACAGAGCATCAATGCGACCCGGCCCTCGATCGCCCGGCGCTCCGGTGGCACGTTTTGTGACGAGAGCACCGCACCGAACCAAGCGTCCATTAACGCCTCCGTTTCTTCGGCGGCCAACGTCGTCGGATGGGTCTCAGGCTGGGCCAAATGACGCCGCGCCGCCCGCTCCAGAATTTCCTGAATGAGCCTGCTTTGGTGCAATCGGTTATGCACCCGGTGCGCCCGCAAGTAATCTTCGACCCGCACATAAGCCGCGTTCCAAGCTTCCATCGAGCCCGTTGAGGGCCGGAACTCACCGGAAAAAGTGACCAACACCGGTGCACTCATCGCGCAATCACCCGCGCCCAATCAAAAAGTTTCAAATTCACGGTTCCCACAGGTAAGTCCAAGTTTCGGTCAGCACGTGGGGGGGCTTGCGCAAAAACGCTCTCAACTCCACCGGCTTTTTGCTCCCATCCGCCCGTAACGCGAAAGCCAACCGCCAAGTGCCATTATAAGGATTTTTTTGAACGGTCGCATGGACAAGTTTCGCGCCTCCTTCCACGGATACGACCGGTTCAATCAGAGGATCCGGCCCATTCTTGCCCAAATAGGCCCCGTCGAAATCGACGACGAAACGCTCCAAATCAGGTTCGTGAGTTTTTGAGTGCCCACGCCGGGTTGCAACGGCCACACCCGCCGGCGGTCGGATTTGATCGAGAAACCAATGCAAGCGGTACTCAAACTCGATGGGTTCGCCGACCGGCGGCAGGGCCTCAGGCGCCCAAAACGCCACGATGTTGTCGTTGGTTTCATCAGGCGTGGGAATCTCCACGAGACGGACCGAGCCGTTACCCCACGCACCGACCGGCTCCACCCAAGCACTTGGCCGATTGTGGTAGTTGGCCTCAAGATCCTCGTAACTCGAAAATTTCCGGTCGCGCTGCAACAAGCCAAAGCCTTTCGGGTTTCGGTCGCCAAACGCCGCGGTGCGCACGGTCGCGGGATTCGACAGCGGCCGCCACAGCCACTCACCGCCACTGTGGTTGACCAAAAGACCGTCGGAGTCATGCACCTCCGGGCGGAAGTCCCCATGATTCGATCCCGCGGTCTCGCCATGCCAAAACATACTCGTGAGCGGGGCGATCCCCAGCGTCTTGATCGGGTTCCGCGCGAAGAGCACCGCTTTCACATGCGTAACCGTATCCGCACCGGGCCGGATCACGAAACGGTAAACACCCGCGATGCTCGGGCTGTCGAGCAGTGCGTAGATCACAATCTCCTTGGCATCCGCCGCGGGCCGCTCGACCCAAAATTCCTCGAATACGGGAAACTCTTCGCCGCCGGGCTCGCCCGTATTGATCGCCAGGCCCCGCGCCGACAGTCCGTAAAAAGCATTCTGGCAGAGCAGACGGAAATAACTCGCGCCCTGGAACGCCCCAATTTCATCACCCGGCCGGTTCAAGGGATAAAGAATCCTAAACCCCGAAAACCCCATCGACTCGGGCACGCGACCCACCTCCGTTTTGCCGTAGTTAAAAAGCTGCGGAGAAAACGCTATCGGCGTTTCGTTGCCGCCCCGTAATTCCGAGACCTGCACGGTCTGGTCGAAAATAAATCCCGGATGAAAGAACTGGAGCTGGAACGGCAGACCTTCTCGACGACCCCATGATTGCGCCGCGTTGAAACGGATATCCCGGTGTTGATCGTAGGTCAGCCGCATCAACTTCTCCGGCACGCGACTCGGGCGCGGCCCATAGGGCTTGGCCGCCAACAATTTCGCCCGATAGCGGAGCACCTCCAGGTCAAACACGCCCTCGGCCGCGCGCATCTCCTGGGGCACCAAAACCGCCATCAAAACGAACACCAACAGGCTGCGAAAAAATCGGGTGCTCATGTTGTTTTATCCAAGAAAAATCCCCTTTGCTTTTCAGAGATTGGCCGCGCGGTGCGCTCCATGACCTTGAGCAAGTCTTCCCAAACCATCCGCTTTTTCCGATTATCCACCGGCGGCCGCAGCAAATAACTGGGATGATAAGTCACCATGAGCGGCACGCCCGCAAACTCCCGCCAGCTCCCGCGGACCTCGCCCAGATTCTTGAATGCCCCCGCCCCGAGTAGCCCCTGCGCCACGGTCGAACCCAGCGCCACGATGATCGCAGGCTTAACCACCTCCACCTGCGCGCGCAAAAATGGCAGACAATAGCGCAATTCTTCGTCCGTCGGTGATCGGCCTTCACTGGCCGCCCCCACCGAGGGCACCGCCGGCTGCGGCCGCCAGTTCATCAGGCTGCCGATGTAAACGGCACTCCGCGTCAGGCCCATCCCCACAATCATCTTCGTGAGCAACTGACCCGCCGGACCGACAAAAGGCTCGCCCGCCACTTCCTCTTCCGGCCCCGGAGCGTCCGCCACAAACATGATCTGGGCATCGAGACTTCCTGCACCCAGGACCAATTTCTTTCCAGGCGGCGTGTGCGCCACATTCACCGCGTCCAAGCTCATCGCGGAAAACAGTGCCGCCCACCGCGCGGCCTTATCACCCTCCGGCAGCGTGAGCACCGGAGGTGGTGGCAACAGACTTGGTTTCAATTTCGGCGCGGCTAGGCCGGAAGTTCGTGTGATCACCGCCGAAGCGAAGGCCGGAGCGTTGCCCAGCGCCACGGCCGCACTCGATCGCCGGACGACCGACCGCAGTGCCGCGAGGCTCGATTCGGAAACACTGACCGACTTCATCCCCGTCGTCTTGAGGCGGCGAAGCTCGTCGGTAAGAACGGTGAGGGCAGTGCGCATCAATGCGGGCTAGTGGGAGCGAATATTCAGCAATTTCTCGACATACTTGCCCAGCAAGTCGAATTCCAAATTGACGCTCTGCCCCACCCCCCGAGCGCGAACATTCGTAACTTCCAGAGTCGTCGGAATCAGCCAGACGGCGAAAGCGTCACCTTCCACTTCGGTGACCGTCAGCGACATCCCATCGAGTGCAATGCTGCCTTTGTGAATTAAATAACGGCCACTGCCCGCCGGTGCCTTCACGCGAAGATACGTATCTTTGCCGCGCAACTCCAGGATCTCGATCACGCCCAAGCCGTCCACGTGGCCCGAAACAAAGTGCCCTCCGACCTTGCCGTCGAACCTGAGGCTGCGCTCCAGGTTCACCGGCGCACCCGCTGAGAGCTCCGAAAAATTCGTGAGCCTTCGCGATTCCTCGAGCACATCGAAAAATAAATGCTCCGAATCGAAGGCCGCCACCGTCAGGCAGCACCCGTTGACCGCAATACTGTCCCCGAGCGCAACGCCCGACAGCGCCGAACGTGCCGCAATTTGCAGGCGCCAAGAATTTGCCCCCGCCACGAAAGCGACGACCCGACCCGTTTCCTCAATAATACCGGTGAACATAAAATTGATTATCTGAGTTTCACGCGCAGCACCGCCGTTTCTCCACCCCGGCTGACCAAAAGCACGAACTCCGCCCGCAAAAGATCCGATTCGGTTTTGGCCAACTGCTCCGTCGCGGCGGCGAAGGTCTGCACTTCGACGCCGTCGATTTCTTTGATCCAATCATCCGTGCGCAAGCCCGCGATGAAAGCAGGACTGTTCGCCTTAACAAAGTGAGCGATCACGCCGGTCCCATCCGCTGCTTTCACCCGGCGGGCCACCGCGTCGCCATAAACAAACTCTCGGGCCGTAAAGCCCAGCCGGTCATAATAACTACGAGCCGCTTCCCGCATGAGCTTCGGCTCGTCCCCGAGCGTGACGTTTAGCTCCACCCGTTCCGCGCCGCGCAGCACCGTCAGCGCCAGCCCGGCTCCGGGTTGGCGCCGCTCAACCTCGCGCTCTACGAAGCTCACCACCACCCGGTCCGGCTTAAACCGGGGGAGTGCCTGCCCATCGATCGCCAGCACGATGTCTCGCGGCAACATTCCGGCTTTCTCGGCCGGACTGCCCTCCAAGACTTCGCTTACGACCGCTCCAGATTGGGCTTCGAGTTTCAAAAACTTCGCCACTTCACGATCCATCGGCTCAAAACCATAGGCCCCCAGCCAAGCCAAGGGCCGACCATAGACGCTCTGCGGCACCCGGCCGAGATGAGGCAAAATCTCGGAGGCCACATAGAACGCGCTGCTCTCCTCCACATTGATCAACATCGTGGGAGAGCCACCGCGCTCGGCGCGGGAAAACTGCAAAAACGTCTGGCCAAACGAAGTCGCCGCGAGCCCGACAAAACCACCGGCCCGGTTGAAGACCGGCAGACCTGGACCGGCGACCTCCTGTTGGGCGATCGCGGTGCGTTGCGGTAGATTCTGCACGAGCGCCACGTTCCCCTGCAAAAGATACGGCATGAAGTCCTCGTCCTTATTGCGCAGCCCGATGCCCCAAACCGCCTCGGCGAGGGCCGGCTCCACCGCACCGCCCTCAATGACGAACCGCGTGATAGGCACCAACTGCGCGCGCCAGCGTTCCTCAACCCGCACAAAATGCCAACCCGTCAACGCATCCTGCCCGAGGTAAACCGCCGCAGCGCTCGCCGCAGCGCCGGGCAAGTAAACCTTAAACTCCTTCAATTGAGACGGAGTGGCCCGAGGGTCGACCGCCGCCGCCGGTAAAATAATCGTGCCCCGCACATCAATCACGACTCCATACGCGGAACTCGGTCGGCGCTCCGTCTCCGTTTCCGTAAAATATTCGACGGCGACCACGCACTTCAGGCGCTCGGCCAGCAGGGTCGGCAAATCCGGCGCAGCTCGCACGCTCCACGGGAGCATCAGCAAAATCAAAAGGCAAAAACGTTTCATGGTTTGAGAATGTAGAGAGATACCCGGCGGTCCCGCTGCGCCTCGATGAGCGTGGGCGCCGGCTGGACCTCATACGCCGCGTGGGCGGCTTTTATGACCTCAAGCGAGTCCACCGGTTGCTGGTTGATTTTGGTGATGACATCGCCTCGCGACAATCCCGCCACCTCCGCCGGAAATCCGGCCTGCACGCCGATGACCACGACCCCGACGTCGCTCGACAGCTGGTTTTCACGTGCAAACGTGCGGGAGACTTTTCTCACACTCAGACCCCACTTTTCCAGCGCCCATTCCTCACCCACCCGGCTTTCGAGCCGCTCGGTCATCACCGCAACTTCAGCCGTTTGCCCGCCCCGTTTATAGGTGAGTTTTAAGCGGTCGCCGACGGGCCGACTCGCGATCAGATTTTGAATCGGTGGCAGCTGCTCGGGGAAGCGGCCGTCCACCTTCACCCCGTCGATTGCCAGCAAGATATCGCCGCCCCGCAATCCAGCGCGAGCCGCCGGAGAGCCCGGTGCGACGCTGTTGATGAGAACCCCAGTGTTGAGCGCGAGCGCGTAAAAGCTTTCGAGGTCCTGCAACGCAGCCGGCACCAAGCCGATTGTGCTGCGGGTAATCGCGCCGTCACGAACGAGGCCGGTCACGATTTTTTGGGCAATGGCCGAGGGGATCGCAAATCCGAGATTGTTGGCCCCAAGGTAACCTCGCGAACTGATACCCACCACCCGGCCGGCTTCGGTGACCAGTGGCCCACCAGAGTTGCCCGGGTTGATGGCGGCGTCGGTTTGCAGCCACGTGTTGAACGCGCCCGTTTCGTAGCCGCCCACGCCGGTGCTGTCCTCGAAGTAGCGGTTGTTATTGGAAATGATTCCGCGCGTCACCGTGCGCGTCAGACCGTGGGGCGTGCCGACGGCGAAAACCGTCTGCCCCGGGAAGAGCTTGGCGCTATCCCCAAACTCGGCCGTGGCGAACTTCAGGCCGCGGCGCCGGGCGTCGGCGACATCGATCCGCAGCACCGCCAGATCAGTCCAATGGTCCCAACCGACGAGCGTCGCGCCCACGCGTTCCAGATTGGACAGAGTGATGCTGAGTTCGACCGCCCGGGGACTGACCACGTGAGCGTTGGTCAAGACCAAGCCATCGGCCGAAAGAATCACCCCGGAGCCGATGCCGGCCGAATATCGCCGCGCGCCGCTTTCGAACACGGCTTCCCGCACATCGATGCGCACGACCGCTTCAAGCAATTGATTAAAGCCCCGGCTCATTGCCGCCGTTGCCGGCAGCGCCAAAACGCCAGCGTAGCCCAGAGCGAACGCGAGGATTGACCGAAAAGTTGATTGGCTAACTGTGGAAAGATTCACGCGATGTCTACTCAGTGCAAAGAATACAACTTCCTAGAGATCGAGCCCCACTGGCAATCTTTCTGGGAGGAAAACCTCACCGCCCAGGCCGAGCAAAACTCGTCGAAGCCGAAATACTACGTGCTCGACATGTTCCCTTACCCGTCCGGCGCGGGCCTGCACATCGGCCACCCCGAGGGCTACACCGCGACCGATATCATCGCCCGCTATAAACGCGCCCGAGGCTTCAACGTCCTCCACCCCATGGGCTGGGATGCCTTTGGCTTGCCCGCCGAGCAGCACGCCGTGAAGACCGGTACTCATCCGGCATCGAACACCCGCAACAACATCGTCAATTTCAAGCGCCAGATCAAAGCACTCGGGTTCTCTTACGACTGGGCTCGTGAGGTCGACACCACCGACCCGAAATATTTCCGGTGGACCCAGTGGATCTTCCTTCAACTTTTTGCCCGCGGACTCGCCTACGTGGACGAACGTCCCGTCTGGTGGTGCCCCGAGCTCCGCACCGTTCTCGCCAACGAGGAAGTCGTCGACGGAAAGAGCGAAGTCGGCGGCTTTCCCGTCGAACGCCGCAACCTCCGCCAATGGGTCCTGCGCATCACCGCTTACGCCGAACGCCTGCTCGCCGACCTCAAGGACGTCGATTGGCCCGAGTCGACCAAGCGCATGCAGGAAGCATGGATCGGCCGCAGTGAAGGCGCCGAGGTTCTCTTCGAACTCGAAAACAAGGCCCTCGGCCCGCTGAAGATTTTCACCACCCGGCCAGACACGCTCTTCGGCTGCACCTACATGGTGCTCGCACCCGAGCACCCGCTCGTGGACCGGCTCACCACGGCCGAGCAAAAGACCGCCGTCGCCGTTTACCGCCAGAAAGCCGCCGGCAAGAGCGACCTTGAACGCACCGATCTCGCGAAGGACAAAAGCGGCGTATTTAGCGGCGCCTACGCGATCAATCCCATCAACGCCCAGCGCGTCCCCATCTGGATCGCCGACTACGTGCTCATGGGCTACGGCACCGGCGCGATCATGGCCGTGCCGGCGCATGACGAGCGGGACTTCGAATTCGCCCAGCAGTTTGCGCTGCCCACCCCCCGCGTAATCGCCGGCCCGGCTGCCGACGAAAAGCTCCCCTACACGGGGGACGGCACCCTCATCAACTCACCCGGCTACGACGGCCTGACCTGGCCTGC
>Ga0209135_1000468_pt1 | contig 14645 bp, 24 predicted proteins | sample LauGreSBDMM110SD_4_FD_187570 | JGI IMG/M metagenome (GOLD analysis project Ga0209135, IMG submission 187570) | Freshwater lake microbial communities from Lake Michigan, USA - Su13.BD.MM110.SD (SPAdes) (version 3) | ecosystem: Environmental > Aquatic > Freshwater > Lake | place: Lake Michigan... | reverse complement strand
TATTCTTGAATGTCATCGTCTTCTTCAGTCATCGCGGTCTCCATTCTGTAATACGTACAACACCCAAACTAGCATAGCGCACATGAATACAAAAACAAAAGCGCCAAACATCATGAACATAAAAGTTACAGCTACGTCCCACATATCAACCTCCGAAGATTTTCTTCAGCGCATCGTACAAAGAGCGTGCTTGCATCACACTCAAACTGTTGATGATGTCTGTTTCTCGCCTCGCCCACGTAGGCTGCGGACTGAGCGCGGCAATGCCCTCGCCTCGCGTAGCTTTGGCTTTCTCTATGACTTGCTTGGCTTTGAGTTTCTTAGTTGGCTTCATAGGTACATACTCAGCTACCGCTACAGAGTATCGGTTCTGTGCGTCTCTCGTACACATCCCCTTCTTAAGAAACTGCGTGAGCAGTGAACCAACAGAGGACGGCTTGTACCCCCGCTGCGCTAATGCCCTGCTCACCTCTCCGAATGATGACGCGGGGTTGTTCTTCACATAATCAAATGTGGCGCGTGTCACGTTGTTGGTGACGCTGAAATATGGTTGTTGTGTTTCCACTTGCTTCTCCTGTTGTTGGTTATCTAATTCCCATTCGCTGAGTATTCCACTCAGTGCAGTTTTGATGTCTGGCATTGCGTTCTCCTTTGTTAAAAAATGTACCTCGCATGAGCGAGGTTGTCAAGTGTTAGACAAGTTAGCGGGTACTATCGGTGTACTCTACTGTCCATCCCAGCGCCTCGAATACAAGCTCGATACTGGCGTCGGGTGAGTCTTGGTGTATGACTGTTGCAAGCTTCTTCGGCTTGTTGATACGCACGACGGTGTTTGAGCGAGGGATGCCCCAAGTGGCGTTGTCTGATAGCGTCGTGAGAACGAGCGACAGCCAGTGCTTTGAGTTCTCCATACCTTCGTGGTTGTTCAGGTCGTAGTTGGTCTGTTTCATTTGTGTCAGGTCTCCATATAAAAAGGTCAAGCGCCAGCACTAGGATGGCGCACAGGTAGGTTAGGTTAGTAGTAGTCATCTCGGGTTAACTCCTTCTCGTTGAGTTCGGTAGCGTACTGATGTGCCTCGCGCTGTGTGTCGAACACGTACCCCATCTTGTCTTCAACACCATCCTCATCGACAACGATGTAGCCACCACCCTCACCATCGTAGTCATCCACCGACCACGGCGGGTCGTAGTCATCTTTAGCCAAGTGCTTGGCCAGCATGTTGTCGTAGAACGCGTCTAGGTTTCTCATCTCATTCATTTACTTCTCCTCTTGGTATTTAACAAACGTAACTACCCCATCGTAGTAGTGGGGCACAAGGAAGTCACAGTTATCAAGTGCTGTTGCTCTTGACTCTATGTCAGCATCGTCTATCAACTCGGCGCTCTTGATGTTGTGCACCAGCGCCTCGTGTGCGTCAAAGAACTCGATGTCTCCAAAGATTACAAAGCGTTTCATGTTGTTTCTCCTTATGAATAAGTGTTTGCTTTGACTTGCTCGTGGTAGAGCTTGGCCAAGCGATCCTGCACCTTGTCCCAACCCTTGTCCCCATACAACTCTTGTAGCGCCATGCCAATAGACCAACGCACATCTTCTTCATCCTCCATGTGGTCGACCGCCTCGGCAATCAATGCATCAATATCAATCTTCATTTCTCTTCTCCTTTAACAAGCGTCTAAAAATGTGCCATCATCATCGAACAGCACGAACCGAAGCTTTCCTTTGCTGCCCAGCATATCGGCGGTTGCAGAGATAGCGTCAAGCGTGTCCGCTAAGTCGCCACCTGCCTCATACAGTGTGCGGTACTCAGTCTGCAACCCTGTTATCTCTCGCATCCCACCCAGCTTGATGGCTTCGCCAAACGATGAGTACATACCTACTGAATAAAAACATAATCTCATTTCAATTCTCCTCAAAATCTAAATCAACACCAACGAAGTACAACAGCCTGTCGTCACTCAACCGCAGTCGTGTGTAGTTGTAGCGTGGGTCATCGCAGTTCTCGGTGTTACCCTCCAACTTAGCACCGACTAGCTCTTCAGCGCCGATGTAATGCTCACCTACATAGTGCTCATGTTCAAGCACATCTTCAAACGCAGGGATGGCTAAGCCATCCTCTGCCAAGTCATCTCTCATTCTTGCTTTCATTTACTTCTCCTTTGGTTTTAAAAGTCGGGAGAGAAACCTCTCCCGATGGATACCTACTAGCTCAACAGAGCAGGCAGGGTTTGCTTGACCGCCCGATACTCCCAGTTCAGGTAGTAGCAGGCGACCTCGGCAACCGCATCAGCCAAGCCTTCCTCGAGCTTGGCACACAGCGTATCAATATCACACGCAAGGAATGCGTGGTAGATATCTAAGTCACGCTCGGTCAAGTCCTTAGCCTTTACCCACGCTGTTGACTCGGCTTTGAACGTATTACAGAGAGTGTTTATAGTAGTTGTTGGCATCTCATCCAAGCAAGCGGTCAGCATATCAACGTCAGCTTCCATCATGCAGTTGAACAAGTCCTCCTCCTCGATGAAGCCAGCCTCCTCGTCCTCCCATGCGTAGTCATCCTCACTCCAGCGGGGGTCGTGTGCTGAGAGCTTGCGTGGTTGTGATGTGAGGTCAGCCGTTGGTGAGTAGCTGGTATATCCGCCGTAGGTGTCGTCGTAGTCATACGCACTGCTGTACATAGCGGACGAGTAACGCTTGGCGTAGCGTGTCGACTGGTATGCAGGGATGAGTCGGCTTGGTGACCATGCGTATGTATTGCTGAACCACAGACCATCGTGCTCAATGCCTTGGTCATAGTTGACATGGCTCATCTTGCCCTCTCCATCCATGAACACGAAGCGGTTGTCACCGATGAACTCGGCAAGCATATCGAGGAACTTCTCGTTGTGCACGAGCGGCGGATGGTCAGCAACAGGGCTAGCGAGGAAGTCTTGGATGAAGTGCCAAGTGTCTGACTTAGCCTTGTCAGCGGCATTGCCTGTGTGCAACACGCCGTTGTGCATCATGCCGACATAGCCCTTGACGATATCGTAGGGATGGCAGTTCTCCATGTTGGTGTGACCATGCGTAGTCCAGCGGAAGTGGATGGCAAGCTGGCGCTCGTCGTTGGGTAGCTTGGAGATGAACTGCGTAGCGTCAGCCACGGACTTGGGCAGTACCTTGGTGACCTTGAGTCCCTTGGTTGTGGCATACATGATGCCGATGCCGTCAGGGTTGCTGGTGTAGATGTCACTCAACATTCCGTGTGTATTGAGCAGGGTCGAGCGGATTTTGGCAGACGTGCCAGTGATGATTAAACACATGATAATTTCCTTTGATTGATTAAGCGTTGGTGATGTTGTCAGAGCAGGTAATTTCGGCAGGTGCGGCGTTCTTAGCACCGACACGGCGGCGTATGCCGTACCAATCAGCGAGGTGTGGGTAGCGGTTGTCGGTAGACTTGAGCCACAGCAAGAAGTCCTGCTCGTTCAGGTCACGCATACTTGCGACACGACAGAACATGACAGCGGCATGGGTGAACTCGATCTGTGCAAGCAGTCGTTCTTTCTTGAGCGTTGCTCTGAAGATGCGAAGCTCGATGGTGTTGAAGTCACGCTCACCGACAAACTGCACACCCAAGCGGTCAGCCTCCATGCGGCGCAGACAGGTCGTGTTGACCATGTAGTACCGACTGGTGCTCTTGCCCTTGAGCGCCTTGCTTGCATTCGCCATAGCTTCTTGACCCTCGACAGCGCAGTAGCTACGAGCCTGCTCGTCCCGATGGGCATGACGACCAGCTAGCTTGCGGATGAAGTCGGTGTTGTGCTCAGAGTTGATGAACATGATGAACTTACCGAGGGTCAGCTTAGTGAATGCCTTGGAGTCCATGTGAACGTGCATACCGCACCTGCCACCATTCCATGCGTAGTAGTAAGAGGCGATGTTCCAGCCCTTGAACTTCTCGATGTGTTCAGCCAAGCCTCGAGGCGCAGACACAATCTCAAGCCCACCAGTTGGTAGCGAGCCATCGGTCTTGCATATGCAGTAGGCATCCCCCAGTTCTGAGCGTATGTCCTCGACCGCATCGTTGACACTGTCTCGTGTGATTAGCTCAAGCTCGACACCCATGTGGAAGTCACCGAACGGAGTCGAGTAGAAGCTGTTGTCCTTCTCGAGATGGTCGAGCACGTTGGTGCGGTACGACATGAGGCTGTCGGTGTCCTCGTCGTTGTCATCGGGGTCGTCGGAGTCAGGCTCTTCGGACAGCCACTCATTATTGTTGTCATCGTAGAACGCATCCTCTCGGAGTATGTACTCCTCGGTGTCTTGTGCATAGACCAACACATCCTCATCCTCACGACACGCTTGGCAGTACTCACGTTGACTACCCCGCACATACACCTCGGTCATCTCATCGGCGTAGTCGATGTGATTGCAGTAACCCTTGGACAGATTTGTGCTGATGTCCTTGGAGTTGAACACCTTGCTAGCTCTGTCAAAGATGCGCTCGTGTAATGAGTTGCCATGCTCGTACATATACATGAAGCTACTCTCGAAGTCAGATGTGTCATCGTTCTTGATGGCTTGCTTGATAGCCTCGCCCATCGTCATACAGAATGAGCGGTGCTTGGCAAACGAACTTGCAAAGTTGATGTGCAGACCCTTGTACTCGACACTTGGCTTTACTCTGCGGTCTCCGACCAGCTTCTCGTGCCGATCTAGTCGTGCCCTGTGTATGCGGTATCCGATTGAGCGCTTGTTGTTGAAGTAGTGGTTGTCGAGTAGGTTGACAAACAAACGACCAGTGTGCGAACCATAGCCGTAGGTCATGAACCATGTGAGCTCGTCCCCAGTCACCTCACGCACACTTATCTCGCGGAAGCGATCAGCACTTGTGTCAATGGTGATGTAGGTGTCGATGGCTGTGGCAATGTCGCTGTGAATGTCAAGCAAAGTGCGCAGGGTCGAGGGCAACCTGTCCCAGTCGTTGTAGCTAGGCGCTACGTTCAGACCGATGTGGTCTAAGTTGTGTAGGGTGTGCCCAGTCTTTGTATTGGCAAGACTCACAAAGAAATAGTTCCGTGTGACTATCTCGCCCGAGCTATTGGCGACGTTCAATGTTGCGATGCTTAGTTTCATGATGCTTCTCCATTTGGTTTATGTTTTGTGTTTGCTTTCAATGGGAGAGAAACCTCTCCCATGTCGTTGACAGGGTGATTAGTCCTGCTTACTCGTTCCATGTAAGCGTTGTGCTGCTTGATGAATAGTTTCCGAAGTCATAGTTCACCATGACTAAAGTTTCCAGCGTGTAGGCATCAAGCCTGTGGTTTTGTAGGAAGTTGCCTAGCGGCACAGCCCCATCTATGTTGCGTGACAGGTCGCTGAACCTGATACAGCAGTCTCCCGTGTCTATCAGCGCAACCATGCGTTGCCCATGCTCGTCATATTGACGACCTGTGTTCCATTGGTGTTTCATTTACTTTCTCCCTCTCTTTACTTCAAAGAATCCAAGCCATTGAGTGCCCTCGACTTGGGGTTGGTACATCTTTATGTCGTACTGTGCATCGTGCGCCACAGGTACAAGGAACAGGTTGTATGAGAACCCATCCTTGTCCATCAGCTTGAGTAGCTGGCGCAAGTCCCGCTCAGGTGTAGTCGTTGCCCATTGCGCTACGCTGGAAGCGTAGAAGTGTTGTACTAGTTCTTTCATTTGTTTTCTCCTTGGTTAAACATCGTATTCGTGGTGAATCACACCAACAAACTTGTTGGCGTGGTAGGGGTTAGGCATGATGGTCACTCGTTTGCAGAAGTACCCGCCTGCTTCTTGCGTGGTGTCTCGATAGACTCGATGCAACAACCACTCGTTAGCAGCGTCTGAAGTCGTGTCCTCGGCAAATTCCAACAGCACGTATTCGTCTCTACCATCTATCCCGAAATGGGTGTTTCCGATGTGTTGTATCTTTGTTTCATTCATTCTGTCTCTCCTTTACATTCAATAACTACCAACATGACCTGCATCCCTAACAGGAACGCACTACCTAGCGCCATGAACATCCACAGATATCCACCGCCCTCATCCATCATCTGATTAGCGCCAAGCGCCATAGCGTTGTAGAGCACGAGGCTCAGGAAGATATGACTCAATACAGCTTTTGCTCTCATTGCATTGCCTCCGCTTCTGTGATTACAAACTCGCCGTGGTCACCGCCAACAGGCGCACCATCGGTGTAGTAGAAGATGCGTTCATCTTTGGCATCCTCTAACCCATCCCATGTGGCAGTAGATACGACCATGCCTTTGAACGCTTCTTTGTTGTCATGCCAATACCCATCGCACACATACAGGTTCTGCGTTAGTGCTCGGCGCTTCTTGAGCGCATCCTTGCGCCTTTCACACATACGCTTGAACGAGTGACGTTTCATCAGCACGATGTGCCGTTGCTTTATCTGTCTTGCTTTCATTTATCTTCTCCTCTCAATGCTTTCGTAGTCTCTGCCCACTCATGCACAACATCGCCTTGCTTGTTGAACACGTTCAGATGTACGACGCCATCGGACACGAACACCTCCACATAGCCATTGTTCGTACCAATGTCTACGACTGCGCTCTTTACGTTGTTGTCAAGTGTGTCTACTGTCAGTTTCATGTTGCTTCTCCTTTGGTTTGCTCGTTGAATAACTTCTCGAATGTGTATGGCTTGTCAAAGTTGTTAATCAAATTAAAGTCTTCGTCTAAAACATTTGCGTCTTGCAACGCAACCTCAATGTTGAACACAAAGTCACTCAACATTTTGGGCATATCCGCACCTCCATATGCCGTATGCAGGGACTCGATTAGAAGTAAGGCGTATTCAGCATCGCCTTTGTATGACAAACTTTTCTCTGATGCAGTTATTAAAATCATGTTGCTTCTCCATACAGGCTAGGTTGAAGATGGTCAGCGGCATAGCCCAAGTTCCGCAGACCAGTTGGGAGAGGTTTCTCTCCCGTGGGTTAGACACCCGTCAAAGCCCATGCCATGTCGCAGGCACAGGCTCGTTGTCGTTCAGGTTCTCGATGGCAGCGAGTGCTGCCTTTAGTTTGTTGACCCTTGCCTGTGTGTCCTGTGTTGGACTTATGGCATGGTCTTGGTTAGCGTGTAGCAGTTCCTTGGTCGTGCGGTTGACCAGTCTGCGCTTGCGCTTGTCGTGTATGTCGGCAGTTACTACCCGCTCAAAGGGTATCTTGCGTCTTGCCTTGGCTGTGTATGGCACAGCATCAAACAGCTCAATGATGCGGTTTTTGATACGCACAGGGATGAAGTCAGACCAGTGCAACCCTCGGTTGGGTAGATTCTTCTCGGCGGCATAGGTTGATGGTGTGAAGTCGCCGCTGTTCTTGAGACTGGTGATGCGGTTGTACATCTCAGCCAACACCACAGCATAGGCATTGAAAGCCTCGACCCTAGCATCGGTGTCGTCATCCGCTTTGTACTTGAGCGAAGCTCTCACACTACGGCGTTCAGCCTGCAAAGGTTTTAACACATCGCCCCATAAAATGTTCTGTTGTGCCTCGTGTATGCGGTGTCGGCGTAGCTGTTCTTTCTGCCTGAGTATGGTGTCTCGCATCTCATTGACGACCAAGCGTGATGTGCCTTTATCGAGTAGCTTGGATAAATGATTGGCTAACTCACGGCGCTTGAGCTTCATGAGTGCTTGGTATTGCAGGGGTGCTTCGTGTTCCATTGTGTGCCTCGTGGTTGTAAAGCAATCATTATATCATGGGTGTTGATAATAACAGGGCAGGTTGTCCGTGATTTTACAAAGTATCTTCACTATCGGACAGTCGCCACGCCTTATGCCGTAAGGGTTTGTTTAAAAAGTGTACCAAGTATCTATGTTTTTGGAGGGTCGCAAGCCTGAGCTTAAAAGTAAAAGTTTTTTCCTGCTTGTACGGCAGAGCACGCACACATACTAACTCTCCTATATATAAATATATATAAAACTATAGATTAGTAGTACCGAATTTTAAAAAATCCCCGCCGTTGTTGGGCTAAACGCTGTCCGACTGCTTGGATACTTGTGAAAATCTCGGAAGCCAAGATTTTCACCACTTGGAGAGAATTCTCTCCCAGTCAGTAGGGTAGTGACTGCTGAACTGGTGCTTGCACCTTGTCGAGCCACGCCTCGAATGCCTCGTCTGAGGCAAAGGTTTCTTTGAGACTGTGCTTGATGTTGTAGACAGTTAAGAACTTGTAGTTCTGCATTGATGGGTTGGGGTAGTACTCTTGCAAGCGCCACTCTACACCTTTGATGGTGAGGATGCCTACGTCTTTGAGCAGGGGGAAGTGTGTTGAACGCATGATGATTCTCCTTAGATGGTGGTTGTGTTGAGACGCAAGTTACAGGTTTCTTCGTGAAGCATTTGGTATGTGCCCAAGCCCAACTCATGGATGAGCGCAATCATTGCCTGTGGGATTTCTTGGTTTACCCATTCGATAGGTAAACCACCCTCAATCTCTGACTCGCAAAGAATCAAATCGGCTGTGCCTGTGCGGGGTGGAAGGATGATGACAAATGTGCCCTCGGTGAAAGGGCTGGGGATAACTGCAAGTTTCATGGGATAAATCTCCTAGTTGGACAAGAAAAGAAACAGCGGCACGAAGCCGCTGTCAGAGATCGGGAGAGAAATCTCTCCGATCATTCAAAGGTGATGGAAGCACGCAACTCGGTGATGAGCGCATCGAACTCTGCCTTGCTAATGCCTGAGTTGATAATCTCGTTGACCAAAGTCTTGACCAAGGCTTTCGGTGCTGACACCTTGACTTGACGACCGCTTGACTCAGGCTCAGTCTCAGGGCGAATGATGTGGTAGCGGAACTTGGAGTAGCCCTTGTAGTAGGCACTCTGTGCATCCTTGCTTCTCTCATCCCGAGTCTGGGAGAGAATTGTCTCCGCCGCTTTCAAGGTGCAGGCTGTGTAGCCCATGATGAACTGCGTGATGCAGTCCTTCATCAACTGTGCCTGTTGCTCAGGCGTAGCCTTGGCGTATTCCTTATGCGCCCCTAGTGTGGATGCGTGGGTTGTGCGTTCAGCTTGACCCAATGCAAAGAACAGTTGGGTTGTTGTGATAGCAAGTTTCATGATGTGTTCCTTTCAAGAACGTATCGTCTAGGCGAAGTGCTTCGAACCGATACCTCTATTGTATGGAAGGGGGTATTCGGGGGTACTACAAAGCCGTATAAACTGAGAACCTTAGACCCCACCTACCCCCCACCAACCCATATACAGGGCATACCCCCGTCGTCATATGAACACTATTCCCCAACCATTCTCTGCAACTCAATTTAGTACTTTACAACTACTATAAAAATTTTATAAAATTTTGTGTCAACCGTTGGACAAAGCACATAAAAAAAAACCCCCTGACTTTGCAATCAGGGGGCGAAACGGCGGAGTATCTATCCAACCGAGGAGAAGCAACCGGCAACTGCTTGCCCATCACTAAATTTAAGTATACACTCCGCGCATCGCAGGTACAAGGGACTTATGCGCCAATGTTAGATCACCTTATTGATTTTGAACCCGAAGTGGTCACCCACTCTGGTAAACCTACGCCGCTTGAAAAAGAACATCCGGCGGATAGGATCGACGCCCAAGTAAAGACAACCGACTGGCTCAAGAGTCTGGGAGCCGCAGACACAGATACCGTGGTCAGCAACGCAGAAGTTCAAGCAGCACGCGCATCTTTTACAAACCTCGTGTCTTCAGCGCCAGCAGAAATCACGCACGAACATCTGGCCCAGATTAAAACACCGGCAGCTGTACAACACTTGGTCGGTATGTTGACCGCCTATGACTGGGAGTTTATTCAACAGGCCAAAGAAATTCGAGGCTATACAGTAGCCAAACTGTTGGAAGAATGCGAAAACCCTAGCGCCAGTATTCGGCTTAAGGCGCTTACAGCCCTTGGTAGGGTTACCGAAGTTGGATTGTTCACCGACAAAATTGAAGTCAAGAAGACAGACCTGACCGATGAAGAGATTGACCGCAAGCTTAAAGACAAGCTGGCCAAGTTCATGGGCGTGCAAGACGCTGATGTTATCGAGGATATAGACGAAGTTAGTACTAACCAACAACCCGCCGATGAAACTGAACGACTTGACACTGAGTCCAACTGAGATTCAAGCTATCCAAAAAGCCCTCCCAACCTTGAGTCTGGCGGAAAAGGTGGAGCTTATGGGTATGTTGGAGGAACGCGAGAAACGCTACAGCGTCAACGCCGGTCGTACAAACATAATTGAGTTTTCCAAGTACGTCTACCCCGGATTCAAAGTAGGGCCACACCACAGAAAGTTGGCCAAGATATTCCAAGATGTAATTGAGGGTAAAAAGAAGAGAGTAATTATCAACATTGCCCCACGTATGGGTAAGTCCGAGTTCTCGTCTTACCTGTTCCCCGCGTTCTTTCTAGGTAATTACCCTAACAAGAAAATTATCATGGGAACGCACACTGCGTCGCTGTCTGAAGATTTTGGACGGCGGGTTCGTAACTTACTGGATGATGAGCAGTATCATGAGCTATTTCCTCAAACAATTATTGCAGATGATCAGAAGGCTGCTGGAAAGTGGAGTACTGCTGCTGGTGGCCAGTATTATGCTGCCGGTGTGGGTGGCGCTCTGGCTGGGCGTGGTGCTGATTTATTTGTTATCGACGACCCTCACTCGGAACAAGACGTCAAAGCAAACAGTCGTCTAGCGTTTGACACGGCGTGGAGTTGGTTTCAAACTGGCCCGTTGCAACGTCTGATGCCGGGCGGGGCAATCATAGTAATTATGACGCGCTGGGGGCCACTGGACTTAACCGGCAGACTAATACAGTATCAGGTAAGTAACCCCGAAAGCCCACGCTGGGAGATTGTGGAGTTGCCAGCCATTCTGAACGAGGACACAGAGAACGAGAAATCTCTTTGGCCAGAGCAGTGGCCACTGGAAGCCCTCAAAAGCGCAAAGTCCTCAATGGACCCCCGCTACTGGAACGCGCAGTACATGCAGCAGCCGACCTCAGACACGGCGGCAATCATCTCAAGAAAACACTGGCGCATATGGGAGGGGGACGAGCCACCTACCTGTGAATACATCATCCAGTCATGGGACACGGCGCATGAAACCAAAACAACCTCCGACTATTCTGCCTGTACTACTTGGGGGGTCTGGTACAACGAGGAGGAGAACGACAAGCCCCAGCTTATCCTCCTTGACGCTTTCAAAGACCGGATCGCATTCCCAGAACTCAAACAAGTCGCCTTCAAGCACTGGAAGGAATGGCAACCCGATGCCTTCATTGTGGAGAAAAAGGCAGCAGGTGGGCCACTGATCCAAGAGCTTAGGGCGATGGGCATCCCTGTACAAGAATTTACACCAAGCCGTGGAAACGATAAGATGGTGCGTGTGCAGGCTATTGCGGACTTGTTCTCCTCTGGTATGGTGTGGGCACCTGACACACGTTGGGCACGCGAAGTGATTGAGGAGGTTGCGGCCTTCCCCGTTGGCGAGCACGATGACTTTGTGGACACGACCAGCCAAGCACTGCTTCGATTCAGACAAGGCGGCTTCATCACGCTAGACACGGATGAGCCAGATGAACAACGGTTTTTCAAACGTCGCAGTGCGGCGTACTACTGATGGAACAATTTTTTTACGAACTCCTAGTTCCGTCGTCTATTGCGGACGAGGCGTTAGCGTTTAGCAAAAACAATGAGGTCTGGCACCTTTACTACAACTTTGAGGCGGCACGACTGCCAATAGAGCTTGTGATCAAAGAGCCAATGCTCATGTGGTTAGCCAAAAATAAATTTGACTTTCATGTGGGCGTTATAAAACTACCTCCCAATACCTGCTACAAATGGCACTCGGACACGGACCGGCAGGTTGGCATCAATATGCTATTGGAAGATAATGGCAGCAAGTGCTTATTTGCAGAGGACACGGAGGACGTTTCTTTTCCCATCATTGAACTTGCGTATAAGCCTAGCAAGTATTACGTCTTCAACACGAGACGACAGCATACGGTGTTCAATTTTGCTGGAACCCGGTACTTGTTAACAGTTGAGTTTCTTGGCAAAGACCGAGGCTTAACTTATACGGATATTTGCAACGTATTTAAGGATAATCATGGCAACCAACATAGATAAAGCACTGTACCAACAACCCCAAGGCATGGAAGAACTGGCACAAGAAGAAGAGGCCGTTGAGATTGAAATTGTTGATCCTGAAGCGGTCAACATTCGCGCCGGTGGTTTAGATATAAGCATCATCCCCGGTGAAGAAGAGGATGACTTTAACGTGAACTTGGCTGAGGACATGGACGAGGGTGCGATGTCTTCACTGGCGGGAGACTTGAGCGGAGACGTTGAACAAGATAGAGGCTCACGCAAAGATTGGGAGAAAGCCTATACCGAGGGTTTGAAGCTCTTGGGTTTGAATTACGAGGAAAGAACGGAGCCTTGGAACGGAGCTTGTGGTGTATTTCACCCTATGATTACAGAAGCAGTGGTGCGGTTCCAGTCAGAAACAATTACTGAACAGTTCCCAGCCGCAGGCCCAGTGCGCACAAAAATAATTGGTAACGAGACTCCGGAGAAGCAAGAGGCGGCGGTTCGTGTTGAGGCTGACATGAACTATGAGTTGACAGAGGTCATGCGTGAGTTCCGCCCTGAGCATGAGCGTATGTTGTGGAGCTTGCCAGCTACCGGTTCGGCGTTTAAGAAGGTCTACTATGATCCCAATTTGGGACGCCAAGTATCTATATTTATACCAGCAGAAGACATTATTCTGCCCTACGGAACGACCGATTTAGACACTTGCTACCGCTTGACACACGTTATGCGCAAGACCAAGAACGAGATATTGAAACTCCAGCAAGCAGGCTTTTACCGTGATATTGAGTTACCTGACCCTAGCAAAGAACAAGACAACATTAAGAAGGCCAAGGACAAAGAAACAGGCTTCTCTGATTTAAATGACGAGCGTTACACCCTGTACGAGTGCCATGTGGACTTGGTGTTGGAAGGAGATGAGGATAAAGATGACGACGGTGAACCTACCGGCGTAATGCAACCATACGTAGTTACCCTAATAAAAGGAAGCAATGATGTCCTCGCCATCCGCAGAAACTGGAACCAAGATGACTCCCTCAGACTCAAACGACAACACTTCGTTCACTACCAATACATCCCGGGTTTTGGGGCTTACGGCTTCGGCCTTTTCCACCTCATCGGAGGATACGCCAAGTCAGCCACCAGTCTCATGCGTCAGCTCGTCGATGCTGGGACGCTTTCTAACTTACCCGGAGGTCTTAAGACTCGCGGAATGCGCATTAAGGGAGACGACACCCCCATCGCTCCCGGAGAGTGGAGAGACGTAGACATAGGTTCTGGGGCACTGCGTGACAGCATCTTGCCTTTACCCTACAAGGAACCTTCCGTAGTTCTGGCTGGGCTGTTAGACAAGATCGTAGAAGAGGGCCGTCGTTTTGCCGCAACAGCGGATATGAACGTGTCGGACATGTCTGCACAGGCTCCTGTGGGCACAACACTGGCTCTTTTGGAGCGCCAGCTTAAAGTTATGTCTGCGGTTCAAGCCCGTCTGCACTACACATTCAAGCAAGAGTTGCGTCTGTTGGCGGCAATCATCCGTGACTACACCGAGTCAGATTACGACTATGACCCCATTGATGCACCCCGCAAGGCTAAACAATCAGACTACGACCACATTGACATCATCCCTGTAAGTGACCCCAACGCGGCAACAATGAGCCAGCGGGTTGTGCAGTATCAAGCTGTCATCCAGATGGCGCAGATGGCTCCCGATATTTATGACTTGCCGCAGTTGCACCGCAACATGCTTCAGGTTTTGGGTATTAAGGATGCTGACAAGCTTGTGCCCCTGCCGGACGAGATGAAACCAAAAGACCCCGTGTCTGAGAATATGGCAGCGCTGCGTCTAGAGCCGTTAAAAGCTTTCTTATATCAAGACCACGAGTCCCATATTAAGGTGCACATGATGGCAATGCAAGACCCCACCGTCATGCAGTTGATTGGACAAAACCCCAAGGCCGGTCAGATACAAGGTGCAATGATGGCGCACGTTGCGGAGCACGTAGGATTTGCTTACCGGCAAAAGATAGAGCAACAAATGGGTATGCCTCTGCCTCCAGAGGGAGAGAAGATGCCACCTGAGATGGAGATACAACTTTCCGGCATGATGGCGCAAGCCGCAGCTCAAGTTTTACAACAGAGTCAAGCGCAGCAAGCCCAGCAACAAGCCCAACAACAACAGCAAGACCCGTTGGTCCAGATGCAGCAACAAGAGTTACAGATCAAACAGCAAGAACTTCAAATCAAGCAACAAGACTTGCAACTTAAAGCGCAAGAGATGCAAGGCCGCTTGGAACAAGAGTTACAGATTAAACAACAAGAAATTCAAATCAAACAACAAGACTTGCAACTTAAAGCGCAAGAGATGCAAGGCCGTTTGGAGTTGGACAACAAGCGCCTTGAAGTAGATGCTATGGGTAAAGCGGGGCAGATACAACAACAAAAAGCAACGGCAAACATTACCGCAATGGGTAAGGCTGGAGACTTAAAACGTCAACGGCAACAAATGGAGATGAACGCAAGAAACCAACAA
>Ga0209135_1000467_pt1 | contig 14646 bp, 16 predicted proteins | sample LauGreSBDMM110SD_4_FD_187570 | JGI IMG/M metagenome (GOLD analysis project Ga0209135, IMG submission 187570) | Freshwater lake microbial communities from Lake Michigan, USA - Su13.BD.MM110.SD (SPAdes) (version 3) | ecosystem: Environmental > Aquatic > Freshwater > Lake | place: Lake Michigan... | reverse complement strand
TTCAGCCGAGAAGATCTGGCGTCAGATAGAAGGCATTGGCGGTGAACATGGATGGTTTGGTTCTGATCTTCTCTGGTGGGCGCGCGGACTTATAGATCGTGCAGTCGGCGGAGTGGGTCTGCGTCGTGGGCGACGGGATCCAGATTATCTACGCATCGGTGAGAGTTTGGATTTTTGGAGAGTCGATGAGTTAGAGCCTGGCCGTAGATTAAAACTTTATGCAGAGATGGTTCTGCCCGGAAAGGCGTGGCTGGAGTTCACCGTTACATCCGAGAATGGAAAGACTCGTCTTGTGCAAGAGGCAACTTTCTATCCGCGTGGATTGGGAGGCCAGTTGTACTGGCATGCGATCGCACCTCTTCATCTCTTTGTCTTTCCAACGATGCTACGCAATATTGTAAAACAGGCAAGAAAGAGTGCATGAGTTCACGCGCAAAGGTTTGACGATGGATGATTACCAACGATGGAGTGAGAAAATTTCTATTGGCCAAGCGGGTTTTATTCCGCCATCATCACATCAGGGTTCACCGATTCCGCGATTTGCAATCGTGAATCCTCAGACCAAGAGCAGCGATATCGAGTTGATGCTCGCGCGGCTCGTAAATCCCACACTTCGGTCTAACTCCGTTCTAAGATTAGTTACATGTCTGCGTTAGAAAACTCCGAGACAGTTGGTTCGCCATTGACCGACCTCGAACGACGCATCCTTGAATTCGAACGCAACTGGTGGCGCTTTGCTGGGGCGAAAGAGAGCGCGATTAAAGAGCTCTTTGACCTAACTGCCCCTCGTTACTACCAACTGCTCAACGACCTAATTGATCGAGCCGATGCCCTTGAGGCAGCTCCCATGCTGGTCAAGCGCCTTCGCCGCCTGCGCGAAGCCCGCATGAGCGCTCGCACCGCCCGCTAACCCCCTCTCGTTTTGCAGCCTGGAATAAGAACCTCTAGATTTGGCGTTAGCACTCACAGGCCGAGAGTGATAATTCGGCCGGATTCACCCGATCTATTAGGAGCTAACAACTATGGCAAAGCAGATTGCCTTTAATGAAGAAGCCCGCCGCGGATTAGAGCGCGGAATGAATGTACTTGCAGACGCAGTCAAGGTAACCCTTGGACCCCGCGGTCGCAACGTCGTACTTGAAAAGAAGTGGGGCGCACCAACAATTACTAATGATGGCGTCTCAATTGCGAAAGAGATTGATCTCGATGATCCATGGGAGAAGATTGGCGCAGAGTTAGTTAAGGAAGTTGCTAAGAAGACAGATGATGTCGCTGGCGATGGCACAACTACTGCAACAGTTCTAGCTCAAGCACTTGTGCGCGAAGGACTTCGCAACGTTGCAGCCGGATCGAACCCAATGGCGCTTAAGCGCGGCATTGAAAAGGCAGTGGATGCAATTGTTAACGAACTTGGCGCAATGGCGAAAAGCGTTGATTCCAAGGAGCAGATTGCAGCAACTGCATCTATCTCTGCAGCGGACGCCACCATCGGTGAAATGATCGCCGAAGCAATGGATAAGGTCGGCAAAGAAGGCGTTATCACTGTTGAAGAATCAAACACATTTGGTCTTGAACTAGAACTCACGGAAGGTATGCGCTTTGACAAGGGATATGTTTCACCATACTTCGTCACAGATACCGACCGCATGGAAGCAGTTCTAGAAGATGCCTATGTCTTAATCGTGAACTCAAAGATTTCAAATATCAAGGATCTGGTTCCTGTACTTGAGAAGGTCATGCAATCAGGTAAGCCACTTGCCATCATCGCTGAAGATATTGAAGGCGAAGCACTTGCAACCCTAGTTGTGAACAAGATTAAGGGAACATTTCGTTCAGCTGCAGTTAAGGCACCCGGCTTTGGAGATCGTCGCAAGGCGATGCTGCAAGACATTGCCATCCTTACAGGTGCCACAGTTATTTCAGAAGAAGTTGGCCTCAAGTTAGAGACTGCCGGCCTAGAACTTCTTGGTCGCGCTCGCAAGGTTGTTATCTCGAAGGAAGAGACAACCATTGTTGAAGGCGGCGGAGATGAAGCACAGATCAAGGGACGCGTTGCCCAAATTCGCACCGAGATCGAAAAATCAGATTCAGATTATGACAAAGAGAAGCTGCAGGAGCGGCTGGCAAAGCTTGCTGGCGGCGTTGCTGTCATCAAAGCTGGAGCTGCAACTGAAGTTGAACTCAAAGAGCGTAAGCACCGCATCGAAGATGCTGTGCGCAACGCAAAGGCTGCGGTTGAAGAAGGAATCGTCGCCGGTGGTGGCGTGGCACTTCTTCAGGCAGCAACAGCCGCATTTAAGAAGTTAAAGCTGGAAGGCGATGAAGCAACAGGTGCGAAGATTGTGGAAGTATCAATCGAAGCTCCACTGAAGCAAATCGCAATCAACGCTGGCCTTGAAGGCGGAGTAGTAGTTGAGAAGGTTCGTAACCTCGAAGATGGCTTCGGACTTAACGCAGCAACAGGTGAGTATGTTGACATGATTAAAGCTGGCATCATCGATCCAGCTAAGGTCACACGTTCTGCTCTTCAAAATGCGGCATCAATTGCCGCACTCTTTATTACAACAGAGGCAGTAATCACCGATAAGCCTGAGCCAAAGGGATCAAACCCGGCGCCACAGGGCGGCGGGGATATGGACTTCTAAATCCTTAGCGTAAAAAGTTAGTAAGGCCCTCGAGATTAACCTCTCGGGGGCCTTCTGCTTTACGATTAGCAGATGAAGGCATTTGATGCAGAATCCGTAGCACGCGATGCCGCCTTGGCAGATGCCGAATTTGCGACTCAAGTTGGTGACTTCGTTTCAGTTGAATACGATGACGATAATCGCGTAGCCACATATCTTTTTGTAGCTGTTATTGCCGGCTATGTCGGATGGCGTTGGTGCATCACCCTTGCCAAAGTAGATAAAGATGCCGAACCAACTATCTGCGATGTCGTTATCTTGCCTGGCCCAGATTCACTGATTGCTCCCGATCACATTCCTTATCTGGATCGCATCTTGCCGGAAGATATTGAACCGGGCGCCATTGTTCCCAGTATTTTGGAGGACACCCGACTTGTTCCTGGTGTGAACGCACTTGTGCACGATGAAGACCTGGATGCAACCCAAGTATTTGATTTAGGTTTAGCGCGCCCGCGCGTGCTCTCTATTGAAGGACGCGATCAAGCAAGTAAGCGTTGGTATTCAGGTGATCGCGGACCGAATACTCCCTTGGCCCAAGGTGCTCCTAAGCCATGCGCGTCCTGTGGATTCTTCCTTCCAATCGCTGGCTCATTGCGTTCCGCATTTGGCGTCTGTGCCAATGCGATAGCACCTGATGATGCACGCGTAGTTTCAGTGGACCACGGGTGCGGGGCACATAGCGAAGCGACCTTGTAAGCGTAAAAAACCAGTAGCACGCCCCGTAGTAAATGCGATAAATTAGATCCCTGTCCGAATCCCCTCGGCTACACCAAAGAAGAAAATTTAGGAGTACGTGCAATGCCTACCGGAAAAGTTAAATGGTTTTCCCTTGAAAAAGGCTTTGGATTTATTGCATCCGATGAAGGCGAAGATGTCTATCTAGCCGGATCAGCACTCCCAGAAGGTGTTGCAACTGTTAAGCCTGGAACAAAGCTTGAGTTCAGCGTGATTGATTCTCGTAAGGGACCACAAGCAATGTCTGTGCACATCATTGATGCACCGGTTTCTTTGGCGGAAAATTCCCGCGTTAATAGCGATGATCTCGCGGCGATGATTGAAGACACCATCAAGATTCTTGATCGTGTGGGAAATGGTCTTCGTCAGGGACGCCATCCATCAGGTGCTGAAGCAGAACGCCTTGGTCGCGTTCTTCGCGGTATTGCTTCCCAACTAGAAGCTTAAATACCGCTGCGCCTACTACGGCGGATTGAGTAACGAATTCCGATAACGCCTAAGCCGGCGCCCACAACACAGGTCCAAACGATTTTGGATTCTGCGCCAATAACTACTGCGACAGCGCCGGCAGCTATCCAAGCAATAGTTCCCACTGCAATAAGGGTGACTACATTTTTGATATTACTTGCCATGGTTAAAGCCTAACCTTAGTTACCAAGAAAAATAAGGGCTACTAGTGCAATAAGTGTGAGTACTGTGATAAGTCTGCGGCTCTTATAGTTCATGTGCTGGCTCCGCATGCGAAGGTATGAATTGAATAACAGCATATGCGATCACCATTAGGACTGGCACCATCAAATATGCGCGCGAGATTCCAAGGTGATCACCCAGAACTCCAAGTACGAATGGGGAGAGTCCGATAGCACCACCGGCTGCCAGGGAGTTCTTTCCCATTGCTAAATCGGGACGACCATCACTCAGGCCGATTAGTCTCAAAGATGAGAGTGTGAACTGACTTGATACCCCAATGCCAGTAACTAGTAGTGCGAAGAAGCTAATTGCTAAGTTGTGTGAGAACCATAGGCTGGCAAAGCCAATGAACTGGGTGGTGATAAATATCTTCAGTTGCGTATCAATCTCCCATTGCTTAAGCAGAAGCGGTCCATACCAACGCCCAATTGCCATTCCAGAACCGAATGCCACCACCGCAAGAGTTGCGATCGCAGGTGTGGCATTAGTGCGGTCTCGAATAAGTGCTGCCGCCCAGAAAGAGATGGCGAACTCGCTAGCGATACATGCAAAGAAACCAAGCCAGGAAATCCAGAAGTGTCCGGAAAGTTTGCCGCCTTGTGGTCCATCTTCGTGCGGCACATGCACCTGCTCATCTTTAATTCTGCGAAAGAAAAATAGATAGAGCACAAATGGCAAGACCGCCAAGATTCCGATGCGCCATTGATCGCGGAAACTATCTGCGACCAGTCCCACAGTCAGCGTGCCGATGACATAACCGAGGGAACCAATTGCATTTGCTTGTGTGAGCGCCACCGCTGATTGCTTGCCAAAGTGCCCCGTCAGGGAAGTGACAAAGTTATTAATTACAACTGAGATTCCAAAACCGGCAACAAGTGCTGCCAGAATTGTGAGTTCAACTGGGGGAGCTGCAACAAATCCGATCATGCCAATGGAGAAAATGATGAGACCAATCCACCCAGTACTAGAGCGACCAAATCTATGCACCAGATGCGAGTTAGAAAGACCGGCCATGATTGAGGCAACACCCATGGCAGTTCCATGAAGACCAGCGATAGTAAGTGATGTGCCTTGATCTGCGCGGAGCAACGGTTGTGATGGACCGAATGCTCCAAGGAAGAAATTGACAGAGGTGCCTTGTAGTGCGATTGTCCAGAAAAAGGCGTCGTGCTTTACTTTCTGGGCCATGAACTAAAGCTGGGAGACGACAAAGTCGATTGATGCCGTGAGTGCATCAATATCGGCTGGGTCGACAGCGGGGAACATGCCGATACGAAGCTGGTTCTTACCAAGCTTGCGATATGGCTCGGTATCCACAATTCCATTGGCGCGAAGTGCTGCTGCAACTACTGTTGCATCAATGGCATCATCAAAGTTAATAGTTCCAACAACATTTGAGCGCTGGGCCGGGTTGGTAACAAATGGTGTTGTGTAGCTGGTCTTTTCCGCCCATCCATAGAGACGTGATGCGGAATCAGCGCTGCGACCAGCTGCAAACTTTAGGCCGCCATTGGCATTGATCCATTTGAATTGCTCATCAAGGAGCATCAGAGTGATAAGTGCTGGAGTGTTATATGTCTGGTCAAGACGTGAGTTTTCAATGGCAATGCTGAGATCAAAGAATGCCGGAATCCAACGACCACTTGCCTTAATCTTTTCAGAACGTGCAATTGCAGCTGGGCTCATGAGTGCCAGCCAGAGACCGCCATCTGATGCAAATGATTTCTGCGGTGCAAAGTAGTAGGTATCAAATTCTTTAGCGTTCACATCAAGGCCGCCAGCAGCAGAAGTTGCATCAACTAGAACGAGTGCGCCATCTGTTCCAGCTGGGCGCTTGATTGGCATCGAAACACCTGTTGAAGTTTCGTTATGTGTTAGGGCATAGACATCGATACCGGCTTCGGCGACAGCATCTGGATGCGTGCCGGGCTCAGATTTAATAACAGTAGGTTCTCCAAGGAAAGGTGCTTCCTTGGCAGAGGCGGCAAACTTTGATGAAAATTCACCGAAAACTAAGTGCTGTGAACGATCTTCAATCAAGCCAAGGGTTGCGATATCCCAGAATGCGGTAGATCCACCATTGCCCAGAATGACTTCGTAGCCTTCAGGAAGAGCAAAGAGTGATGAGAGACCTTCGCGCACACTTTTGACAACGTTCTTTACTGGCTTTTGGCGGTGAGATGTTCCGAGAATGTAATTTGCACCGGGTGCGGTAAGTGCTGCAAGTGCTTCGGGGCGAATCTTTGATGGACCACAACCAAAACGTCCATCACGTGGCTTGAGGTTCTCTGGAATAATTATCTCTGCGCTCATGGGCAAAGACTAAGGGTAGTAACGACTTACTTCCCAATCCGAAGATGTGTTATCCCGCTCATAGCGCAGGCGATCATGTAAGCGGGAGTAACGCCCCTGCCAGAATTCGATGCTAATTGGCGTGACGCGATAACCACCCCATTGCGGTGGGCAGGCAACCGTTGTTCCTTCCGGCCATTTCTGCGCAGCCCCGGCAAAGCGCTGTTCAAGTTCTTCGCGAGATGAGAGCGGGGCCGATTGCGCAGATGCCCAGGCACCAATCTGAGAATTCCATGGACGAGTTGCAAAGTAATCTTCAGATTCTGCCCGGGAAATCTTTGTCGCAAATCCGCTTATCGAAACTTGTCGCTCCATGGCATACCAAGGAAAAAGCAGAGTGACTTGGTCATGTAATTCAATCGCTTGGGCTTTACGAGATGAATAGTTGCTAAAGAATGTAAATCCACCTTCGGAAATATCTTTGAGTAAAACAGTACGGGTGCTGATGGCATCGGCGCCGCGGGCATCACTACCTAGCGTTGATAAGACCATCGCATTAGCTTCCACAATAAAATCATTAGCCGCAGCTTCACTGAGCCAGCCACCAAACGCGGCAAAGGGATCAGCCGGCAAGGACTCGAGTCCGACCTCGCCATAAGAGCGGCGCATGGCCCTGATTGCATCGCGTTCCATCTGGCTCATAGATGTATCGAACCTCACTTTCGGCGTGAGTGCACCCCCGTCTGATGTGGTGGTCAGCACCCCCGCGTTAGGTGCAGAATTACCCCGGAAACAACCTTGAAGGAGCCCACTGTGTCAGATGATTTCAAGCCAGGCCTGGAAGGCGTAATTGCATTCGAGTCTGAAATTGCAGAGCCAGATAAAGAAGGTAGCGCTCTTCGCTACCGCGGCGTTGATATCGAAGACCTCGTAGGACGCGTTTCATTTGGAAATGTATGGGGACTGCTAGTTGATGATGAATTTAATCCAGGCCTACCAAATGCGGAAGCATTCCCACTGCCTGTTCACTCAGGTGATGTTCGGGTAGATATTCAATCTGCGATTGCAATGCTGGCACCAGCTTGGGGCTTTAAGCCACTACTTGATATTTCAGATGAAGAAGCACGTAGCAACCTTGCTCGCACATCAGTCATGGTTCTTTCATACCTGGCCCAAGCTGCCCGCGGAATTATTGCAAAGCCAGTGCCTGAGGCAGAAATTGATAAGGCTCACACAGTTGTGGAGCGCATGATGATTCGCTGGCGCGGAGAACCTGATCCAGCACACGTTCGCGCCATCGATGCTTACTTTGTATCGGCGGCCGAACACGGAATGAACGCTTCCACATTTACCGGTCGCGTTATTGCTTCAACTGGCGCTGATGTCTGCGCCGCACTTTCGGGTGCTATCGGTGCGATGTCTGGCCCACTACACGGCGGTGCACCATCTCGCGTGCTTCACATGATTGAAGAAGTTGAGAAGACTGGAAATGCCGAAGCCTATGTAAAGGGACTCCTTGATCGTAAAGAACGACTGATGGGATTTGGTCACCGCGTCTATCGCGCCGAAGATCCACGCGCTCGCACACTGCGTCGCACTGCAAAAGAATTGAACGCACCACGTTATGCAGTAGCAGAAGCACTTGAAAAAGCTGCGCTGAAAGAACTTCATGAGCGTCAACCAGATCGTGTGCTTGAGACAAACGTTGAGTTCTGGGCGGCAATCATTCTTGATTTCGCAGAGATTCCATCACCACTATTTACATCGATGTTTACCGCTGCCCGTACTGCCGGTTGGTCTGCCCACATCCTGGAACAAAAGCGCACTGGTCGTTTGATTCGTCCATCAGCACGCTACGTCGGAAAGGCTCCTCGTAAGCCGGAAGATGTCCAGGGCTGGGATGCAACCGTCGAGCAGCTTCACAAGTAATTTCAACTTCTATGCGAAACATCATCTGGTTTCGCCGCGACCTACGCATTGGTGATCATCCGGCGCTGCTAGCGGCGATGGAAAACAGTGATGAAATTGTGCCGCTCTTTATTCTAGATAAAGCACAGATTGCTGAAGCTGGCGAAAAACTACTTGCCTATATGGGGCAATCGCTACGCGCACTTGATGAATCACTGGGTAATACCTTGCACATCATTGAAGGTGATCAAGTCGAAGTCTTGCAAGAACTCATTGCGCGTTATGAGGTGAAGGAAGTTCATATCTCGGCCGAGTATGAGCGCTATGGCGCCAAGCGCGATGCACGAGTAGAAGCTGCGGGAATTCCACTTATTCGTACCGGCTCCCCTTATGCAGTTGCGCCAGGTCGGGTACGTAAACCAAGTGATGACACACCGTACAAGGTCTACACACCTTTCTACCGTGGATGGCGCACACATGGCTGGCGCGCACCTGCTGCAACACCAAAAAACATTAAAGCCCCCACACCACCAGCGCAGTACCGAGCATTTCCAGATTTTGTAATGCCCCAAGATGTACGCGTCATTGAAGCGGGAGAGGCGGCCGCACTCAAGCGATTTAAAGAGTTTTCTAAGCAGGGCCTAGATTCTTATGACGAGAATCGAAACTTTGCCGGCATTGATGGCACCTCAAAGCTGAGTACCTATTTGAAGTTTGGCGAGATTCATCCGCGCACCTTGCTGGCAGATTTAGGTGAGAGCAAAGCACATGACACATTCCGAAAAGAGATAGCCTGGCGCGAGTTCTATGCCGATGTGCTCTGTAATAACCCAGATACTGATACCGATTACTACGCGCCGAGATTTAAAGAGATGCGTTATGACAAGCCCGGAAAGCAATTTAAAGCATGGTGTGACGGAAAGACTGGCTACCCATTTGTCGATGCTGCCATGCGCCAATTGGTGCAAGAAGGTTGGATGCATAATCGCACCCGCATGGTGGTGGCATCATTTCTGGTAAAGGATCTGCATCTGGAATGGCAGTTAGGTGAGCGCTTCTTTGCCCAGCACTTAGTTGATTACGATGTTGCATCCAATGCCCATGGATGGCAATGGACTGCCGGTACTGGCACCGATGCCTCTCCTTATTACCGCGTCTTTAACCCAATCGAACAGGGAAGACGCTTTGATGAAAACGGTGACTACATTCGCAAATACGTGACAGAACTTACACATTTAAGTGCGGCCGAGATTCATGAACCCTGGCTATTTCTTGATGGTTATTCGCAGAATTATCCAGAACGCATAGTCGATCATGCGGTAGAGCGGATTGAGTCACTCGAGCGGTTAAAAGAAATTAAGGCAGATAAGCCCGAAAAACCAGCGTAGTTCTATTGCATCTGCAAATCATTCGCAATTTTACTTGAGCCCATTACTTAACTATCTTTTCCCCTGTATTAAGCAACTAGGTAAGGGAGTCACGATGTTCTTCACGAAGCGTCGCGTTATTGACTACTGCCGCATTTCTACCACCGGTTGCTGATTTAGCTTTTTTCGCATTTTCTAGCTTTACCAAATCTATCTCCATACCAAACACAAACAAAGGAAAAAAATGTCAATTTCAAGAAAAGTATTAGCTGCAGCAGCAGTCGCAGCGCTCTTCACATCAACTGGTGTTATCCCAGCTGATGCACGTCCAAAGAATCAAGCTCGCGCAGTTGCGCAACCTGATTGGCTAGAACAGAACATCGATAATCCAAATGTTCGTATCATCGAGGTAAGCACTGAACCTGGACTTTATGAGCGTGGACACATTAAGAATTCAATTAAGTTTGTTTGGCACACCGATCTCGTCGACACCGTAAATCGCGACATTATCAGCCAAGCCAACTTCACCGCACTTGTTCAAAAAGCTGGAATCAGCGATGACACCACCGTTGTTCTCTACGGCGATAAGAACAACTGGTTTGCGGCATGGGGAGCCTGGATATTTAATATCTACGGTCAAAAAGATGTCCGCGTTCTAGATGGTGGAAGAGTTAAGTGGGAGAAAGATGGTCGCGCTCTCACCTCTGCTGTTCCAACATTTAAGGCCGGTAACTTTGTGGCAAATAACGCTGATAAGAATCTTCGTGCCAGCTTGGTAAAAGATGTTCTTCCGGTTGCCAAGAAGATCAAGAGAGCTGACCTAGTTGATATCCGCGGCGCAGATGAATTCAGCGGAAAGCTCTTTGCAGCTCCTGGTTTCCAGGAGTTATCAGTACGTGCCGGCCATATCCCGGGTGCAATTAACGTCCCATGGGGTGCGAATGTAAATGCAGATGGAACCTTTAAAACTGTGGCAGAGCTCAAGAAGCTCTATGCAGATAAAGGCATCACTGGCGCAGAACAGATCATCACATACTGCCGTATTGGTGAGCGTTCATCACTGACATGGTTTGTACTCAGCGAAATTCTCGGATATCAAAAGGTAAAGAATTACGACGGATCATGGACTGAGTATGGAAACTCAGTAGGTGTCCCAATTAATAACCCTTCCGGAACAATTTGGGGAGCTGCGTAATTATTAACTCACAGCAGTCAGAGAAGAGCCCCGATCACCTCGGGGCTCTTCTTCCTGTGTGGACCCGCGCTGAAAAGATCCGAACTGCTATCTCACTTGGGGTAATTGCTGCGCTATTGGCAACTGCATTCCTACTTTCATCATCGGAGAACTCTTCAACTGCTCCAATCTCACTTTTAATTGGCGTCAGCCTTGGCTTACTGCTTGAACGTGGTCGATTCTGTTTCTTCTGTATTTTCCGTGATGGAATTGAAGATAAGAACACCACGCCATTTCTATCAATTCTTATTGCGATTGCTACCGGATCTATCGGTTACGCAATCATCTTCGGACAGTTTCTCCCCGATACAACTACCGAACGCCTTCCGCCGGTAGCCCACATTGGACCTGTGAGTTGGGTGCTCGTGCTTTCTGCCTTTGCATTCGGCATTGGTATGGCACTTTCCGGTGCATGCATTAGTGGTCACTTGTATCGCTTGGGCCAGGGCTATCTTCGGGCAATCCCGGCGCTGATTGGAACTCTTATAGGTTTTGTACTTGCATTTCTCTCCTGGAGCTGGCTTTATTTGAAGGCAATCGCAGATGCGCCCACTATTTGGTTGCCGCATTACTTTGGATATTCAGGTTCTCTCATCATTACCTTTATTGCTCTCATTGCACTTGCTCACTTTGTCATCAGAAAAGGCAAGAACTCAGATCCACTACGCGTGGCCTATGAAGGACAGATTTCTATCGCAGCATCACTAAAACGAGCAATTACTGATCGTTGGAGTCCAATCACAACTGGGTTGCTCGTGGGAGTAGTTGGAACTATCGCATACCTTCGAGTTGAACCACTCGGTGTTACGCGCCAAATCAGCACGCAAGCGAGAACTTTTATGACTGATAATAAAATTGGCGATGAGACTCTGGTTGGCCTTGATCGGATGGCTGGTTGTATTGCCGTTATCTCGGAGACCATCACAAACAATGGTTGGTTAATCATCGGAATCGTGGCATCTTCATTTGCAGCTGCCTTCGCTGGCAATCGCTTTAAGCCAGCGCTTCCTACAGTGCGAAATGGCGCCACAGCGCTGCTTGGTGGAATTCTCTTAGGTTGGGGCTCAATGATTTCACTTGGCTGCACGATTGGAGTTCTGCTCTCAGGCACACAAGCATTTGCACTCTCTGGTTGGGTCTTCTTCGCCTTTGTATTTCTTGGTAGTTGGGTCGGAATCAAAGCCAAGCTTCACACGCTCTAAGTTACTGGCGGGAAAGAACTCCAGCACCAGTTCTTTTGGCTTCATACATGGCAGCATCAGCACGTTCAAGTAAGTTATTTTCTCCATCATTGTGAGCGTGGCCAATGCTGACGCCAATATTAATAGTGTGGCCACGGATGATAAATGGATAACTTAAGGTGGCTTGCAGCGCAAATGCTGCCTCCAAGGTAGTTTCATAGCTGCCATTTATTAACACACCAAATTCATCACCACCGAGCCTGGCAAGGACTGACCCAGTTGGTAGTGATCGACTAAATCGCTGCGCCACTTGTTGCAAAATTAGATCTCCTACCTCGTGGCCATACTTATCGTTCACCGGTTTAAATTCATTGAGGTCAAGGAGTAAGAGCGCACCTTCGGTCTCTGAATAGGTAGCAAGTTCTGCCACCAAACGACGACGATTAGGAAGTCCGGTTAGTTCATCAGTGCGCGCTAATACCTTCTCTTCACCAAGATTTCGTGCTTGTCTAATTACTATCGTCATTCGGATGAAGGCTAGAAAGAGGGTGGCGATAGTAGGAATTAAAATGTAGATAGAGAAGATTCCTGGACGTAGCGCCATCAGCGCCAGCAGTGTGGGGCTGATAAATATTGAGAGTGCAGTAAAGACAGGATGGATTGTTATTTCAGATGTAGTTGAGCTCTGGGCATGCCAAAAGGAATTAGCAATGACGACGATTCCTATCAGCCAGCCATCATCGGTGATTTGTCCGAAGGTGTAGCTATTGTTGACAGAGAGCCATAAGTAGAACAAATCTGATGCGCTAAAGATAAGAATTCCAAGAAAGAGCAGCAGCGCCCGCTTTTGTAGCCGGTGGGTGATCACCGCTATCGCAGCCAAGATAAGAAGTAATAAATCTGATACTGGAAATAGCAGTGAGAAGAATTGATCCTGCACATCAAAGATAGATTCTGGGAAAACTTTCGAGAGAAAGGCCGCGGTGGCAATTGCTGAAATACCGAGGCCAAAGATCGCTGAATCAAGTACTTCTATCGGATTTAAGCGACGCCCACGCGAAAGCGCCCGAGGAATGGCAACGAGTAAGAATGGGTAGAAAAAGACATAACTGAGCTGGGCCAGAAATTGTGAAGTGTTGGAGAGAGTATAGAAATCACCATAGCTGTTGAGTAATGAACCAACGCCCCAGAAACCAATGGCAAGTGAGGCGGTCGCAACCGCAACCGGGTCATTACTCAGAGGCGCCTGCGTAATTGCAGCGATAGCAAAGAGCCAGATTGCGTTGTAGAGAAAGAGATCTAGGGCGAGTGAGTTGCTCTGGATAAAGAGCTTAAGAAAGAGATGAAGCAGTAGCAGTGCCACCGGAAGCAATCTGATGGCGCGATACACCTAAGAATTCAACATGGGTACTGCCACCTAATGAATAGGGGAAGCGTTACTGCACCTGATAGGGCGGCTTAGTAGCCCTTCTTGCAGAGTAAGCCGGCAGATGATTTTGCATCTGAGACGCTATCTTTGAATGCAGCTGGAGCACTGAGTAAGAGCGCCTTCTTTGACTCAAGATCAGTTACCTGTGCCGAAAGCTTTGACTTGGAGCTACTGAGAATAAGTACAGCATTTGCAAGTTTTGATAGCGCGCTGGAAAGCGCCAGTTTTTCAGATGCATTATTGGAGGCGTTCATAGAGGCCTGTGACTTTGTCACCTGCGCGCGCGCATTTTCATATGCTGTTGTCACACTCGCAAGGGCAGCGACCGCTTTCTCAAGATCAGCGTCAAGTTCAGCAGTCTGGGCCGAGATATCACCTACGCTTTTCTGCGCCTTAACAGCGGCTTGAAATTGAGTAATTGCGGTAATGCACTCAACAGATAACCAGGTGAGTTTTGAATTCTTGACCATCGCATTTTTAGCACATTTGTACTTATAGCCAGAGACAGAAACTGTGGCATTGACCTTTGAGCAGGCAGTCCCGTTGCTGATTTTGGCAGCAGATGCTGGAGCTGCGAAAAGTCCACCGGCGATAACTACACCTGAAAGTAATGTGGCTACTAATTTGCGGGACATTTTGATCCTCCGTCGGGTATGCGGTAATGGTAGCGATGCTCGGTTAAATTCCTGGGTAAAGGCGCTCTTTCCAGCATAGAAAATCGTGTGAATTTCCAATCTCAAAATGCGTGTATGATTAACCCATCGACGCACCCGGCATCGATGTACTTCCCCCAAAGTGCGCCACATGGCCACTTACTTGCGAGTCTTATCAAGACCCTGATGGCCCTAGTTCACCTAGCTGGCCGATCTAACCGAGACGCGCTTGTCGTCTCGATTGGTATCTATTTTCATGTCTCTACAAACACGTACCCCTGCCCCCGGCAAAGCTCGTCGCGCCGCAAAAGGCAAGCCTCGTCACACAACTGCCCAGAAGGCTGCGCGTAAGACCGTTGTTGCTAAGCCTGCTGCTCGCGGAACTGCCAAGCGCAGCGCTGAGTCAAAGCCAGCAGTAGTCAAGTCAACTATTGCCAAGAAGGCAGCTACCCAACGTCATTCAGATCGCGAAG
>Ga0209135_1000463_pt1 | contig 14681 bp, 14 predicted proteins | sample LauGreSBDMM110SD_4_FD_187570 | JGI IMG/M metagenome (GOLD analysis project Ga0209135, IMG submission 187570) | Freshwater lake microbial communities from Lake Michigan, USA - Su13.BD.MM110.SD (SPAdes) (version 3) | ecosystem: Environmental > Aquatic > Freshwater > Lake | place: Lake Michigan... | reverse complement strand
TACTCACATTGAATTGGAATTAAAGCTTCCTTTGCAGCCGTGAATGCGTTAATTGTTAATAAACCTAGTGATGGTGGGCAATCAATGAAGATGTAATCGATTGTTTCACCGACTGCTGCGCGATCTGCAACTAACTCTTCGATTGCCTCTTTTAAACGCATCTCACGTGCAACCATGGGAACAAGTTCAATCTCTGCTTGTGCAAGTGAGGTACTCGATGAAACGCATTCAAGTGAGGGAAAGCCAGCAACTTTTTGAATTACTTGTGACATTGTTGAATCACCCATCAACACTTCATAAATTCCTGCGTTCTCTTGGTGCTCAACACCAAGGGCGGTTGATGCATTCCCTTGCGGATCTAGATCAATAACGACAACTTTGAGCCCACCCATAGAAAGAGCTGCAGCTAGGTTGACGGTGGTGGTGGTTTTGCCGACCCCGCCCTTTTGGTTGGCTACGGTGAGGATTCGCAGGGAGGCGGGTTTAGCCATCGCCTCTTTTAGACGGCGGGTGCCAACTACCTTCTTTGTTTCACGTGAATCATTCACGTGGGTAGTTAAGCACCTTTTTTAACTTCAACTATGCGGCTGAGCTCAATTCCCTCCAGATTTACCTCATGGAGGATCGCTTTTGGCACAGATTTCATCTCTTCGTGGGCTTTTTCGCCCTTCATGGCTAGTAATGAGCCGTTGGTCTTTAAAAGGTGCCAGCTGATTTTCTTTAACTTCTCGAGTGGAGCTACCGCTCTGGCTGTTACATAGTGCGCCGTTGCCTTCACATCCTGTGATCGGCCGCGGATTACCTCAATATCAAGTCCCTCAACTGCCTCTTGGAGAAACTCCACGCGGCGCTCAAGGGGCTCAATCAGAGTTACTTTCAGATCTGGGCGGGCCAAGGCGATAACAATTCCAGGAAGGCCTGCCCCAGAGCCGATATCAAAGAGGGTGGCACCTTCTGTGAAAAGGGTGGTTATGGGTAGGCAGTTAAAGATGTGGCGCTCCCAGATGCGGTCAGCCTCGCGGGGACCAATCAATCCACGCTCAATTCCAACTGTTTCTAGGAATTTGGCGTAGGCGTGAACCCGTTCAACATCTGGAAAGTGCCTCGCGATGAGGGTTTCACGTGAAACCTCCACGGATTTAGGCTGGATAGATAACTACGAAACGGTTTGGATCTTCGCCATCAGACTCACTACTGAGGCCTAGATCCTGGATTGTGTCGTGGATAATTTTGCGCTCAAAGGCGTTCATTGGCTTCAACTTGATTGAACTACCAGTTGTCTTTGCCTCTTCAGCCATATCCTCGGCCAACTTCTTGAGCTCTGTGCGGCGCCCAGCGCGGAATCCATCAATATCCAGCATTAAACGGCTGCGATCTCCGGTTGAGGTTTGCACAGCAAGGCGTGTGAGCTCCTGGATAGCATCCAAAACCTCTCCACTTGAACCCACGAGGTGGCTCAGCTTTCCGCCGACAATAGCCAGGGCTGCACGGTCGTTTTCAACATCAATATCGATGTCGCCATCAAGATCTGCGATGTCAAGGAGTGCTTCTAGGTAGTCAGCGGCGATGTCGCCCTCTTCCTCTAGACGTGCCACGCCTTTGGGCGCTTTTTTTGCTTCTACAGCCTCAGTTGCTTCAACGACCTCTGCCACTTCAACAACTGCTTCACTCTTCACTTTTGCCATGATGCCCCCTTTGTCGGGATTGTAGTAATAAGTCCGTTTTGTCTACTTCTACTTCTTCTTTTTCTTCTTTTTTGGCTGCTGGCGCTGACCTTTTTCTTCGATCGTTGTGCCCTCAGAGTTCTCATTTGGGTCGCTGCTCTCAGCTACTCCATTTTTCTTATTGCGCTTTCGTTGAAGCTCTTCAAAAGCTGGAGATCCTGGTGTTGGGTTTCGCTTAATAACGTAGTACTGCTGTCCCCATGTCCATAAGTTTGTCGTTGACCAATAAATCAAAACACCAACTGGAAAGTTAACACCAGTGATTGCAAAAATAACTGGGAATGCATACAACATAATTTTTTGTTGTTGCAACATCATATTATTTGATGAATCCATCTTTGGCATTCCCTTTGTCATTAACTGACGCTGGGTTGTAAATGTCGTTAATGACATAAATGCAATGAGAATAATTGTTACAAGTTTTACAGTTCCATTATCTGAGCCTAAGAATGTTTGCGAAATTGGGGCGCCAAAGAACTCAGCTTGTGCTGCGCTTATTCCATCCTCTGTTGTTAGGACTCCTTTTGCATCGACTGGGACCTTTCCAATTCCGTTTAGAACTGTGAACAAGGCAAAGAAGATTGGTGCTTGAGCCAAGATAGGAAAACATGAGGCGAGCGGGTTTGTCTTGTGCTCTTTGTAGAGCTTCATCATCTCTTCTGATTGCTTCGTGCGATCATCCTTGTACTTCTTTTGAATATCCTTCATGTGTGGTTGAAGGGCGGTTAATGCGCGCTGGCTTTTGATTTGCTTAACAAAGAGTGGGATCAAAATAATACGAATAATGATTACGAGACCGATGATTGCTAGTGACCATGAGACACCGCTGTCGGTTCCAAAGAATGGGGTTAGTAAATTGTGGATTGAAACAATTACCCAAGAAACAGCGATATATAAGGGGTTTAGGATGCCATCCATTAAATAACTACCTTCTCTTTCGGAACTGCATAATCAACACCACCGTGTGACCATGGATTACAACGCAATAAACGCCAGGTGCTCATTGCAATACCTTTGAGTCCGTAGTTTTCAATTGCTGTGACGGCGTATGAAGAACATGACGGGTAATACTTACAACGTGGCCCAAACATTGGTGAGATCCATTTTTGATACACCTTGATAGGTGTGATCAATAACCGCCTCACTTTTGGTTAGCCTTCTCGGAGAATTTTTTTAGGAGTTCTCCGACAATCTTTGTGATCTCTTGCGCAACATCTGCCTCTTGCGCGCTGTTAAGAGCTCGAACCACCAACAAGCCACCGGTTGGTAGTTGTGGGTAGATCTCTCGCAGCGCATGACGTGCTTTGCGAGCAATGCGGTGTCTTGTTACAGAGCCACCAACATTTTTACTGATAATCAATCCTGCGCGAGCAGGTTGATCTAAATTAGTTGGGTAGAGATATCCGACAAAGTTTTGGGTTGAAAATCTCAAACCACTCTTTGTTGCGCGCGCGAAATCGGCGCTCTCAGTAAGGCGTGCGCTTTTTGCAAGCACGGGTATCGGTTATGAACTCTTATGCAGAGAGCTTGGCGCGACCCTTGCCGCGACGAGCAGCAAGTACTGCACGGCCTGCACGGGTTGCCATACGGGCACGGAAGCCATGCTTTTTGGCACGACGACGCGTGTTGGGTTGGAAGGTGCGCTTTGTCATTGAAAACTCCTAATACAGATCTTTTACTCAGGGCCAGAAATATGGGGGAAGCAAGGGTGTAACGGTAGAGGTCTGGGGATAAGCGGGTCAAACTGAGGGCTGGGTTTAGGCTGGGTGGTCCAGATTGTGGATAACCAGTTGCTTTTTTCACCAAATCGCTCTACTTTTCACTCCCCCTCCACAGGTAAATCACTTGTGGGGGGATATACAGGGCTCAACCTGGGGTTTAGACCACAGGCTGTGGATAACCCTGTGGATGAGTTTTTCTATGGAATTGAGGCCTTGGTGAGCGTTATAGAAGTTGAGCTACCCACCCTGTGGGGCCGTGTAATTGAGGAAGTTGCGATCAATGCGCCGCAACACCGAGCATTTTTGCAGTTAACAAAACCATTAGGTCTTCTTCACAACGATGATCAAACAACTTTATTGGTTGCAGCACCTAATCTTTTTGCAAAAGATGTTTTAGAAAGTCGTTTGCGCACTGTTGTTAGTGATGTTTTAACTCGTGAGCTTGGATCAACCACAAATATTGCAGTAACTGTTGATGAGACTTTGGAAGTTGCCACCGCGCCATCCCAAGATGTTGATGTTGAGTTTGTTACTCCAAAAACTGGCATGGGCCGCGATGACTCACCACTCTCAAAATCTGCTGAGACCTCGACTTTAAACCCTCGCTACATTTTTGAAACTTTTGTTATCGGTGCATCAAATCGTTTTGCACACGCAGCCGCTGTTGCAGTGGCAGAGGCACCTGCCAAGGCATATAACCCTTTATTTATTTACGGTGAATCTGGTTTAGGTAAAACTCACTTGTTACACGCTATTGGTGCCTATGCCCAAGAACTCTATGGAAATGTGCGTGTTAAGTATGTTTCATCAGAAGAGTTCACAAACGACTTTATTAACTCTATTCGTGATGATAAGGCCTCTGCTTTCCAACGTCGTTACCGTGATCTAGATATTTTATTAGTTGATGATATTCAGTTCTTGGAAAATAAAGAGCGCACACAGGAAGAGTTCTTCCACACCTTCAACACTTTATATAACGCGAATAAGCAGATTGTTATCTCAAGTGACCGACCACCAAAGCAGTTAACAACTTTGGAAGATCGTCTGCGTTCTCGTTTTGAGTGGGGTTTGATTACAGATATTCAACCACCTGAGTTAGAAACACGTATTGCAATTCTTCGCAAAAAAGCCGCCCAAGATAAGTTGAACGCACCTGATGATGTTCTTGAATATATTGCGAGCAAGATTTCAACAAACATTCGCGAACTTGAAGGTGCGTTAATTCGCGTCACAGCTTTTGCTTCTTTAAATCGCCAGAGTGTTGATTTATCGCTGGCTGAAATTGTTTTAAAGGATTTAATTCCTCATGAATCTAACCCAGAAATTACTGGTGCAACCATCATGGCTCAAACCGCGGCCTACTTCAGTCTGACAATTGATGACTTATGTGGAACATCTCGCTCTCGAGTGTTAGTTAATGCTCGACAGATTGCGATGTATTTATGCCGAGAGCTCACAGAGCTTTCCTTGCCGAAGATCGGCCAAACATTTGGTGGACGTGACCACACAACGGTTATGCACGCCGATAGAAAGATCCGTCAACTGATGGCTGAGCGTCGTTCGATCTATAACCAGGTCAACGAACTCACCACCAGAATTAAGCAGCAAGCGAGATAGATCGCGGTTGATTTGGGCTATTTGTCCGAATTGCCACTCTTTACCCCCAGTTGGGGACAAGTTGTGGATAACTGTGGAGAATGAGGGCAACACCGTGGATAACCTCGGTGGATTAATGAGGAGGAAGGGTGCGGCAGATATGAAGCAGAGTTATACCCACATCTATCCACCTGTTATTCACACCTTATACAAAGCCAATCCCCGCACCGAGCAGGGCTTTTATAACTTACCCACAGAAAATCGCTCTAGTTACTACGACTACCTTTATATACATACATCCAGTTACGCGAATAACCTTTCCACATTACAGAAAAGCCGAGGATAGATATGAAATTTACAGTCGAGCAGTCAGCGTTAGCCGATGGGGTTAACTGGGTTTCACGCTCTCTATCAACTCGTCCAATTAAAACCGAGCTACTTGGAATCGTTATCAATGCAACCGGCAATGAACTCTTCTTATCGGCATCTGATCTTGAAACAGCAAGTAAGGCGCATTGTGCAGCTGAGGTAAAAGAACCCGGCAAGGTTTTGGTACCAGGAAAGCTTCTTGCGGAGATTTCACGTTCTCTTCCGAATAAACCAATTACTTTTGTTTTAGAAGGAACACGTGTTGCTGTGACAAGCGGCAGCGCAAAGTTCACATTGCCAACCCTTTCAGTTGATGAGTATCCAAACCTGCCAGAGCTTCCAGATTCAACAGGAATGGTTGCAAGTGACACATTTGCAACAGCTGTCGCACAAGTTGCGATCGCTGCAGGCCGTGATGATTCACTACCAACACTGACCGGTGTGCATATTGAGATCAATGAAGACACAGTTACTTTTGCGGCGACCGATCGCTATCGTCTAGCAGTCCGTGAAATTCAATGGTCACCAACAGCGCCAAACACTTCAACAACAGCGCTACTACGCGCTCGCACTATTGCAGATGCTGCTAAATCACTCACAGGTTCTAAGGATGTTTCCCTTTCTTTTGCACCTAACACAAGTAATGATCGTTTAGCTGGTTTTGCAGGCGATGGGAAAACGATGACATCGCGTATGTTGGATGGAACATTTCCTCCATATCGCCACCTCCTTCCACAAGAGGTAACAACAACTGCCCTCATTGAGGTTGCGACACTTTTAGATTCTGTTCGACGCGTGGCACTTGTTACAGATAAGACAGTTCCACTACGTCTTGATTTTGCTAACAATACCCTTTCACTTGAAGCTGGTGCCGGTGAAGAAGCACAAGCAACTGAGGCAATTGAAATCTTGTTAACCGGAGAGGCAATCTCAATTGCTTTTAACCCAACATTTCTTGCAGATGGTTTAAATGCGGTTGGAACAAAGTTTGTTCAAATCTCATTTACTGGTTCAAACAAACCAGCAATCTTAATGGGTAAGAGCGATAAAGATGGCGCGGTAATTGAAAACTACCGTTACTTATTAATGCCAATGCGTTACGCGTCATAACAAAATATTTTTAAGGACACCTAGTGCGTATTAACAAGTTGGCTCTCACCAACTTTCGTTCATATAACTCACTGGAGTTAGAGCTAGAACCTGGTGTCATTACATTTATTGGCGACAATGGTTCCGGGAAAACAAACATCGCCGAATCACTTATCTATCTGGCGTTTCTTTCATCCCACCGTGTTGCCAATAATGTGCCACTAATTTCTCTCGGCAACCAACAAGCAATTATCCGCGCTGAAGTCCAACGAGATGACCGCACCCTACAAATAGATTTAGAGATCAACGCAAGTAAAGCTAACCGCGCACGGATTAATGGAAACCCAACTCGAAGCCAGCGAGAGTTGTTGGGCGCAATCCAAATTGTATATTTCTCACCGGAGGATTTAGATCTTGTGCGCGGCGAGCCTGGCAACCGCAGGGATTTTCTAGATCGCTTGCTTATCACCCGAACTCCGCGCCTCGCAGGGGTTATCGCCGATTATGAGCGCGTAGTTAAACAGCGCAATGCACTACTAAAGACGCGGACATCTGCTGCAGCACTTGTTCCCTGGAATGAGCAACTAATCAAACTAGGGGCAGAATTAACCGCGGAAAGAATTGCTTTGATCGAAGTATTAAACCCTTGGGTCGCCAAGAATTATGCGAATCTTAATGAGGTTAAACCAGCATCTATTTCATATAAGTGCAGCACTGAAGGTGTTGGTAAAAACATAGATGACAACGTCTTTGCATTAACTGCGCGGTTAGAAGAGGTTGCCTACCAAGAGATCGAACGTGGTGTTTCCTTAATCGGCCCACACCGCGATGATCTACATTTACAAATAGGAGATTTCCCGGCAAAGGGATATGCAAGCCACGGTGAATCCTGGTCGATGGCCATTTCACTACGTATTGGATCTTTTAACCTTTTAAAATCTGAAGGCTCTTCCCCTATTCTTATTTTAGATGATGTCTTTGCAGAACTTGATACATCACGTCGTATTCAATTAATGTCTGCCACACAATTAGCAGAGCAAACAATTATTACCGCTGCGGTTGAAAGTGATCTACCAGAAGAGTTGTTAACACAAAAGTATTATGTGACACCTGGTGTTGTAAAGAAAGGAAAGAGTTAATGACAAAGCGCGACTTAGCTCTAGATCTTTTTAAATCATTTAAGACTGGTGTTACAAGAAAACCAAACAAACCTGCACCAACAATGCGCGTTGGACAACCAGGAGATCCAGAATTAATTGGTGGAGTGTTAAATGACTTGGTATCAGATCGTGATTGGGACTCGGGGTTAGCTGAAGGAAACCTTTTTGTTAATTGGAAAAAAATTGTCGGCGCAGAAATTTCAGAACACGCACAACCAATTTCAATTTTAGAAAATGTTTTAACGATTCAAAGCTCTTCAACTGCTTGGGCCACACAACTACAGTTAATTTCTAATGATCTTTTGTCAACGATCCAAAAAGATGCTACTGGGGTGCTTATTGAGCGCCTTGTGATCATTGGGCCTCAGACCCCAACCTGGAAGAAAGGGGTCCGCACGATCCGTAACGCTCGCGGCCCCCGTGACACCTATAACTAGAGCTAGGCCACTAGGAACCCTCAACCCCACGCTCAAAGTTCGGCTATACCCATCCACAGGGCTTTTTTCGGCTATTTATTACCGCCACTTATGACTAGGATAAGCCCATTCCGAGAGGTCTATCCTCTTCAAAAGCCTTCAGGGCTGATTTAACCGATTTTTAGGAAAGGGGTTGCAATGGCTGAGAGCTCCTATAACGCCAGCAACATCACCGTCCTAGAAGGTCTAGAGGCTGTTCGTAAGCGCCCAGGAATGTATATCGGCTCCACAGGAGAGCGCGGCCTTCACCACCTGGTCTATGAAGTCGTCGATAACTCAGTAGATGAAGCTCTGGCTGGGCATTGTACCGAAATCAACATCACCCTTATGGCCGACGGGGGCGTTGAAGTAATCGATAACGGCCGCGGAATCCCGGTTGATATCCACCCAGTTGAAAAGAAGCCAGCACTAGAAGTTGTTCTCACAGTTCTACACGCCGGTGGAAAGTTCGGCGATGCTGGCTACTCAGTATCAGGCGGATTGCACGGTGTTGGTATCTCTGTTGTTAACGCACTTAGTACAGATCTTTCAGTAATCGTTCAACGTGATGGCAGTTTTTGGTATCAGGAGTACAAACTTGGTGTTCCAGTAGCACCCGTGCGCAAAGGTGATAAATCTAAAGAATCTGGAACAACTGTTCAATTCTGGCCATCAAAGGAAATCTTTGAAACAACAGATTTCTCTTTCGAAGTTTTATCAACACGTTTTCGTGAAATGGCATTTCTTAATAAAGGTTTGATTTTAACTCTAACCGACATGCGTAACGGGCATGTTGATGAAAAGGGTGAGCAGTTAACAGTTCGCTATGAGTATGACGGTGGTATTGCAGATTTTGTTAAACACCTTAATTCAACGCGCGGTGAAACCCACAAATCGATTATTTCTTTTGCATCAGAGGATAAAAAGAACAAGATTTCACTTGAAGTATCAATGCAATGGAATGCGGGTTTTTCTGAATCTGTGTACACATTTGCAAACACTATCCACACCCATGAAGGCGGATCCCATGAAGAAGGCTTCCGCACCGCGCTAACTTCAATCGTTAATAAGTTCGGCGAAGAACAAGGGTTTATTCGAAAAAAAGAAGACCGCCTAACAGGTGATGATGTTCGTGAAGGCTTAACAGCCATTGTTTCTATCAAACTTGTAGACCCACAGTTTGAGGGTCAAACAAAGACAAAACTTGGTAACTCTGAAGCAAAGACATACACACAGAAAATTGTGAATGAAGAATTAACAAGTTGGTTTGAACAAAACCCTGCAGAGGGCAAAGAGATTGTTCGCAAGAGCATTGATGCTGCCGCAGCTCGTGTTGCAGCGCGTAAGGCACGTGACCTCAGCCGTAATCGCAAAGGATTACTTGAAGGTCGCGGAATGCCAGGCAAGTTAGCTGATTGCCAATGGACAGATCCGGCAAAGTGCGAGCTATATATTGTCGAGGGTGACTCTGCCGGTGGTTCAACAAAAGGTGGCCGTGATTCACGCAATCAAGCAGTGCTTCCTATTCGTGGAAAGATTTTAAATGTTGAAAAAGCACGTATTGATCGCGTTCTTCAAAACAATGAAGTTCAAGCGTTAATTACGGCGCTCGGCACTGGTGTGCATGAAGATTTTGATGTTAAGAAACTGCGTTATCACAAGATCATTTTGATGGCAGATGCTGATGTCGATGGACAACACATCCGCACACTTCTTTTAACTTTGTTGTTCCGTTTCATGCGTCCATTAATCGAACACGGCTATGTCTATTTTGCGCAACCTCCGCTCTATAAATTGAAGTGGGCTGGTAAAGAACCTGTTGAGTATGCATTTAGTGATCGTGAGCGAGATGGCATGATCGAACTAGGTGTTGCAGCGGGAAAGCGTCTTCCTAAAGATGATGGAATTCAGCGCTTTAAAGGCTTAGGTGAAATGCCGGCAAAAGAGCTGTGGGATACGACTATGGATCCAGAACATCGCGTATTAGTTCGTGTGACATTAGATGATGCTGCAGCGGCAGATGATTTGTTCTCAGTGCTTATGGGCGAAGATGTTGAAAAGCGCCGTGCATTTATCCAACGAAATGCAAAAGATGTTAGGTTCTTAGATATCTAATGGATGAGTTAAACCCAAACAATCTGGAAAACTTTGACAAGATTGAGACAGTAGATCTTCAAGTTGAGATGGCACGTTCATATCTTGACTATGCGATGTCAGTTATCGTCGGTCGCGCGCTGCCAGATGTTCGAGATGGTTTAAAGCCAGTTCACCGCCGTGTTTTATACGCAATGTATGACGCTGGCTATCGCCCAGATAAGGGTTATTACAAATCCTCACGCATTGTTGGTGACGTTATGGGTAATTACCACCCACACGGTGACACCGCGATTTACGACTCTGTAGTTCGTTTGGCCCAACACTGGTCACTTCGCTATTTATTGATTGATGGAAATGGAAACTTCGGTTCTCCAGGAAATGATCCTGCTGCAGCAATGCGTTATACCGAAGCTCGTTTGTCCTCACTTGCCATGGAAATGATGCGAGATATCGATGAGGACACAGTCAATTTCATCCCAAACTATGACGGCCGCTCACAAGAACCAACAGTTCTACCTAGCCGTTTACCAAACCTTTTAGTTAACGGCTCTGCCGGTATCGCAGTTGGAATGGCAACAAATATTCCACCGCATAACCTGCGTGAAATTGGCGAAGCTGTTATTTACTCTCTTGAACACCCAGAGATGAAGCAAGAAGAGCTACTTAATGAATTAATCAAGATTGTTAAAGGTCCAGACTTTCCAACAAAGGCGCTAATTGTTGGTCGCACAGGTATTGAAGAGGCATATCGCACAGGACGTGGATCAATCACAATGCGCGCAGTTGTTCAGGTTGAAGAGATCAACAAGCGCACATGTCTTGTAATTAGTGAATTGCCATACCAAGTTAACCCAGACAACCTTGCTCTTAAAATCGCAGAACTTGTTAAAGATGGAAAGATTAAAGGCATCGCAGATGTTCGAGATGAAGGTAATGAACGCTTAGGACAACGCCTTGTAATTGTTTTGCAGCAATCTGCAATTCCGAAGGTCATTCTTAATAACCTATACAAGCAAACACAACTACAAGACACATTTGGTGCAAACATGTTGGCACTTGTGGATGGCGTGCCTCGCACATTGCGTCTTGATGAATTTATTCGTTACTACATCGAACACCAAGTAGAAGTAATTGTCCGTCGCACTAAGTACCGCTTAGCAGAAAAGGAAAAACGCGCACATATCTTGCAAGGCTATCTCAAAGCACTAGACGCCTTAGATGCTGTTATTGCTTTAATCCGTGCATCAACAACGCCTGAAGAAGCCCGCACAGGATTGATGAAGTTATTAGATGTTGATGAGATTCAAGCTAACGCTATTTTAGATATGCAGTTGCGCCGTATTGCTGCGTTAGAGCGTCAAAAGATTAATGATGAGTATGACGGGTTAATGGCTGACATTGTTGAGCTCAATAAGATTCTTGTGAGCCCGGAGAGACAGCGCGAAATAGTTAAGACAGAGCTTGCTGATTTGGTTGCAAAGTATGGGGATGAGCGCCGCACCCACATTATTGCAAGTGAAGGTGATTTCAGCGCTGAAGATTTAATCCCAGACCAAGATGTTGTTGTGACTATTACTCGTGGTGGATATTCAAAGCGAACAATGGCTGATCTCTATCGATCACAACGACGTGGTGGTCGTGGAGTAAAGGGTGCGGCGTTAAAGGAAGATGATGTTGTAGACCATTTCTTTGTTGCATCAACCCATGATTGGTTGTTGTTCTTTACAAACCAGGGTCGTGTCTATCGCTCCAAGGTCCATGAATTACCAGATGCTGGACGTGATGCGCGCGGACAACATGTGGCAAACCTGATGGCCTTCAAACCAGATGAGAAAATTGCTGAAGTTTTGTCATTAAAGGATTACACAATTTCTCCATTCTTAGTTCTTGCAACCCGTAATGGATTAGTAAAGAAAACTCCATTGGTTGAATACGACTCACCTCGCACCGGTGGCTTGATTGCTATTACATTAAAACCTGGTGATGAAGTTGTTTCAGCATCCCTTATCAACACAGATGATGAATTGTTATTGGTATCAACAAAAGGAATGTCACTGCGCTTTACGGCAGATGATGAATCACTTCGTTCAATGGGACGTTCAACAAGTGGTGTGATCGGAATGAAATTCCGCGCAAATGACAACTTGTTAACCATGGCCCGCGTTAACGCAGAGCAAGCAAAGGATTCATTTGTCTTCACAGCTACCGATGGTGGCTATGGAAAGAAAACTCCAATCGATGAGTATCGATTGCAAGGCCGAGGTGGCATTGGTATTAAAGCCGCCAAGATCGATGAGAATTCACGTGGATCCCTTGTTAGCGCATTGGTTTTACGTGATGAGGATGAAGTACTTGCTATTACTTCAGCTGGAACTGTCATGAGAACACCTGCTGCAGAAGTCCGTCAGACCGGACGCGACAGCATGGGTGTGCGGTTGGTGAACCTTGATGAAGGTGTGAGCCTGTTATCTGTCACTAAAAACGGGGAAGATGAGATTTCAGCGAAAAGTTAGTATGGTTCGCATCCTGAGTTAAGGAACTAACGCTCGTTTTGGGAGTTAGTGAAGTTCAAGGTAATCTTGGCACTTCGCGCTTTAAAGAGAAATCTTTACAGCGGGCCCATAGCTCAGCCTGGTTAGAGCGCTTCCCTGATAAGGAAGAGGTCGGTGGTTCAAGTCCACCTGGGCCCACCCGTTCTAATACGGGGACCTAGCTCAATTGGTAGAGCGCTGCCTTTGCAAGGCAGAGGTTAGGGGTTCGATTCCCCTGGTCTCCACACAGTTTGATCACACCGCAGGTACACCAACGATAAGAAAAGAGAAAATCATGTCATCAACAGCAACTCTTCACACATCACTCGGTGACATTGTTATTGAACTTTTCCCAAACCAAGCACCAAAGACAGTTGCAAACTTTGTTGAGCTAGCAACTGGTGCAAAGGAGTGGACTGACCCACGCACCGGCGACAAGTCCACCGCAAAGTTGTATGACGGAACTATTTTTCACCGCGTCATTGACGGCTTCATGATTCAAGCCGGAGATCCACTAGGTCGCGGAACAGGTGGACCGGGATACCGTTTCGCAGATGAGTTCCACGGAGAGCTAACTTTTGATCGCCCATATATTCTTGCCATGGCAAACTCAGGACCAGGAACAAATGGTTCGCAGTTCTTTATTACCGTTGCACCAACTACCTGGTTAAACCGCAAGCACAGCATCTTTGGTGAAGTAAAGGATTCTGCAAGCCAGGCAGTAGTTGATGCCATTGCAACAGCAAAGACTGGCGCACAGGACAAGCCAGCAACTGACATCACTATCAACAGCGTTACAGTTGCTTAAGCGTTCTGCCACCTACTCTTTAATCGCAGTAATCTGCGCTGCTTACCTTGTGCAGATGGTTGTTCCATCATTGCAACAAGATCTTATGCTCCCAAGTATTGAATACTTGCAAGCTACAAACGAGTGGTATCGACTATTTACAGTTGCGTTAACTCATGCAGGACTACTTCACCTTGGTTTTAATATGTACTCCTTGCTGGTTTTAGGAAATCCACTAGAAGAAGCATTTGGTAAAAATAAACTCTTTATCGTCTTCTTTGTTTCACTTTTAACTGGCTCGCTCGCCTCCACATACTTCGCATCTGTTTATAGCTACTCAGTTGGCGCATCAGGTGCGATCTTTGGATTATTTGGAGCCCTTGCAATCGTTGGAAAGCGAATTGGCGCAGATATTCGATCCATCGTTGTGATTATCGGAATTAACTTTGTCATTGGTTTTGCAATGGGTGGGGTTGATTGGCGCGCACACCTAGGCGGATTAATCGGCGGGGTAGTGGCAGCTCAGTTAGTGATGACAAAGAGATAAGTTATCCACAGGTTTTACCCACACTGTGGATCGAATTACAACGGTGTAATTAGCGCCAGCGAGTGGCCAGTGAAAACCCAACACCGATAAAGCCAAAACCAATAAGCATGTTCCAGGCACCGATACCAGGGACTGGATACGAGGTCTGTGATACATAGAAGACCACAATCCAGAACAAACCGATTAAGAAGGCTGCAACCATTGTTGGAGCAAGCCAGCGGGGGCTTTCCAATGGCTCATGAGGTGTCTTCACATCAACCTCTTGATTGTGAGCGCGCTGCTCTTCGACCTTCTTGCGTAGCTTTGATTTAGGCATACGCGAAAGATACACCATGAGAGAGAATGCTCCTATGGCCACCAAGATCCTCGTCATCGATAACTATGACTCGTTTGTCTTTAATTTGGTGCAGTACCTGCAGCAATTAGGGGCCGAGTGCACCGTTGTCAGAAACGATGCTGTCCAAGCAAGTGAAGCTGACAAATACGACGGCGTGCTTATTTCTCCAGGACCCGGCACACCTGAAAAAGCTGGCGTATCAGTAGCGATGATTAAGTACTGCGCAGAACATTCAATTCCATTATTTGGTGTGTGCCTGGGCCATCAA
>Ga0209135_1000462_pt1 | contig 14692 bp, 8 predicted proteins | sample LauGreSBDMM110SD_4_FD_187570 | JGI IMG/M metagenome (GOLD analysis project Ga0209135, IMG submission 187570) | Freshwater lake microbial communities from Lake Michigan, USA - Su13.BD.MM110.SD (SPAdes) (version 3) | ecosystem: Environmental > Aquatic > Freshwater > Lake | place: Lake Michigan, USA... | reverse complement strand
TACGCAAAAAAACCCAGTAACCGCACCAATGACGAGGGAAATGGAGCTTACGCCCACGCAGGTTCAGCAAGTTGTGGCTGCGACATTTAGAGGAGGAATGTTTGAGCGTATAAATTTCATACCCACAAATTGTTCGTCATGTGGCAGTAAATAATAATATCGAAGAATAATATACAATAAATATGAGCAAATATTTTGATGGTAAATCCGAACTATTTATGGAACCGAAAACTTCTCAATATGGTAGCCACATGGTAATGACAAACGTATGTAAAGAGACGAAAACAAAATACATTAATATAGATACTAGATTTAGAGATGATTATAATCATAGCGCCACGGTAAACTATAATATCACTCTTCCGGAGAGAATAACCGAGGCAAAAACGATGACAGTTACCAATGTGGAAATACCCAATACGATCTATAATATTTCGGCAGCACGTGGTAATAACAATTTTACAGTAATGGATCTATCGACCAATGTTGTTCGAAATATTATACTGGCCGACAATTTTTATTCTACTGTATCGTCATTAGTGACTTCAGTCAACACTCAGTTGAGCGGGGCGTCAGTGTCGTTGGCGTTATCCGCGACAGGTAACAATTTAACATTTACGAGTACATCAACGAATGATCTTTCTTTGGGATTTGCCATTGATGCAAGCGGCAATTTTGATAAATATGGACTTCGTTCGAAACTGGGTTGGTTGATGGGATTTCGTAATATTAATTATACTTTAAAACGAAACGCGACGATAACTACAGAGGCATTATCTGATTTAAATGGTCCTCGTTATTTGTATTTGGCAATCGATGAATTTTGCAAAGGAAACCAACACTCGTTTATTTCACCTTTACCACATTCATTTATCAATAAAAATATATTGGTTAGAATTTCGGTAGATGGATCTATTTATGGTTTCGGTCATGTGATAAATGTAAGTAGTAATCATGGTTCATTGATAAGCGACGTGAGAAGCTACACTGGAAAGGTGGACTTACAGAAATTGAATGTACAATTACTGGATGAATGGGGACAGCAGGTGAATTTGAATGGGTTGGACTTTTCATTTTGCTTACAGATTGAGCATGAGTAAAATAATATTTAGTAATGAATAATATTATTTTATTATAATTTTAGCAAAGAAACATAGTTTTTATGGAAACGTTTGGCGTATTTTTTTATACGATCACCATGTAACTTTTCTAGTTCAAGGTAACTAACTAACTCCTTGAATTTCGCACTTTCTGTGGGCGGTGGGTGTTGTTTTACTGTGCGTTGTTTATTAAGATGATGTACCTTACTCGTTTGTGTCATGGTTTCTACGCGTCCTCCTTTTTTGGTACGCCTCCCTTTAATTTTTCGTTTTTTTTTTCCACCCATCGTTCCTGTGAATATAGTAGATCCTCGAATAAACGTATCGACGGCAGTACTGGTTGTGCCTGTTCTTTCATAAAATTGTTGTATCTTTTGTAATCGACTTTCGTGAAGTTCGTTCACAAACTCCGTAGTAGAAGGCTTTTCAAACTTTTTAAGCCAGCTATATGCCTGCCATTCGCGATTAAAAGGAATACCGGTTACCGGATTAGGATCGTCCCATGTATTATCATCAAGAAGCATTGTAATAATTCGTTCGGCATTATCTTTTATTGGAATAGGAGTGATTTTTTTCATGTCACCAAAATCAATGAGTAATGCTCTTCCTCTCAAATCCGCCACATACTCATATGTTTCATTGATCAAAATATTACCTGCATGCGGATCACAGTGCAAAAACCCGTAGGATGCAAAACGGCATAATTCATAAATGGCTAGTTTTTCATAGTCAATATTATCTCGAACATAATGTAGATCTTCATATCCATCAGCCAATTCCATAGCAATAATACCCACTTTGCTATCTTTGGCAATATTAATATGTCTCATACTTTTAAATTTACTTTCAATAATATCCATCGTAAAAATATCGGCAAAAACGATTGATGGACAGCAAGGCTCTAGTTCATGAAGTGTTGCATTAAATATGTCTGTTTGGTTATTAATTTCAACTTTAAATTCATTCGTTGTCATATAGACATGTTGACCACCCCAGGTCAAGTCTTCTTCATTTGCATCATCGTTAACTATTGCAACTTTAACAACGATTTTCTTTATTTTTTTTAAGTCTTCGTCGTCTGAAAAAAATGCATTACTACGAATGGATTCGTAGGGAGTTTCCGCGTTGTAATTCAAGGTAAGTACGTAAACATAACAGGTTTTACTTTTTGTTGATATTATTTTGTCCGTAGAATTCGTTAAAAAATGGTGAAAGGCAGTATGAATATTATAAGTATCTAAAATACGGACACCCCCTTTTTGTAAATTATTCATTTATCTATATCGAGAAAATATATTTCGATATAGATCAAGTCATTATGTTGGGTAAAAATTTAGTAACCACATGGGGTGAAACAGCATGAGGAATTACAATATGAGGATGGACCGCAGGAGAATTATTACTTGGATCAGGAAAGTCTCGAAATAAATAAGGTGGTCTATCATATTTCCAATATGGTCCATAAGGCCCATAAGGCCCATAAGGCCCATAAGGCCTATAGGGTCCATACGGCCAATATGGCTTATTAGGCCAATATTGTCCATGAGACCAATGAGGTCTAATTTTGTATTTGGCGCCCTTTTCTTTTGCATCAAAAATATCTTTATTCATAGACATATCAAATGGATTAAGAGAAAGATCAAAATAATTCATAGAAAAATCGTGGTTGAATTCAGGAATAGCAATATCGTGCTTTTTCAATTCGTTGTGAAGGTTCTCGATTTCCTTATCTTTTCCCTGAACGACACCGATATGAAACTCTCTATGATTACTGATTAAGTTTTGAAGATATGTCGCGTTGTTTTTAGCAGCAACATCATTCAATTCGCTATATTCGTTTAATAAACCATTCAGTTTATAATCATTGTATAGCCCGTATGGACCACCGTAATAATATGGACTATAATAAGGGTATCCCGAATAATAAGGACCCATATAAGGAAAAAAAGACATAGTTATTCTATACTATAATACTGCACATTTTACAATACAAATAAAATAATTCCTAAACGCACTCGTGACCTGGTAATAAAAAATACTATTGTGAACTTTTATTCACATCAGTATTCACAAAATAAGTTCTATACATAAATTTGCAAAACAGATAGATCAATGCGGCAATATAAGCGTCAAATATAATAATAACATATTTATTCGCGGTGGTTTCTATGGAATAATAATAATAAGGTAGAGCCCATGCGCCATAAACCAGTTGGCCCACTTGTAAGGATGTTATATAAATTTTCAAAGGACGTACATCAATTGTTCTCAAAAGTGATAGCAAATAATAGAGATACATGATCGAATGAACACCCGAGTTTAATAGGGAGGCAAAAAATACTCCATCGAAGTTATACATATATCCCAAGTGCCAAACTACGGCAGCACCGGCGTGATGAAACTTTTGTAACGTTATTGTGTCTCTCTGTTTTGCGTATATAATAAAGGTATCCATATATTCATAGTACTTACTCAGGTAAAACCAAAAAACGGCATTTTTTATGTTACCATCAGCTAAATAGTATTGGTGTTCTCCAACTATTCCATATTTTAATAAACCTCCGAGTAAAGTAGAAAATGTAATCAAACTAAAGATCTGTAAACACAAATTATGCACGAAAGATACTCGGTAAATGAATTCCGGCGAAAATCCATGGAACCATTGTTGTTTCACGTTTAAATAAAAGTATGTGGATACGCCTGGGTATACCAAGTGGTACATAAAGTTTTGATTATAAATATTTATCCATTTTATTTTGACTATTTATACGTTTCGTAAGAAAAATTGACTTTGAACGGATAATATAAACGAGTGTAAAAAAAATGACGGAAACACTTTCCCCTGAACAAAATTATGCTTTCGAAAAATTCAAACGAGGTGAGAACTTATTTATAACAGGTCCGGGGGGTACTGGTAAAACGAAACTGATCAAACATCTGATGAGATATTCCAAGGCCACTGGACAAAATATACAGGTTTGTGCATTGACCGGATGTGCGACAGTATTATTGAATTGTGGTGCGCGAACGATACATTCATGGAGCGGGATCAAATTAGCAAAGGGGGATAAAGACCGTGTCATACAATCTGTGTTGAAAAACAAAGGGGCAAAAAATGCGTGGAAAAAGACGAGGGTCTTGATCGTAGATGAGATCAGTATGATGTCGAAGAAGATCTTGGAAATATTGGATGAGGTCGGAAAGCTCATTCGTCATAACCCCCTTCCGTTTGGGGGAATTCAGGTGGTTTTCACGGGGGACTTTTTCCAACTCCCTCCGGTTGGTGATGATGAAGAGCCGGATACAACGGCATTTTGTTTTGAGACACCTGTATGGAACCAACTTTTCAAAGCGGATAACCATATTGAACTTACTACGATTTTCCGACAGACGGATCCCTTGTATGTCAAAATATTGGAAAAAATTCGTAGGGGTGATATCGATGCGGAAACAGTAGATGTATTAGAGCGTTATGTAAAGCGAAACTACGATCCGAGCCAACATAATGGTGTTACACCTACAAAACTATTTCCTATTCGATCCAAGGTGGATTATGTGAACTCGATGATGTTTGCCAAATTGGATGAAGACGAATATGAATTTGAGTTTACAGCAAATACCCAATGTAAGACGAATATGGATACGGGCAAACTATTATCGTTCGAGGAACTGAATAAGGGCCAGCGGCTTTCTTCCAAAGAGCTAGAATACGAAATAGATAATTTGGTGAATAATACACGTTGTTCCCGAATTCTACGCCTGAAGAAGGGCGCGGCGGTACTTTGTATGATTAATTTGGATATGGATAATTCGATCTGTAATGGATCTCAGGGCGTGATTACTCGTATCTATGATGTGGATAATGTTACCCGCGTAGAAGTATTATTCTCCAATGGAGTATTAAAGCAAATGGATCCTCATATATGGCAATCCGAGGAATATCCTACGATTACGATAAAACAGTTTCCTTTATGTTTAGCATGGGCGCTTACCATTCATAAAATTCAGGGTGCAACACTCGCTATGGCTGAGGTGGATATTGGCCAATCCGTTTTTGAATATGGACAGACCTATGTAGCATTATCACGTGTTCAATCATTAGATGGTCTTTACTTATCCGCGTTTCAACCGAACCGTGTTCGTGCGAACCCCAAAGTGATCGAATTCTATAAAAATATTATGAAGCGTGACTTATCGAAGCATACGGTATCGTCATTGACATTTGAAGATTATGAGCTAAAAGAAGAGCCGATAGAGACAGTTCCTGATACGAATATAAAAGTTATAAAAATTTAATATTTGTATAGTATAAATGGTAGCAGGAAGTATTTTACCCGTCGCGGTTCATAATGATAAACTCTATTTTTTATTCGGAAAAGAGAACCCAATGGAAGATAGCGCAAAAGGATGGTCCGATTTTGGAGGAGGATGTGAAAACGACGAAACGCCGTTCAAAACTGCGCTACGCGAGGGTGGTGAAGAATTAACTGGATTTTTAGGGGACGGAAAAAGCGTCGCAAAATTGATCAAGAAAAATGGAGGTGTCTATGAATTAATATGGAACACATATCACGTACACATGTTTTTTTTCGACTATGACGAGAACCTTCCAAAATATTATAATCAAAATCATAAGTTTTTATGGCAAAGAATGGATAAGAAACTATTGAGTAAGACTAAGCTGTTTGAAAAGATAGAAATCGATTGGTTTTCGGAAGAAGATATCAAAAAACGCAGATCCGAATTTAGAAATTTTTATCAAAATGTAGTGGATATGATTTTGGAAGATAGCGAGAACATAAAATCCTTCATCATGAGTAAAAAGAACAAACAACGTAAGACGAAAAAACAGGTTCGATTTTCGAACACAACAGTTAGAAACAATAAGATTTCGAGAACATTAACACCCTTTCCTGGAAAAGCATAACAAAAAATAAGGATAAAATAAAATACACAGTAATTGTATATTAGGTAATTACTATGTCAAATTCATGGAAACAATATGGTGGCACAAGAAAGCAAGAAAAATTTCATAATTTAACTATTGGCACGTTAGTTGCAGATCAAGTGTTACTACGTGAATCATATGCAGGTAAATATATTATTTCTGGTACTATTAACGTAGGTGCTGAAGTTGAAGCAATAGGTAATGTTATGGCTGGAGTAAACGTGAATTCTGCATATGATATCTATGCAGGTCAGAATGCATACATTAAAAATAAACTGTATTTGGGAAGAACCGAAAATCTTCTACTTTCCAATACAACACATGCTTATATGTATGGAGACGCCGCTGGAAATTCATTTGGTATAAACACGACCGCACCAAGAAGTGTTTTCGATATTGTCGCGAATAAAACATCACAAACAAACATCTTGACTGTAAGATCTCTCAGCACAACTATAACCAATGTTTTGGGCGAAAATGTAAACAGAAAGGGATTGGTTCTTACCGCTCAGGAAAATATAGCAAATCTTAATTTTTTTGTTGATACCGCAAATAATGGTACAAATGCACCCGATGCGCAAATTCAACAAGCAACCGGAGGTGTTCTTACTCTTTCTTCAAATAGAAATGTTATTAATTCCATTTCAGGAAACACTACAATATTGAGTTCTCAAGCTACCAATATATCATCGGGAACATTAACAAATATTATAAGTCCTCTTGTAACATTAACAACGTCACAAACCAACATATTATCATCTGTTGGGATTTCTAATCGAGGCGCGCCGACAGTAATATTTAATGAAACAGCAACAATATATGATACTTCTAATGGTATTTATTTATTTGAAGCTTATGAAAATAGTACTGCGTATGCTGGTTCAGCTATGACATTAACGGCGAAAGACTCTAGTTCAAATACATTTTTTCGTATTACGGCACCAAATAAGGTGGGTGCGTCGATAGGTGGCGGTTCTTTTCCAAATGATCAAACTCGATCCTTGGCAACAATCGGTCTAACTGACGTAAGCGGTAATTATAAAATAAATCAAACTATCGTTTCTGGTAATAATGTTACGCGATATTTATCGACAATTGGTATCAATACATATGCACCCAAAACTGAACTATATGCCATGGATATAAACGGCGCTACGCGAATTGGAAACGGCGAAATAAATAATATGAGAACGGTGGATTTTGAGGTATTAAACGGATCGTTTTCGAAAATATCAGGCGCTTATGGTATTGTGGCGGGAACAGCGAGTACTTCAGTATTTTCGGCTGGTAAAAGAGTGACTGTTTATCCTTTGTTTGTTGCTTATACTTCAAACGGAGGAGCTTCCTGGAATACGACGCGAGTGGATACGTCAAGTGATTTGGAAGTTAGTAATAAAAGCTTGAATGTTTATACGTATAGTAGTAATTATGCCATAATAGGTTCATCGAATAACTTTTTTTACTTTACATTGAATGGAGGTGCAAATTGGTATCCTTTCGCGTTCAATGATCCTATCGGTAATATAAGAATTCGTAATACAGTATGTATCTATGTTGGCGAATATAGCGGCAATGTAAAACGCGTTTTTATTGTCTATACATTGTCTGGATCATCACAGATGTATATCGTTTATTTTTCATTGAATTTTACAATATTACCATCATCCGGTAACACCTATTTTATTAATTCGTCTTCGTTTACCACAATTAATTCTTCCATGAGCACAATTCGAGCAAATGATGGTAATGGAGATTTTGTATATTTCGTTGGTTCTGGAATTAATAAATATACAGTTTCTACTGCAAATTCACAATATATTATTAATACAGCTTTTTCATATAATAATGTCGCATGTTTTGGAACCGCTTTTGCAATTGCTGTTGGTGCGAACGTCATATCTTATACCACCAACGGAACAACATGGACCAATATAACATTAAGTACTACGTCGATAGGTAACGTAACATTACGAAATATATACATTTATAGTTTGACACAAGCCGTTGCTGTAGGCGATAACGGTACGTTTTTATATACTATAAACGGCGCCGTTTCTTGGCAAGTAGTACCGAACTCTATATTGAATACAGCAGGAACCGCAGGTAGAATTAACGCAAGTTCGAATAGATTACGAACTGTTTACATGAGTGATATTAATTCGTTAACAATTTCTTGCGTGAAACAACAATATTCATTTACGCAGGTGGGATCACAGTTTGTTCAAGTTCCTGGTCAGAGTAAATTATATTTCTGCTATTTACCCAATTTATTTAATCGTGCTGGTAATAATGTACTCGATGTTAGTGGTAATTCTACAATGTCGGGTGATTTAAATATAAATGATGGTGGAAATTTGATCACGAATAATTCTACGTTCAGTTTGATAAATACGAATGCTCAAACCGTTAATTTTGCAGGCGCTGCATCAACTGTAACTATAGGTAATTCTCTTGGGGCAGGAACGACAACTATAAATAATAGACTGAATGTTGTCTCAGGCACACAATTCCAATCGGATATCTATGTCAAAAAAAATATTATTGTTGAGGGCGATTTGATAACCACAGGAAGTCAACAAACAACTGGTGATTTATCCATGAACTCACGTTTATTTGTGGGAGGAGATTCCGTCTTTGCTGGAAATCTCGATGTGCGTGGTCTTTTGATTATTGATATGGATTATGTTTTTACTGCGAACTTGACTATAAACCAAACCGCGTTTTTCAAAGATGATGTGATTGTTTACGGCGATGCTTCCATGGTCGGTAACTTATATTCAGCGGGTAAATATGCAATGTTTGATAGTGACGTTTCTATGAACAAAAGACTATGGGTTGCAAATGACGTTTCATTTGAGAAAAATTTATCATTGACCGGAAATTTGTTAGCAAAGAGTAATATTTTATTGGATGGAAATATGCATTTTCAAACGGGCGGAACGGGTATGACCATCAATGCAAATGATATAAATGTTTTTGACGGGTTTCAAAATTACGTCGATGTGAGTATGTCAAAAATAGTATATATAAAAGATCTTTCGGAGAATGTTCAACCAAGATTGACCGATCTGACATCAAGAGCACAATATATTAAAAGCGACACGAGTGATAACGAGACAATTATCCAGATAAATAAAGACAGTAAAGAAATTTTGTTATACGGAAGTATAATTCCTGCCCCTGGTCAAAAAATATCTTTGGGTTCTCCGAATAGTTTTTTCGATTCGCTTTTCGTGAATACAAACACGATTTATTTCTCTGGCGGCGATAAACCAGCTGCAATGTCTTTTAATGAAAATACAGGAGGGTTGGATATATCTCATAATAACACGAACGGTTCATCGGTTTTAAGTTATGGGGGCAATGTCGCGATAGGTAAACCTTATCCTGATGTTCCATTGGATGTTTCTGGCGAAGTGGTGATCAAAGGTGATATCTCTCAAAATAACGGAAACTTATCTTCAACCGGGAAATTGACAGTGGGGTCGGACGCAAATTTGGGCGGAAATGTACTTATTGGAGGGTATGTTATTCAATCGGGGCAATTATTATTGAATTCCAATTTGACAGTTGGCGGAACATCGAAATTAACAGGGCCACTATCGGCAACAGGGGATGTTTCATTTGGTAATCGATTATATCTTGCCGGGGATTTATCGGCTAGTGGAAATCTCTATGTTGCTGGAGCCAGTATACAAATTGGAGACCTATCATTGAATTCGCGCCTATCTGTGGGATCTGATTTATCTGTAAACGGAGGACTACTTGTCACAAATAAAGCAACTTTCCAAAGCGATGTTTCTGCAAACGGAAATTTTACTTTATTGGGCGGAATGTCATTACGAGGCGACCTGTCACTGAATTCGCGATTATTAGTTGGATCTGATCTCTCATTGGGAGGAAATATAAGGATAAACGGAACAATAATTAGTGAGGGAGATACAAACTTGAAATCCCGCCTATTTGTTTCGGATATTACCAGATTGAGCTCGGAATTATATATAAACGGAAAAACCACAGCAAATGGAGACATTTCTTTGAATAAAAATCTCATGGTCGCAGGAGACACATCATTCAATGGAAATTTGTTTGTAAATGGCTCGAATACACTATTCAATACAGATGTGTCAATGAACGGAAATGTTGTAATTAATGGAAACTCTATAATGAACGGTAATACAATCATAAACGGTTTTGCGAGCGTCACTGGCGATATTTCATTGAATAATAATGTTACCATAAGATCGAATGCTTATGTAGGAAGAGATTTATCATTAAACCGAAACATTTATATTGGACGAGATGCGTCATTCAATGGCAATGTAACGGTGAACGGAAGATCGACGGTTTTTAACAGAGATGTTTCCTTCAATGGTAAAACCGTCTTTGTCGATATAATGACAGTTAATAACGACGTGTTCATGAATAATCAATTAAAAGTAGGGGGATTATTGACGACAAACGATGTTTCTATGAATGGAAACTTATTAATGAACGGAAATTTATTGACCAATTCCAATCTTCTCATCGCCGGAAAAAGTACATTGGCTGGTGATGTATCTTTCAATTCTTCTATTACAGTAAATGAAAAGACTTATTTGAATGGAGAGACGAATATAAATTCAAGGTTATATGTTTCATCAGATCTATCAGTAAACGGAAACTTAAATGTTGGTACATTATCCACGTTTAATAGTGATGCGATAGTAAACGGCAACTTTTATGGGAATAATAGCGCGTTTTTGAGTAAAAATTTAACTGTTGGCGGAAACACGGTAATTAATCAAAATGTCAATATCATGCAAGATTTATCAGTAAACGGAAATTTCTTTGTGGGTAACTTCGGTAATTCAACGATCCCAATTTCGGCAATCATTGGTGGTTTTGGTTTGGCAGTAGGTGCATTTGCGAATGACGTGAACGTCGGTAAAAACTTTTATGTGGGCGGTGATACTATTTTATATGGTAATTTGACAGTTGTGAAAAACTTCAATTTGATTGGTATGTTAACAATACAACAATATACAGTAAACCAGACCATTACAACACTTAGTTATGAGATTATGATTGCACAGGATTTATCGTTGGCTGGGCGTTTATATATGACGGGTGATGCATCAGTAAACGGAAGATTATACGTTGGCGACGACGTTTCATTGAATTCAAATTTATACGTGGATAAATATTCAAATTTCAATAAAGACGTAACCATGAATAGTACGTTGTATGTTTTGGGTGGTTTTGATCTTGCTGGTGAAATGACATTACGAGGGTTCACTACATTCAATAGTGATGTTTCCATGAATGGAAATTTGGTCGTGGGAGGAAATCATTCTATTTTTGTAAGAGATGTTTCTATAAATAATCGACTTTATGTAGGGAACGACGTGTCATTGAATTCAAAATTATGGGTCGCGGGCAAAACAACATACATGAGCGATGTTTCGATGAACAACAGATTGTTTATTAATCGGGATCTGTCTTTGAATGCCAATCTATATGTATTGAATTACTCGAATTTTATGGGAGATGTATCGATGAATAGACGTCTTTATGTGAACGAGGATGCTTCTTTCAGTTCAAACGTTTATGTACTCGGAAAGACGACACAAATGGACGATGTTTCGATGAATAATCGGTTATTCATATTAAAAGATGTGTCATTAACATCCAATATTTTTGTGAGAGGAAACACATTATTGAACGGCAATGTGGTATTAAATCGATACTTGATGGTTAGAAACGACATAAGCGCAAATGCGAACGTATATGTTACGAATTTTACAACATTAAATAGTGATGTTTCGATGAATACTCGTCTCTATGTAAACTGGGATGTTTCATTCAATAAAGACCTTTATGTAAAACGGCGAATAATTGTAGACGGAGACGTATCATTAAACAAACGATTACTCGTGGAAGGCGACGCGTCATTCAATACACGATTATATGTAGGAGATCTCGCCACATTCCGCGGAGATGTCTCCATGAACGCCGATTTACATGCAATGGACGCATCATTTTGCGGTAACGTACATATCACCGGAAACATTTATATTCATGATACGTTGAGGTTCGACTCGTTATTGGTAAAGAAGACAACCAATTTGGTCGGTGATGTCTACATTCAGGGAAACACACAAATGATAGATACATCAATGAATGGAACGTTGAACGTCACGAATGATATATCGTTGAATAGACAATTATTTGTAGGAGGAGATTCTTCATTGAATGGTAATATGTTGATTTCTGGAACGACAACTCAATTAAGTGACGTATCTATGATTTCTATGTTGGATTTGAATGGATCTATGATCGCGCGTAGTAATATCAATGTTCTTGGTATAATTAATCAATATACAACAGGAACAGATGAGGGAACGATTGTGAATACTCCGGCATACATAACATCTAGTGCCACAAAAATTACGTTAGGTGCGTCATCGACACAAACGGTAACAGTGCCTGGTGATATTTATATGAATGGAAACGTGGGTATTGGAACAACAAATCCATCTTGCCCACTCTATGTAAATGGTTACGCAACAAGCACAGATCAAGGATCTGGATATTATTACACAAATTCATCGGGTGTATTATCCGCGCTCACCCCTTCGATCCCCTATAACTATAGTATTTATGCCACCAATTCGATCGCAACCGCAGATAAATTGATCGCCACAACTATGGTAAACTTTTCTGATCAACGCATTAAAACAAATATTGAAGACGTGGATAGTGTGGAGTCTTTGGAAACATTAAGAAAAATAAAACCAAAGCGCTTCTGTTATATCGATAATATTTTACAGGGGTCCTTACCAACATGGGGTTTTATCGCTCAACAAGTGAAAACTGTTCTCGATTATTCTGTTTCTATTTCGAAAAATTACATTCCGAACATCTATGAGTTGGTAAGCGTAGTCGATGGTAATAAGCTTGTCTTCAAAAATAAGTTGACTTCGGATATCAGTATGAATGGTATTGAAACAAAAATCAAATTATTCACGATAAAAACATCCGAGATTATCGTCACCATTTCCAAAATAATAGATGATAAGACATTGCTTATAAATGAAATAATAAAGGAAGATGACATATTGGATGGGGAAATATTTGTATATGGTCAAGAAGTCGACGATTTCAATAATTTGGATAAGAGTGCCATTTTCACGATAACGGCTTCGGCACTTCAGCAAGTAGATAAGGAATTACAGGAAGCAAAACAAACAATTCGAGAACAAAATGAAAGAATAAATACGCTAGAAAGCCAGATTTCTAAAATAAACGATCGGTTACATTTATAATGCTGTGAATATTTGAAAAATTAGATTGAATTATTAATTTTTCAAAAGCGTAATATGAGAAAATGTAAAACCCCGAAATATATGTATATAATATAACTAGTAATATAGAATGAGTAAATGGTTAGATTTTAGTGCAAATATGCTAAAACAAACTTATATAAAGGGGTTTCTTGATATTAGTGGTAAGGGTATTTATTTAAGGAATGATTCGTCACTGAATTTTTATGATATTGGCAATTCAACAATCCCAATGTTCAGTATAAAATCAGATTCCATGAGACTCTATGATCCGGTCAATGAAGTTTTTATTGATGTAAGCAACAGCAAACTAAAATTCATACAGTCTTTAACACAAGATGTACAAAATTCATTAACAAATTTAGAAAATATCACGCAAAACATTTCAATAAACAACGCAAACGCACTTTATTTAGAAGGAGGAATGGAAATACAAAACGACTTGATTTTGAATGGTAGACTATTTGTAAATACTCAATTACCAAATATATACAATGAGGATCTTTCCGTAAACATGAATGTTTTTGTTGGCAAGGATATTTCGTTAAATGGAAATTTTTATGCAGCGGGGGACGTTTCCATGAATTCTCGTTTATATGTTGGATCTGATGTATCATTTAATGGGAACCTATATGTGTCGCAAAATATAACAAGCGGAGGAAATTTGAAATCAACAGGGGTTCTTTCTGCACCAGGCATTTCAATAGGCGTATCACCAAGCCATAATGTAATTTATGGCCTAAGCGCCGGACTTTCAGTAACTGGATCAAATAATGTTTTATTGGGATATCAAGCGGCTACAGCATTAACTAGTGGTTCAAATAATACTGTTATTGGTTATCAAGCGGCTACATCAACAATGACCGTTTCAAATGAGATCACTCTGGGAAATTCATCAATTCAAACATTAAGATGTAACGCAGCCAGTATAACTAGTCTCAGTGATCTTAGAGATAAAACAAATATAGAGCCAATACCGGCCGGCTTAGATTTCATTAGTAAATTAACTCCTGTAAAATTTACATGGAACATGCGAGATGGAGGAAAAACCGGAATGGATGAATACGGGTTTATCGCACAAGATTTACAATTTGTTCAAAATATAACTGGAATAAAATATCCTAATTTGGTGTATGAAAATGATCCGGAAAAACTGGAGGCCTCCTATTCTGTTTTAATACCTTCGATGGTGAAAGCAATACAAGAATTAAAAGATATTATTATGTCTCAACAAAGTGAGATTGAGTTACTAAAAAACGGGTTTTAGTATAAAGTAAAAAGAAACATTTCGTAGTTGAATTGTGAAAAATATCTATTGT
>Ga0209135_1000458_pt1 | contig 14753 bp, 14 predicted proteins | sample LauGreSBDMM110SD_4_FD_187570 | JGI IMG/M metagenome (GOLD analysis project Ga0209135, IMG submission 187570) | Freshwater lake microbial communities from Lake Michigan, USA - Su13.BD.MM110.SD (SPAdes) (version 3) | ecosystem: Environmental > Aquatic > Freshwater > Lake | place: Lake Michigan... | reverse complement strand
TTTTCTGAAGTGATTGTAGCGGTAGCGAGCAACCCAGGTAAAAAACCATTTTTTGATTTGAATGAACGCGTTGAAATGGCAAGTCATGTGCTCAAAGATTGCCCTAACGTCAAAGTCATTGGATTTTCAGGTTTGTTGATGCAGTTTGTGCAAGACCAAGGGGCGCGGGTAGTGATTCGTGGGCTGCGTGCCGCATCTGATTTTGAATATGAGTTTCAGTTGGCAGGCATGAATCGAAAACTATTTCCTCAAGTTGAGTCTGTGTTTTTAACGCCATCTGAGCAGTATTTATTTATCTCCTCAAGCTTGGTGCGTGAAGTGGCGATGTTGGGTGGGGATGTGACGCAATTCGTTTCACCTTATATCCAGGCAGGCATTAATACCAAGTTGAAAAAGTAAAAGAAAGTTATTAGGTTTAGCGTATGGCGTTAATGATTACTGATGAATGCATCAACTGCGATGTGTGTGAGCCAGAGTGCCCGAATGATGCCATTTATCAAGGCGAGTCTATCTACGAGATCGACCCTAATTTATGTACTGAATGTGTTGGGCATTTTGATAAGCCGCAGTGCCAAAAAGTTTGCCCGATCGACTGCATCCCTTTTAACCCAGAGATGGTTGAAACCAAAGATCAGTTACAAGCAAAATACCAACGCCTGATGGCGGCCAAATAGTTTTCATTTAAGAGGAGGTAACCATGCGCATGCTGCATACCATGTTACGTGTTGGTCACTTAGAAAAGTCCATCAAGTTCTATACTGAAATTTTGGGCATGCAGGTGCTGCGTCAGCATGACTTTCCTGATGGCAAATTCACGCTGGCCTTCTTAGGTTACGGCGATGAAAAAGACCACACAGTGTTAGAGCTTACCTACAACTACGGCGTGGAAAGCTACGATATGGGCAAGGCCTATGGCCATGTAGCAATTGAAGTGGATGATGCCTATGCAACCTGTGAACAAGTAAAAAAAGCGGGTGGCAAGGTGGTGCGTGAAGCCGGTCCAATGATGCATGGCACGACTGTGATTGCTTTTGTTGAAGACCCTGATGGCTACAAAGTAGAGTTCATTCAAAAAGGAACTTATTAATTAAACAATCTTGGTAATGTTTTTTTAATGAAAGTAATTGTTTTCCTAATTTCTGGCTCAGAAAAATCTTTATATCTAAAAGGGTGAACGATGTTTTCTTTCACATAGGGATTTATAAACATTCGGTCCCTAAAATTATTTTTCCCCTTCGTATAAAGAAGTATGGTTGGAATTTTTAACATCGAAGACATCGTTTTAAAAGCACTATCGCTGCCTATAAAAGCATCACAATGATTTACATAAGATAAGTTTTTAGTTATATCATCATCACAAAAAATTCTAAGTTTTGAGTGCTCTTTAATTCGAAGATCTAATATTTCTTTTTTTGTGCCAAAAAAAATAACAATTAAATTTAGATCTTGCAGGCAATCTAACAGACTCAGTATGAACGAGTTAGGAAGCGCTTTGGGCGTAAGGCCATTTTTCAATTCGAGATTAACAGTAAAATTACTTCCACTCATATGCACACCTACTGTTCGAGCTTTGAAGCTTTTGTTATTACAAACTAGAGGGTTTTTTTCGAAAAATAAGTCGCGTGGGCATTTGTAAATCCTAGAGTTATTAAAAACTCTGTTTTTAATAACTCTTTCCTCATCTAGATTTGAAAATATGTTGATTTCAGAGGGCTTTATGCCGAATGCCCAAAAGAATTCCTTTGCTTTCGGGAAGTGGGTAATTACAACATAATCATTTGTGGGATTTCTAGATAAGTATGGAATGCATTGAAGGAAGTCCCCAACTCCGCCTGTAATAACAAGGGAGCTTTTTAGAGTTTTTTGTTTATAGGAATTTTCAAATCTCGATTGGACATCGGAAAAGAAAAAACGATAACGCATTACTTTTGAATATGCTTCAAGGGCATCGTCATATTTTTTTAGAGAGTCGTAAAAAATCCCTAAAAGATAAAAATAATATTTTTTAATATGGCGGTTCAATTCTAAACTTCCTGAAGTATTTAGCAAAAAAGCATCAGCCTATTTAATAGGAATGATGCAATGATATCAATCAAATATAATCAATCAGTATCACTCAAAAAAATCTTTGACTTTATCTAGCCAGCCTTTAGCACGCGGGCTGTGTTTTTCTGAGTCTTGTTGGTTAATGGCTTCTAAGTCACGCAATAATTCACGCTGTTTATCATTGAGTTTCACTGGTGTTTCTACAACAACATGTACCATTAAATCGCCATTCTGATTACTACGCAGTGGCTTGATGCCTTTGCCACGCAATCTGAATGTTGCGCCAGTTTGTGTTTCTGCAGGAATCTTCATTTTTGCATGACCATCTAGCGTCGGGATTTCAATCTCGCCACCAAGCGCTGCAGTTGTGAAGCTAATCGGCATTTCACAATGTAAATCACCACCTTCACGTTGGAAGATTTCGTGTTGTTTGAGGTGAACAACTACATACAAGTCACCCGTTGGGCCCCCGTTCACGCCAGCTTCACCTTCGCCAGTTAAGCGTATGCGATCGCCCTCATCCACCCCTGATGGGATCTTAACGGATAAGGTTTTGTGCTCTTTAATACGGCCATCACCATGACAGCTTGGGCAAGGATCTTTGACCATCCGGCCACTTCCATGACATTTCGGACAGGTTTGTTGCACAGAGAAGAAACCTTGTTGCATGCGCACTTGGCCGTGACCTTGGCAGGTGGAACACGTAACTGGTGATGTGCCAGTTTTTGCGCCTGTGCCATTACAAGGTGAACATTTAGACATCACTGGAATGCGAATTTTGGTTTCTGTGCCACGTGCCGCATCTTCGAGCGAGATTTCCATGTTGTATCGTAAATCAGCGCCTCGATAGACATTAGCGCGGCGACTGCCGCCCCCGCCAGCCCCTCCGAAAATATCACCGAAAATATCACCAAAGGCATCGCCGAAGTTGCCAAAGCCTGCACCACCAGGACCTGGCCCCGCGCTTGGGTCTACGCCGGCATGGCCGTATTGGTCATAGGCGCCGCGCTTTTGGTCGTCAGAAAGCATCTCGTAAGCCTCTTTCGCTTCTTTGAATTGCTCTTCGGCTTTTGGATTGTCAGGGTTACGGTCAGGGTGATGCTTCATCGCAAGCTTGCGATAAGCCTTTTTAATTTCTTCTTCAGAAGCATCTCGGTTGATGCCAAGTACTTCGTAATAATCTCGTTTTGCCATTATTCTGTCGCTTATAAGGTTGGGCTAAAAATGCAAGAAAGCACATCCAAGTTCTTGACGAGGATGTGCTTAATCTTAACTAACAAAAAAGATTATTTTTTATCAGATTTAACTTCTTCAAACTCTGCATCGACCACTTCAGCATCGACTGTTTTTTCTGCTTGAGGTTGCGCTTCAGCGGCGCCAGATTGTTGCGCTTGTTGCTCAGCATAAACTTTCTCACCTAGCTTTTGTGAGGCTTCCATCAATGCATTCGTTTTAGCTTCAATCGTATCTTTGTCGCCATCTTTTAGCACATCTTCAACCTCTTTAATGGCCGCTTCAATATTCGCTTTTTCTTCAGCATCCAGTTTATCGCCGTGCTCAGTTAATGATTTCTTCACGCTGTGAATCATGCCATCTGCTGCGTTACGTGCATCCACTACCTCACGCAGTGCCTTGTCTTCATCCGCGTGCGCGGCTGCATCTTCTTCCATGCGTTTGATTTCTTCTTCAGACAAGCCTGAGTTTGCCTTAATCGTGATTTTATTCTCTTTGCCAGTGGCTTTATCTTTTGCAGATACGTGCAAGATACCGTTAGCGTCAATGTCAAAAGTCACTTCAATTTGTGGCATACCACGCGGCGCTGGAGGAATATCGCTCAAGTTAAATTGTCCCAAGCTCTTGTTGCCAGACGCCATTTCGCGCTCACCTTGCAACACTTGAATAGTGACTGCATTTTGGTTGTCTTCAGCCGTTGAGAATACTTGTGATGCCTTGGTAGGGATCGTTGTATTCTTCTTGATGAGTTTCGTCATCACGCCGCCCATGGTCTCAATACCTAGTGACAATGGAGATACATCTAAGAGCAACACGTCTTTCACGTCGCCTTGAAGCACGCCGCCTTGAATTGCTGCACCAACCGCCACAGCTTCATCAGGGTTGACGTCTTTACGTGCCTCTTTGCCAAAAATCTCTTTCACTTTTTCTTGTACTTTTGGCATACGGCTTTGGCCACCCACTAAAATCACGTCGCCAATCTCATCGATGCTCACACCTGCGTCTTTCAAAGCAGTGCGGCATGGGGCAATCGTACGCTCAATCAAATCTTCCACTAGAGACTCGAACTTGGTACGCGTAATTTTTACCACCAAATGTTTAGGGCCAGACGCATCTGCAGTAATGTAAGGTAAGTTCACTTCAGTTTGTTGTGCTGAAGATAATTCAATCTTGGCTTTTTCAGCCGCTTCTTTTAAGCGCTGTTTAGCAAGCAAGTCGTTACGCAAATCAAGACCGTTTTCTTTCTTAAATTCATCCGCCAAGAAATCGATCATGCGATTATCGAAGTCTTCACCGCCAAGGAATGTGTCGCCGTTGGTTGAAAGTACTTCAAATTGATGCTCGCCATCAATGCTTGAAATCTCAATGATAGAAACGTCAAACGTACCGCCGCCCAAGTCGTAGACTGCAATCTTGCGGTCCCCTTCTTGTTTGTCTAAGCCGAACGCCAATGCCGCTGCTGTTGGTTCATTGATGATACGTTTTACATCTAAGCCAGCAATACGGCCAGCATCCTTAGTGGCTTGACGTTGGCTATCGTTGAAGTAAGCAGGCACAGTAATGACCGCTTCTGTCACTTCTTCACCCAGGTAGTCTTCCGCAGTTTTCTTCATCTTGCGTAACACTTCAGCAGAGATTTGTGGCGGCGCCATTTTGTTGCCGCGCACTTCAACCCACGCGTCGCCGTTGTCAGCTTTAGCAATGGTGTAAGGCATCAAGTTGATGTCTTTTTGAACTTCTTTTTCGTCGAAACGGCGACCGATTAAACGCTTAACCGCATACAAAGTGTTCTTAGGGTTAGTCACTGCTTGGCGCTTAGCAGGTGCGCCAGTTAAGATTTCACCATCATCTTGGTAAGCGATGATAGATGGCGTAGTACGGCCGCCTTCAGCGTTTTCAATTACGCGTGGCTTGCCGCCTTCCATTACGGCAACGCAAGAGTTGGTCGTGCCTAAGTCAATACCGATAATTTTACCCATGAGATGTTCCTCTTTAAATAATTAGTTAATTCAAAATTTCTATGTACAGTTAATGGGGGTAGTTTTTTATCTTTCAAGTCCCCATTCAAATTGGTTGTAAAACCGACTTTAAATCTTATTCTTTTGCTTTGACGACCATTACTAGCGCTGGACGCAGCACGCGTTCATTGAGCGTGTAGCCTTTTTGTAAAACGCTATGTACAGTATTGGGTTCGCCTTCTGCTTCAATCGCGCTAATCGCTTGATGTTTGTTCGGGTCAAATTTTTCGCCAACAGGGTTGACTTCAGCGATGTTGAATTTTTCAAATACGCTGAGTAGTTGTTTTGAGGTCAATTCAACGCCGTCTTTGTAGCTTTCAACGGTTGCATTTGCCACGCTCAGCGCCGCGTCCAAGCTATCTTTCACCGCTAAAAGCTCCCCTGAAAACTTTTCAAGTGCATATTTTCGCGCTTTGTCGATGTCGTCACTGGCACGTCTGCGAATGTTTTCGCCTTCAGCTTTTGCATAAAGCACTGCGGCTTGTTGCTCAGCGAGTTGCGCTTCTAATTCTGCAATGCGATCCTCTACTGATTGTTCTAGTTCAGCAGATGCCTCAGTTGTATCTTCAGTTTCAGGCGTTTGATTTTGGTCTTCTTGCTGCATAAAAATCCCCTACGTTTAGTGATTTGTTTTAACGATAAATGCTAAATGGGGTTGGTGCAGATGATTACAAGAGTAAAAGCTCAATTTTGATGATAATTTTTAAGCTGGTGCTTAAGTCCGGGCTTAGGTTCGCACTTTGTAGCGGTCGTAAATCCACATGTATTGAGCAGGGCATTGTGCAATGGCCTTTTCGATTTCTTGATTAAGCAACGTTGGCGTATTAATGCCACCGTCACTAATCGGCTTGATATGGATGTGGTAGCCACCCCCATTTTCTAATCTTTCCCCAAACGCAATCAGCACTTGCGCACCTGATTTCTCTGCGAGTTTCGAGGCTAGCGTCATGGTATAAGCTGAGCGTCCAAAAAATGGCACCCATTCTCCTTCGCCCTCATGTGGTGCTTGGTCTGGCAAAATCCCAATCGCCTCACCACGTTTTAATGCTTGTAGTAAGAGCTTTACACCTTGCGCATTCGCTGGGGCAAGGCTTACTTTGCCGCGCTGACGACCTTGGTTAATCAGTGGCATCAGCCAGCTTTGTCTGGGCGGGCGAAATAGCACAGTGATGGGATGAAACTGCCCATAGTAAAGCGAGGTAATTTCAAAGCAACCTAGGTGCGGGGTTAAAAAAATAATTCCTTTGCCTTTTGCTAAAGCAGTTTCAACATGCTCCCAGCCCGTGCAGCCTTGATACCAATATTTGAGTTTCGAATAATCCTTAAACCAAATTGCGAAAGTCTCTAAGAAGGCTTTGCCTGTTTCGCTAATGTTGCAATGTAAAGTTTCTTTAAAACTTACGTTATCTTTTGTTAATTGGCTGAGTGATAGATTTATCTTGATTAAATGAGCATATTTTTTATAGCTTAAATAACTTGCCCAGCCTAATGCAGAACCCAAATAATGCACAACATATAATGGCACATTGGCTAATAGCTTAAGCATGAGCGCCAATGTTTTGTGTTTAAACATTAGAACGTTCCAAGCCGATCAAATGCACTAAATACTTCGTTAGGCTCAGGCATTCGGCCCTTGCCCCCCAAGTTAATCGCGAGGGCATCAGCGCCACCATAAGTGCCATTTAAATCAGGGTGCGTATCTGTATAGATAGCAATCGAAGGCACGTCCATGGCAACTGCTAGGTGGATAAGCCCTGTATCTACCCCCACAGCCGCTTGTGCGTCAGCAGTAATGTGAGCGAGTTTTGTGATGCTCGAATTCGGCAACACAAGTGCTTTTGGGACATGCGAAGCAATAATATTGGCGCGGCTTTTTTCAGTTTCATTCGCCCAGGGCAAGCAGAGGGTTACACCTTGTTTGGCTAACAATAAGCCTAAAGAAACCCAATGGCCCATCGGCCAAAGTTTTGAATCACGGCTGGTCGCATGAAAAGCCATAACGTATTTTTCCGGCAAAGCCATATCAACTTTTTTTATAAGTTCCGATCTTGGCAAACCATAATCTGGTGCACTAGTTGGCGCTCTGTAATTAAGTGCTAGAGCGCTTAATTGGCGGTTTTGATCAACGGCATGCTGATCTCGTGACACAGAAAAACGACGCTGGTTGAATAAGCCAGCTAGCCATTCTCGGGATGTGTTGGGCCCTTGGCCGTAACGCTTGCCATTTGCCAAGCATGCAATGAAAGCGCTCTTGAGCAAGGTTTGCGTGTCGATAATGTAATCGTATTGTTCGGCTTGGAGCTGAGTCTTAAAATCTTTCACTTCTTGCCAGGTTTTTGGGCTGAATATATCTTTGCGCCAACGACGAATAGCAACAGGAATTATCTTGTGGATATGCGGATTAAGCCTCAGCATGTCTGCAAAGTTTTCTTCAACAACCCAATCGATTTGGGCATTAGGAAGCTCTGCGTGAATGTCCGCAATAATGGGGAGGTTATGAATTACATCACCCATGGATGAGGTTTTGATGATGAGGATACGCAATTGAAGTTTTTTCTTAAAAGATAGCACTATTTTAACGCTTAAGAAGCATTAAGAGGATAGCGTTCTTTAAGTCGCTTGAAAACTTGCTGGGCTGAGATCGAGTTCATGCAAGGTGATGGGCTTTGGCAGGTGGCGAATTGAGAGTATTCATTAGTGCAAGAGCATGGTTTGCTAATGATTACTTCATTTTTTTTGTATATAGGCGCGTAATGTTGAACGCCATCATGAACACCAAACAACCCGATGATATCCTTTCCCAATCCTGCTGCAAAATGTAATGGTCCTGTGTCACTAGAAATCACTAGTTTTGCTTGGTCTAGCACAGACAAGTACATTGCCAAATCATGCACTGGTGGCAATTCAAATGAATCTGGCAAAGCTTTTTTTAGCTCTTTAATAAGATTTTGCTCTCGCTCATTAGGTCCTGCTGAAAAAGCCATTTTGTAGCCAGCTTTGGTCGCAAATTGATAAAACTCTACCCAGCGCGCAATCGGCCACTCCTTTTTCTCTTGAGAAGTGCCTAAATGACAGATGATTGAGTGGTCTTGCAATAGCTGCTTGGCTTGGGTCTCTAATGATGGATTGGCAACAATTAACATCTTGGGTACGGATGTTTCTGAAGTACCTATTAAAATATTCAACATTTTTAAATGTCGTTTAACCCAAGATGTAGGAAGTAAATAAGCTGCTATGGTTCGGGTATAAGCTAGTTTTTGTAAAAAAGTAGGGCTGCTTTCTATGGCTGAAAGTCTAGATTTAGCTCCCACTAACAAGCTTAAAATCCCACCTCTATCATTGCCAACAAAGTCGATCGATAGGTCAAATTTTTCTTGTCTCAGTGCTCGAACAAAAGGCAGTGACTTTATAATCTTTGCTTTGCCTCGTGTGCGTGGCAACGCCCATACTTTTTTGATAAACGGAAGATGTTCAAAGACAGGCGCTACTTCAGCAGCAACTAGTATGTGAATTTCAGCATTTGGATATTTCTGATGAAGCGCTTGAAGGGCAGGGGTGATGAAAAGTGCGTCACCAAGATACTTAAATTGAATAGCAACAATTTTAGTTTTTTTTTGCATGTGCTAAATTTATTTATTTTTGATTCGATAGCATCATAAGTTTTAAGTACTTGTAGTATGAGCTTTCAGCGTTTGCTATGGCTAAAATTACACCTGCTTGACCATCTAAAAAGCCAAGTTTCAAAAAATATGTTCTAACAAATGCCCAAAATCCGTGGAGTAGAGCCTTCGGTAGTGATCCTTTTTTCTTATTAGCGTGCATATCTCTAGCAGACCCGCCTGAGTATCTATTTATTTTCTCTAGGACTTCATCATAGTTTTTATAACTAAAATGAATCATATGAGATTTAAGATGGCCAACTTTACTTTGTGTGGATAAGTTTGCATGAATCTCATGAGTAGTAAATCTTGCGAAGTTCCTCTTGAATAAACGTCTTGTTCTATCTGGCCACCATCCAGAGTGATTCATAAACTTTGTGACAAAAAAAGATTTTCTTGGTATGTCGTAAACCATATATTTTTCTTGCATTATTACCTGGAGAATTTCATCTTTTAATTCTGGAGTAACTCTTTCATCTGCATCAATTGAAAAAATCCACTCTCCACAGCATGAATCAATCGCACGATTTTGTTGAGGGCCATAGCCTGGCCAGTCTGTCTCGATGACCTTTGCCCCTAATTTTTTTGCAATTTCAACAGTCTTATCTTGACTGCCAGAATCAACAACGATTATTTCATTTGCCCAGCTAACAGAGCATAGGCAATCATGAATAGAATGCGCTTCATTTTTGGTAACAATAATGACCGAAATAGACATGACTAAGCGTCTTCCTTTTTTCTATAAGCGCTTAATAAAACGCCAGCAATCACGCAATACAGCCTACCTTCTCCAGCGTCCAAAAGTAGAGAGTTAAAAAAAGACCCAATAAAAATTGTTAAAATGAGACCTCTAAATGTAATTTGATACTGATTTTTTTCTAGATTGTATGATGTTCGCCAATGTGTAAACCAAAAGTATAAAAAAGTAATCAACCCTATCGCTCCAAGCTCAGCAGTAGTAAGAAGAAACTGGTTATGTGGATTTGGTACCCTATCTGGGCTGTTTTTTTGAGTTTTTGCTAGCTTACGATATTCATTTTCAAAGCTACCTGTTCCACTTCCAACTAATGGGCTCTTCGCGATGATTAGTAATGAATTTTTGTAGAACTCTATTCGCTCACCTGCAGACGTTCTGGTGGAGCTGGTCATATGACTCTTAATTTCTTGTTTAATATCTGACGATCTTGAAAGATTAATGTTGGGAGTGATTTGATAAAATAACATGGTACCAAGAAGAGTTAAGACAAGCCACTCCCCGAAAAGACTTAAGGCAAGCCATTTAACTGACTTGGTTCCCCATGCTTCCCATAAAAACCATAACAACAAGGCTATTAGTAATACTTGGCCAGTTCGTCCATTCACCATCACCAGAATATTGACAGATCCGAGCACGCTCAATACTAACCATATTGTTCTGTAAGAGCCTTTAACATTTAAGGCTCGATGCAGCATTAAGTAAACGGTAAAAGCCATGAATATACTTTGAGCTATCCGGTTTCTAAAAGCGATATAACCTTGGCCAACGTCATCAAACGGAATGATGTGAAGCCATTTCGAGTAGGATATTATGAGCACTAGAATTGAGCTTAATATGAAAGCGTTTACAGCATATTTTCTATGCTTTTCTGTTTGCATTATGCTTACAATCAACGGGATGTATAGCAGTTTGTCATACTTGAGACACCAGGATAATTTGTGCGACCAGTCAGCTTCGGAGTAGGTCAAGCCTATTCCATATAGTCCAAAAAGAACGATTGCTATTACGGCACCTTGGTTTGATGTTATGCGTTTAAATTTGGCTTTCCATTGACCAGAAACCAACCATAAAATGATGAAAACTCCAATAATAATGCTGAATACGGCAGTTTTCATTGATACTGCAAAGCATGCGGCAATTACAAGCCATGGTAGAACAGTGCCGTTGATTTTGTCTTGATGAGTTAAGCTCATTAAGTTCCTTTTAGTATGATTGATTGGTTAATATTCTAGCTTATTTAATTTTGTTTAAATTAAATAGTTATAACTCAATGAATAAGGTTTTTACAAGTTTGTATATTGGATGGTTATGAAAAATAAAGAATTGCCAACGCTGCAGCTTGGGTTTTGGAAGGGCTTGATGTTGAAAATCACCAAGCCAAGTTGGACGTTTGTTACGTCCAACTTTGTCCCATCAAACCAACTTTACTTTTTGCAATACGAAGGCTGGAAACCGAAATGGGTATTTAAATACTTAAAGCGCAAGTTATTCATGAAGCTTGCTTTACAAGATGCTTTGATAATCGACTTCATTCCCAAGGAAGCAACAAAGATTTTGTGGATAAACTTTTCAGCTCCGAGTTTGGGGGACTCCATCATGGATCTATCAGGGAGGGTTTTGTTAAAAGGTTTTAATATTGACCTGTTGACTGATAAAAAAAATTATTCTCTTTATGAGAACGATATGGTGTTTAAAACCGTTTTTAATAAAGTTGAAGATGCCAAGAGCTCACATCTCTCAGATTCTTACGACTTAATTATTCTGGACGCATTCAGCCCGAAAATCGTCAAGGCAAAAAAACAAATTGCGCCTTTAATTCCTTTTGTTGGTATGTGGGGATATCTCAATGGCTTTGAGGTTCATCGTACTATCTATAGTTTTGTAAGAATCCAGCACTTACTTGATCCAAAGGCGTCTATTAGCCAGCCCGTTCTTCCTTCTCTTACTGTATCAAAGCTGGTAAAGCTTAAGTGCAATTCAGTCAAGCCAATCTTAGCTATTGTTGTTGGGGCCGAGTGGGAATACAGACGTTATGATAAGTGGGGAGATGTAATCTCTCATTTGCTAAGCCAATATCAAGTTTTGTTGGTTGGATCTAGTAATGGGCTGAAAGACGCCAGTGAAATTATTTCCATTTTTCCAGAGTGTATTAATTATGTTGGCAATTGCACGCTAGCTGAAACTGTTTCAATCATCTCACAGGCTAAAATCGTTTTGGCAGCCGATGGTGGCTTATGGCACGTTGCTTGCGCATTAGCGAAGCCTTCAGTTGCATTATTTGCTGCCATGCCATTACTTAATGAGAGCGGCATAAGAGTTAACCGCGATACAGCTGATATGTTATGCGAGGTCATCTACGATGATAATCAAGTCTCAAACATTTATCCGCAAGAGATTCTGCAAGCATTTGAGCGTTTGATTTTAAGAACTTAGTTTTTTGTTTGTTAGGTATTTATCTGCCCCATTTAAACATCTTTTTAACTTTTTATTTAAGGTTTCTATGTAGATGTTATGATTTTTTTCAAGTAAGGCTCTTGAGTTGCCTTCATGGTGAATATGGTAGGCGTTGGCTGCGAATCTTAAATCCCTTCTTGCTATCCCTGAATTAATTAGCCTTGCGCCAAATTCAGAGTCTTCGCGTCCCCACCCAACAAAATCCTCATTAAAGCCATTAACGCTTAAAAAGTCTTCCCTAAAAAAAGCCATATTGCAGCCTAAAAGCATTTTTAATTTTTTAAAGTATCTTTTTCCCGAAAATAGAAAGCATGCAAGTTTGTTTCTTAAACTAAATCTTTTACTTTTTAATCTTGAGTCAAAAGTTTGGAAGATAAAATTTTTCTTGCTAAGAACTTCTATGGCACCCTCAGCTGAAATTTTTGCTCTGACGCCCTGCACAAAAGAGTTCTTTTGTGCGAAATGGATATGATCCTCAATGAATTTAGGATGGAGAATCATGTCTCCATCAATCATGATGATGTATTCATATTTGGCTTTTGCTATTGCCTTATTCCTTGACATAGCAAGTCTGTATCCAGAATCTTCTTGCCAAGAGTGTATGACATCAAGCGTCGTATTTGCACTAAATCTTTTAATGACATCATGGGTCTCTGAAGAGCTTCCATCATCTGCAATAATGACTTGATTGGGAGGTATGCTTTGGTGTTTTAGCGAGCTCAGAACTAGCTCTAGTGCTTCAGGCCAATTATATGTAGTAACAATAAGGGATGTTTTAATGTTTTTCATATCGTTATAAATTTTATTAATTAATGAGCTATGTATCGATTAGTCAAACCCACTTAATTTGCTAAAGTGTTTTTTGCTTAATTCAAATCCAAATAGATTTTCCAACTTAACTACCAATCTATGTTTTTTCTCACGATTGGTTAAATCATGGTTTTTGTTTGGCGTGAAATTTTGTTCGGCCTCATTTTTTAGCCAACTCTTCGCGATGGTTGGGTGTGTTCCAAAAAATGGCTTTAATGATTGAGGATCGATTTGATATCCATTAAAAAGCGGATGGTCATGTTTCCAATATTTGCCTACGCGATCATTCTTTTTGCGCATTGCTGCAACACTTCTAACGTGACCGTAATGATAAATTGGGGAGCCAACTAAAGCGGCTCTTGGATATCGGCCTTTTTTGTTTTTATCCATTACAACAAAATATAATCCATCAGGCGCCCAGCTTCTGATGGTATTTCGAATGATGCGACATTCCTGGCGATACCAAGCTGGGCTGACTGCTAGCCAATCTGGGCTTCCAAAGAAGTGATGGTAATCAAATGCAAGGGCTTCAATATCTGGATTGTTGAGATGTTTTTCCATTGAGGCTTTGATTTTCGGAAGGTCATCTTCGTGTAAGACTTCATCACCTTCAAGATAAAATGCCCAATCGCCAGTGCAGTTGTATTGCGCAATCATTTTTTGCTGCGCATAAACAAAGCCGCGGTCCTGCATTTTTTCATTCCATTGGGTCCGGATGATGCGAATTTTATCAGAATTGATGGCTTGAATGCGCGCTAGCGTGTCATCTTCGCTATCGCCAACAGCCACAATAAACTCATCGCAAATTGGCAGTGCAGAAAGGATACTTTCTATGAACGGATAGCCAAGCAGCGTGCCGTTTCGGATAAAGGTAAAACCGCTGATTTTCATATAGTTATTTTTTTATACTTAGGTTGATTAATTTTGCCTTTGAGTATACTAAAAAAACCAAAATTACCAAGCTTAAATCAGGTCAAAATAGGCTTTTTAGGCTTGGCCTTAGGGTGGTTTAATTTGACGATAGCCCCCGCATTGGGGATAATCAAGTCCTACCACAATCATCTATAGTGACACCATGAAACAAATCCTAAGTGAAGTGACCGAACGTATCCGTGAGCGCAGTGCGCCCACGCGTTATGCTTATTTACAGCGTCTTGAGAAGATGGCTTCGCGTGCCCGCGGCCCTGATCGTATGGGTTGTGCCAACGTGGCTCATGCCTTTGCAGCGATGCCTGCGAATGACAAATTAAGAGTAGTGGCTGAGAAAGCCCCCAATATCGGTATTGTGACTGCCTACAATGAGATGCTTTCCGCGCATCAGCCTTATGTGAATTTCCCGGAAGTGATTCGCGCAGAGGCCCATAAATATGGCGCGACGGTGCAAGTGGCGGGTGGCGTACCTGCGATGTGTGATGGGATTACACAGGGCGAGCCAGGTATGGAGTTAAGCTTGTTCTCGCGCGATGTGATTGCGATGAGCACAGCGGTGGCACTTTCACATGACGTATTTGATGCCGCATTGCTACTTGGCGTGTGCGATAAGATTGTTCCGGGTTTGTTGATTGGTGCGTTGCAATTCGGTCATTTGCCATGTGTGTTTGTGCCATCTGGTCCAATGAGCACAGGCTTAGATAACACTGAAAAATCTAAAGTACGTGAAAAGTTCGCTGAAGGCTTGGTGGGTCGTCCTGAGTTATTAGCTTCTGAGTCGGCGGCTTATCATGGCCCTGGCACTTGTACTTTCTATGGCACTGCCAATAGTAACCAAATGCTGCT
>Ga0209135_1000455_pt1 | contig 14781 bp, 13 predicted proteins | sample LauGreSBDMM110SD_4_FD_187570 | JGI IMG/M metagenome (GOLD analysis project Ga0209135, IMG submission 187570) | Freshwater lake microbial communities from Lake Michigan, USA - Su13.BD.MM110.SD (SPAdes) (version 3) | ecosystem: Environmental > Aquatic > Freshwater > Lake | place: Lake Michigan... | reverse complement strand
GATCAGAATAATATTCTTTATCACTACATTTCTCTTTTACCTATTGCTTCATTTCACGATAACATTATTCTTTACTTCTCTTAAAATTATTACTACACTACCACTTCCACTACAACCACTTCCATTCATTTACACTCAATTCTCCATACCACTTCTCTTTCTCACATGGATAATATACCTCATTGCATAAATAACCTATTATTGCTGAAAATGTACCATGGGATACTATTACTCGCTTATGTGTTATCGCGTACTTTATTGTATATTCCTTTAGTATCTCTATCTCTCTCTTACATGTTTTTTCATACCGATTTTAGTTGATGGCATCTCTTATGAACCACCTGTAAGTTCTCCGGCACTGTTTTTCCACCCGCCGTCCAAGGAATAATATGGTCGCCTTCATATCGGTCGGTGGCTCCAATAGATGATTGGCATAATGTACATTTGTGGTTTTGTTCCGCCAATTTTTCTTCGATTGTCTTTTTAGAGAAACGACGGCAAGACCCTTCTGCGTCGACCTCTTGTTCCAAAATCTTATCAATCAAATCAATCAACCGTTTCTGAAACTTTCCATTTCGACTTGTACAATCCAGTCTGGTCTGAATATCTTCCACCAAAACGTCGCGGCGGAAATGTTCGATAATCGCAGGACAAACGCGATTAAACATAGCGATATTGGGTATCAAGTGAGCACACCGAGCAATAATGAATTTATATAAACAAAAGAGGCCGCGAAATGTACCTGCGTCTGTACTAAATATTTTTTGTTGAGAAAACTCCACAATCATTTTGTACATAAATCCAAGCTTTGCACGAAGTTCATCACCGTACGTTTCCACATATTTGATAACGCTTTCGTATGTTTCGCCCATATTATCATTCAGCCATTCATCCTTCAACTGGTTGACCGATTGCCACGATTTTGGTAAATTATCGGATAAAGCGAGCATTTCGATAATCTCCGCGTCAACGCTTCCCCGTGCGTCTTTCATTCTACTAAACAGTATACTCTGAACGAAGTGTTCCTTGTGTTCACGAATAATATTGTAAAACGGGCCCAATATTACTTTGTTGAATTCATAGTCATTGAGAGTGCGACTTGAACGGTTCAGAATCTCATACATATCCTTTAGTTTATTGAGGTCCGTTCGGTAAGACGAGTCGAGCTTATTAAACATAAAATTGTAGTTTCGAATCTTGGCGCGGTCATCCGCATCCAGCTCTTTGAATATGCGTTTGTTGTATTTCTCTTTGTCCAAAGTCAACAAATAGATTTTATTAATGGCGAATTCGTTGTTCAGAAACGAAAGTGCCGTGGTAATGCGATGCATTCCATCGAGAATCTCTTCAGAATCTTCTTCGTCGTTCAGTACCGTCCATATCGGATTCGTCGCGCGATTCAGAATAATGGACTCGATGAAACGGGTACGCAACTTGTCATCCCATGCTTCATACGAACGCTGAAACACTGGCGACTTATTGAGGTAAATTTGCTGAGACGCGAGAGCATTTTCTTTGTTCGTGCGCAAATTAATGATTGAAATAGAGAGTTGTTCCATTTGTGCGAGTTTTTACGGACGCGATAGAAGGTGATATTTTCAAATATTTTTGGGTGTATAAATAAGACGCGTATTCTTTATGTGGTTTCAGAACTCGTATAGGCAATCACTCCGGTATTTCACTATTCGGTCACTATTTATCAAATATATTTCATATATATCGAATCTCTTACATATATTACATTTGTATATATTACGTTTTTTATTTCATCATTTTGACTACATAATCATTCATCTATACGCAAAAGCTCCACTTGAATTTCAGGCAACACAACGGGACATTCCCACAAATAATTACAAAACATCCACTTATACTGTATGTTCTCCACTTTCGGGAAATACTCGGGATGTTTTCGACGCATTTCTTTTGCGCTTTCGGGAAGCAAATCATAGCAATTCTCGGGCAAAACATAAAAGAGTTGTGCGGCGGCTTTACATGCGGGTTTCTTCGGTTCCGGCGTTTTCGTATCCCACTTTTGACAAATAATATCCCGAAGCAACGGTGCGTTGCGATAACGGTATCTCCAACGCCAGTTCTGACAACCAAACTTGTAGTACTCATACACCCACTGAATGCCGCGAATATATTCGGCCGTTACCGTCGCCACATCCGCATCCAGCGCAATACGATTGTATCGCGTTTCCCAACCAGGTTCAACCGGACAAATGTATTCCTCATCCATCAAGTATTTGCGCGGCATTTCCTCGATTTTCTCGATCTTCCGATGCTTGCCCGATTGGCGTTTCTTGTATTGCTGGATGATTCGGCGTTCCTCGCCACGCGCCATCTCGGTCAAAAATACGCGAAACCATTTATCGTCTAATCGGCCGTTCTGTATAAACTTCCCGCGATTAGCGATATATTTGGAGTACGTTTCAAGCATATCGGAAATGCTGTTTATTCCAATCTTGATGCTGATGATATGGGGCAAAAAATCGTTGCCGAGGAGATAGCACATGACTACGTATTCGTCGCTATCGCATCCCTCTTTGCGAATTGATTTTTTGAACTCTTCCACGTCGATAAACAGCAACTCCGGGTTCTGGTCGTCGATTTCCTCACGGCAAATGTGGATTTTACAGTTCGAGCTGTTCAGAATAGACAACATGATCAAGTCGGAGTCTTTTCCATATAGCGCAACCTCGCCGGACACATCGTGGGTTCGAATATACTCGAATATCTTGTGCTCGCCTTCGCCAGGCTCCGACGAAGTAGTAATCAGCACTTTGGCCCCACCGATGGATTTTCCGCCGAACTCTCGGTTCAACCGTTCCGAAAGCAGATTCATGAACTCGGTTCCGGGAGTGATGGCAGAGGTATTCCAGTGATTCGTAGTAGTTGCCGGCTGGATAGTGGGATGGCCGTGCGCGTTATAATGGACCATCGACAGAAAGGCAGATTTGTATCTACGCGAACGTTGTTGTTCCATTTTCGCCAATGGCGCCACCCCGTCGAACGCAATATAGACGAGTTGGGTAGGAGAAATGAGAGACACATAACTGTATATTCCGCGAATAACACTTTGGATGATTTCTTCGGTATTGGTCGTCCGGTCGTCTTTTTCGAGAGTATGAATCGAGTCGTAAATGATTGAATTACAGTCCATAAACAAACTGGTGAAAGGAATTTTCGCCACTTTGAATACGTAGTTTGCGCTACGTATAATATTAGAATGGTTTTTAATAATATACGAAAAATAACTCGGGATGCCCATGTTAATAGAGTCGGTGTAGTAGATTATTATACAAGTATATCTTTATCTTATTTGAGCGAACATTTTATAGTGTTATAAACTATACCATAATGAAGAAAAAGACGGATTCTATCCAGAATTCGACCAAAATAAGCATTGATACGCACCAAAAAACCATTTTTGAAATAAACCGTTTAATCGAGGACAAGATCATCCATACACAGGAAATAATCAAAAACACCATCAGTTCTATGAACCAATACAAGAAATATGAGATATTTAGTAATAGTGATGTGGTCGTATGTATTAGCACGTTAGTAGAATTATATGAAAAATCGAAAATCATACTCGAACAAATCTCGAAAATGCCGAAAATAAACATTAATGAATTTTCCGCCATAGCCACCCCCGCCGCTCCCGGAACAAACACGCCATTGTTGGAAATAGACGGAATCATCGATGAATTACAGAAAATCATCGACCGACTCTCGATTGTCATTTGTGGGTTTGGGACGAAGAATATGGAGGATTTATTTTTTATTAGTTTTGGGTCAGATTTCATTGAAAAACACATTGAGAACGAGTTGTGGAAAGCGAAATATGATTTGGTGCTAAGTCATATATCGCCTATCGGATATAAGACAATACATTGGCGTCAAAGCAAAACGAAACCGCGCGAGAATTGCGATACAACACTCCCGTTGGCTTCCGATAAAATGGTGGAAAACGCGATCCAAATCGAATTATCAAACCAATACGAATGTTTCGACGTGGACGTTTCCACCAAATCGCTGTATGTAAAACTATACGGCATTCGTGTGGTGATTCACAACGAGAAGACGCAGAAAACGCTGATTATACAGGGAGTGGTGGATAACATTGTGTTGGATTGTATTTCGAACAAGTACGTTGTCCAGCGGAAGCGCGATTTGTTGGAAAATATACCGAACAACGAGACATACGACCGGGGAATCATGACGCGGATTTTGGAGACGATGACGATGAAGGATATACTGATATATGGAAACGCCGACATCTACAAGAAGCACGTCGCCATCATGTCGGATGTCAATAGTATCCGCTATAACAAACTCAATATAACAATCAAGAAATTCATCGAAATGGATATCTGCCTCCAACGCCAAATGCTAATCAATCTGTTAATATACAACAAGGAGGACGATATACAATACATCACCTATTTGTTGTATGATTTAATAACCGACACATCCAGCTCAGCGGCCGATTCTCTCGACCAAATGCTGATATACGAGAGTTTTCCGTGGAAAATCAAACTGTTCTTTAAAGACACGATGAAAAACACTATCAAATATACCAAAGAGATGATACACAAATACGACGTGAACCGCGTTTCTCTCGAACAACAAATCTATGTGATGAAAGTTCCCGAAAACGTCAAGGAAAAGGCCATGCTCAAACTGAAAGAAATCAAGGGCAAGTCCGACGATTCTGGTGCCAAGTCGAAACAATACCTGGAAGGACTCTTGAAAATCCCGTTTGGAGTCTACTACGAAGAACCCATTCTGAAACGCATTAAAACCATTCAGGCTGGGTTTCTCCAGGCAACTGGGCGATTGCCGCCCACTATCATGGAGGAGGGAGAACGCAAGACGAAATATACCACAGTGGAAATGATAAAGCGCATCGACCAGATTAATAAATACGTGGTGACTGCGTTGCCGGGTGATATGGAGAAGATGTTGGGCAAGATGCCGGCGAAATCATTTGCCGCAATACTCTCGTATATTTCGGGAGTATACAAGGCACATGGTCAAAAGTCCGTACTCTCGCAAAAAACCAAAGAGGAAAAGGTCCACTTCATTGTCCAGTTTATGAAAGAAGACGCCCAACCGGAGCACAATGTCCAAATATATGATATTGTTATTTCGCACCAGTCGGAGACGCCTCCGCCAGTATTGTTTCAGCGAACGATTGCGGAACTGGACACCGTTCATCAATCTATCGTGGACACTAAATTCGAGCTGGAGAACATAACGCAAATACTGGACGATTCAATCTATGGCCATTCCTACGCGAAAAACCAGATACTCAAGATTATCGGTCAATGGATGACGGGAGAACAGTCGGGATATTGTTTCGGGTTCGAGGGATCGCCGGGTATTGGCAAAACGTCACTTGCGAAAAAAGGGTTGGCGAATTGCTTGAAAGACGGAGCCAAAACCCGACCATTTGCGTTTATTGCTCTCGGCGGGTCGTGTAATGGTTCGACTCTCGAAGGTCATAGTTATACATACGTGAATTCCACATGGGGTCGTATTGCGGATATCTTGATGGACACGGGATGTATGAACCCGATTATCTATGTGGACGAACTGGATAAAGTCAGTAAGACGGAGCACGGAAAGGAAATCATCGGCATTCTGACCCACTTGATTGATACTACACAGAACAATTGTTTTCAGGATAAGTATTTTAGCGGAATCGATTTGGATTTGTCGAAAGCGTTGTTTATCTTTTCCTATAACGACCCCGCCCAAATCGACAAAATCCTGCTGGATCGAATCCATCGAATCCGGTTCGACAACTTGTCTTTAGAAGAAAAAGTGGTTATTGTGCGCAAATACATACTGCCGGAAATTAATCGGAAGATGGGATTGACCGACGCGGTCGTGTTGTCCGACGACATTATCGAGTATATTATTGACACGTATACTCTCGAATCGGGAGTCCGCAAACTGAAAGAAGTCATTTTCGATTTGTTTGGCGAAATCAATATCGAGTTATTGAAGTGCGCGAGCGAAACTGAATTGCCTATCGTATTGACCGAGGAGAACTTGACCACTAAATATCTCTCGAAATACGACAAAATAAAGGAGAAATACATCCACGAGAGTCCTGCGGTGGGAACCATCAACGGACTATGGGCGAACGCATACGGCCGAGGCGGGATTATACCGATACAGACCATGTTTTTCCCTTCGTCGTCGTTTTTAGAGCTCAAACTGACCGGTTTACAGGGCGACGTGATGAAAGAGAGTATGAATGTGGCGAAGAGTTTGGCGTGGAATATGTTGTCCCGCGAGGCCCAGCAGACATTGTGTAAACAGTTCGAGGAGACCAAATGCCAGGGTTTACATATACATTGTCCCGAAGGCGCAGTGCCGAAAGATGGTCCTTCAGCAGGGGCGGCAATTACGTTGGTTATCTATAGTCTGCTCAGCGGTCGCGCGATTAATAATGAGGTCGCCATCACGGGCGAAATAAACTTACAGGGGTTTATAACGGAGATTGGCGGGTTGGAAGATAAGATCATTGGAGGTATCAAAGCGGGAGTCAAGAAGTTCCTGTTTCCTCGTTCGAACCAGACCGATTTCGACAAGTTCATGAAAAAATACGGCGAAAAGAAGATGGTCAACGGAATCCAGTTTGTTCCAGTGGCCCACATTGACGACACAACAAAGCATATATTCCCTTCCTTTGTGTGATAACAATAAACAATAAACAATAAACAACCAAATAGATATTGTATGAGAATCTATAAGCTCGTACAATAATAATACTCTCGGCAAAGACCTTGGCAAAGACCTTGGCAAAGACCTTGGCAACAATGTTAGGCTCCGCCCGAGGTCCTTGGAGATACCCGGGCCAAAGCCCGGGTATCGAGAAACCGTCAGGGCTTATGCCCTGAATGGTTTGCCGAGGTCTTTGCCGAGGTCATTGCGGACCATTGTGTGGTGTATGTATGAGAGTCATATAGATTCGCATACAAGTCCATCCTTACGGTGCGCGAAGCGCACCCACGAGGGAAGGGGTCGTAGGGGAAACCGTAGGTTTCCCTACAGGGAGGGGGTCGTAGGGGGGACCTTGGTCCCCCTACCTACAAAAATATAAGAATTATCTATACAACATACGATACGATGAATTTATTACCTTTATTGTACGTGGGATTTCGTCTAACACCGTTCATTATCGTATCCTTTTTCGTGTTTTCATCCTTGCTATCGTCGGACATACGTGGAATCGTGTTTCTCGGATTTTTATTACTAAATTGTCTCTTTACCGTTATGCTCGGGAACATAATCGGGTATTTCGTAGACTCATTTAATGACGACGGAATACCGGTAGACAAAGCGGCGGTATGCAATGCATTAACAATCGGAGACGGAGAGCGCATATCCCTCATTCCGCTAAATATAAACATCGTATCATTCACCTACGGATATTTAGTGTATTTGGTAGGAACTACGGATAGGGTCTTTGCCAACATTCCAATGATTGTATTTTTCGCCATCCTGCTCTTTTCGATGATTGTATGGGAATTGATGAACTCCTGCGCGTCTCTCATAAGGGTAGTAATAGCCATCGTAACTGGCGCGGGATTTGGTGTCCTTTTCTCGGACAGTGTCATTAAAATGAACATACCCGAGCTCCAGTTCTTTACTCGCATTACTGGCGATGAACTATGTAGTCTGCCCAGCGATTCCGTATTCCAATGTACAGCATAACCCGATTATTCCTCGAAAATGTGGACGTGTTGAATAAACCAGGTTTTTAGCCGGGCCACGATATTTGCCCGGTAGAATTCGCTCGACAACATGCGGAAACTGGTGTGTTTATCCGAATGAACAATAATAAACAACTGAATAATATTTCGGGTAATACCTTTGGAATATTTTTCGCTCAGATTCTCGATGGGGAATTTAGCATAACCTTTGCGCGCGTTGACTTCGTTGTGAAATGACCAAAGCATGGTCTGTAAATCCTCCTTGGTTCGGATACTGTTAAAGTTAATTTTCTGCATGTGTTGCGTTGCGTGTTTTGCACAATCGGGGCAAGGAAGAGTATTACAAATGGACCGAATCACATCAAACAATTCGTCCTTGTATTGAGCAAAATACTCCGGTTTGATTTTTTCGGCGAGAGTATGGAACAAAAACCACGTTGGTTCACCCCATTTCATTGGCTTTTTCTTCGGCTCTTGTTCTTCAGGTGGAACTGCGACTTCTCGTGCGTCGGTTTTTTTCGGAGGACGAGGAACAACCGTCCGAATTACCGGAGGAGCCGGCGCTTTATTGTGTTTTTGATAAGAAACAAACATCATTGTATGAGATATAGAATAATACCACAAAAATACTGCAACAATTATATCTAATAAAAAACACGTAAAAGAATGGTATTATATGTATATAATCGAACATGTCTACATCCGCCCTAAAGAATCCACCGGAAGAAACGCTCCAAACAAAAGACCAGCTCATTGAAAAAATAAAGGAATGGGTGAAAGTGGACAACGAGATCCGCACACTCCAGAAAGAACTCAATCAACGGAAAAACAACAAAAAAAAAGTATCGGCAGAATTAATCGATGTCATGAAACAAAATGAAATCGAAGTGTTCCGTATAAACGATGGCGAAATAACATACAATAAACGTAGCGTCAAGAAACCAATCACGAAAACGGCACTGATGTCTATTTTATCGACCTATTATCAGGGCGACGCGGCGAAAGCAGCGGAAGTCAACAATTATATTTTGGAAAACCGCGAAGAAGTAGTAAAGGAAAAGATTGTTCGCAAAATTGGGTCCGCACGAACCAAACAGTAGATTCAGACGAGTCCGAATTCGGGTATAGTGTACTCGTTGCCATTGCGCACGCACTTGGCGATGATGCGCGGATTGTCAGTGGAGCGCAGAATGTCTTCGGTTTTATACACATTGTCGTATTTATCGATATAATATACGATGCCTTTGATGTCTTTCGCAAACACCTCCATTTTTTGGTTGGTCGTGTCTTCGTTGGCTGGTCCGTCTTCGGTAGACGACACGAGCCCATGCGGTGTACCCTTGTAGTGGGTTCCGCAGAATTCGCAGTCGTCTCGTCTGCGGCGGGTACATTGTTCACCGTTCGCGCGCTTGGCATTACATCGGTTCAATGCCGGGATTGCGTTCTGAACTCGCTTGCGTTTGGTGAAATCTTCTTTTTGAAAAACCAAACGGTCATACTCGTAGATGTATTCCAACAACGAATTGACTTGCGCGGTATTCTCGAACCCCAGTTCGACCGCCTTGCTTCGAATATCATTCTTGAGCCCACTCAAGTATTGCTGAACACGGGTGTTAATTCGTTTTTCCATTTTGTTAGCGAGTGTTGTTATAGTTGTATATTATCGATTATACTATAATATACGATGTTCGGTTTACTTCAATTTTGTAGAGTTATTGGTAGAAGGATATAAAGAACACATCCAGACATTATAGTTTGGCTACAGAAAGATTGGTCATTCCTTCCAGGCGTGAAGCAACTCGCCAAACATACTTGTGGGTTAGGTGATACACCAAAGCAAAGACGATTCCGTGGACAATGGCAACGGTCATCTTGCTTCCGTTAGGAGGAAGACGGACGAGGATGGCGGGAGTCAAGAGAACAAACAGGAGAACAGTGTAAAGTAAAACGACAAGCATTTTATATACTAACCAATCATTTTTTTGCTAAATGCGGTTATGATTCGGCGTATACGCGACGTCCACAAGTGGCCCATGGGTTTCCAATATAAATAATACACAATTGAACACACACATACGCAACTATCAAAACAGATATAATAATTATCATATTCATTATTATGGTATAACTCACTATTTTATACTGTTATCTGACCCAAAAAGAATTGATTTATAGCTCGCTCGACCACTCATCGGGTATCTGTTTTGTTCCGCCGTCATATTCGGTAGCGAATCCGTTTTCCAGCAACCAGCGGTTTATGTGTAGGTCGCCGGTGTACACATCTGCCAAGAGTCTCCCGTATTTTTCCGTTCCGACATTACGCAGCTCAACCATCTTTCCGAAAATCTTAGCGTGAAGCGCGTCCCTTGCCCGAATAGCGCGTGCTTTTATTTCAGGGACTCTCGATTTTATTTCGGGAGAATCAATTCCTGCTAAACGAATACTGAATCTGTAGACGTCGTTGCATAAAACCGCTGCAACGGTAATTGTGTCTGCGTCGTACACTTTGACGACTTTGCCACCGGTGATTGGCGGGATAAATGGTTTGGTATTTGCGTATTCGATTGTTTCGAGAGCGAATGACATGGTGGACAGAACAACAATCGAATAATGAACAATAGAATACATTGGAACCAGGCTTTGTATCTTTTTGCTGAAACAAAAAAATACAATACGATAACAATAAACAACACTTCGAATTTATGTTTTTATTTTAGGAGAAACGCTATATAGTGTGCCCCATGATTTACTTACAATCCATCCTTACGGTGCGCGAAGCGCACCCAGAAGGGAAGGGGTCGTAGGGGAAGCGGCCGTGGCATAAAGCCACGGACGCGCTTTTCGGTTCACGGGCTTTGGCCCGTGAACCTCGAAACCGTAGGTTCCCCTACCACATAGAATACATTTTAGTATAAAATTCCTGCGCTTCGATACATGCTGAACGCAGCGTCTGGCGAACTACGGTCTTGTCGGCAGGGTCGCGGAAAGCAATACGAATAATACTATCTGGGTCGTGCGGGTGTAGTTTTTTGAATCCACAGAAGCTGAGCAATTCGTCTCCTTTGTAGAAACGTTCATACAGAATATACTCCAATACTTTACCAATTGTATAATCTTCGTTGGCCAATACCAAATCAAAACAGTTCTGAATCGTGCTTTCGCTGGTAGCAATCGTGAAATCGTCGGAATCGATTTGCGTAATCAAATCGACAAATTTCCCCTGTAAAACCGCACATGCCATCTTGACAATCTCCTGACTCTCGTAGACCCCAATACTCTGAATGACAAAATCGAAACTGTTCTCGACAAAACAACGCTGGGCGTCCAACAAATAGAAGTTGCGTTTCTGGAACTCGATTTCTTCGCGGGGAACGCCCTCCGCTGCCAATTTACTGGCCTGGTCTTCCCAAATACTATCCGCTTTTGTTTTGTCAATGGTGTTCGAGTACGCAGCCTTCGACACGGCAGTATACATACTACTATCTTCCGCCGTTCCAATATCAAACTCGCAAGTCAACTTCAAGTGCTCGCCGGGAATCGAATCGCTGATACGCGGGCGCAATCTCCCGAAAATAACGTGCGAATCCGTGTAGGGATTTTTCGGGAAAATCGCGGTCGTATCAATATACTGGCCGGTTTTGGTATTTTTGATGCGGAAATGTTCGGTGGTAACATACATAATCGCATCCGTGTTGTTCTGAACGTCCACCTCGAGAATATGGTTCGCCACGAAATCGTCGGTATCTTCGGCAGTGGCCGCGGGCAACTCGTCGCGGCGTTTGCGGGGAACCTTGAGGTGAATGGGAATACAGCCCAAACGGTGTTTCATGATCTCATTGTGTAGCCTGCCTGTATTTATTTCGATTTGACATTTACCGGCAACCTCCACGGGGAACACATACGTCGGAATGCTCGATAAAATCGTGCGCCGGATCGAATTGGCTAAACTCATATCGACGCCACTCAGCGTGAACGAATATAAATGATCCCTATCCTCCGAAATATCGGACAAAGTAGGGTTAGCAATAGGGGCTTTTGCAGGGGAACTCATTTTGCGTAGATAATATTGTTATATATTAAAAGGGGTATGTTTATATAGATTTAATTGACACAAACAAACCGAATCAATTTTGTGGGTAGGGAAACCTACGGTTTCCCCTACGACCCCTTCCCTTTTGGGATACCCGGGCTTTGCCCGGGTATCAATAGGATAGAGATTGTATGGCAAGCAATACATCTCATACATACAAACACCCACATTGTCCGCAAAGACCTCGGCAAAGACCTCGGGTATAACCTTGGTCGAAGACAAATATCGTACCCAAGATTATTGCCGAGGTCTTTGCCGAGGTTATAGAGAGTATTATTGTATGAGAGTCATATAGATTCTCATACAAGTCCATCCTTACGGTGCGCTACGCGCACCCAGAAGGGAGGGGGTCGTAGGGGGAACCGTAGGTTCCCCTACCTAAAAGAACGCCCAAGTGTCAATCTTGGTGTATCGTCCGTCATCAGGAAACGTCGACAGGAACATCAACGCGATCATCAAAAACATCAATACGAAGGGCAACAACACCAACACCCACGACACAGTTTCCATACCATAACTACACAGTATGTTCAATATCCAGGTCCAAACCAACACGTAGATGATCTTGACCAAAAAGATGGTGGTTTTGTTCGGGGTATTACAAGACAAATAACCTAAACAATACACATTGTTGTTTCCGAAGTTCTGTAACGCAATCACAAAAATCGACACTAACGAAATGACTAAATACAAATACGCAGGAGTACACAAGTTTTTTAATCCGACGACGGCCATTTTATATAAGATATTCATATAAAAAAGTATTATGCGGTAGATACGCGGAATGAGCTGTACGGCAACTGTTGATTATACATACCCGCCCCCACCACCGTGTTTTGTACGATTGGATGTAAAGCTTTCACCATATCGGACGAGATACTCCCTCCGTGAACACGCCGACACTTCTTGACGCGTTTCGTTCTGCGACCACCGACAATGGAACGAGTCGCCAATGAAAAATAGTTGGGATCGGCGTCGACCTTATTCAGCGGATAATAATTGGAACTGGACAATTGCGCCAATCCCAACGAACCACCTTTCATTCCGCAACCACACCCACCTCTCTTTCTTCCTCCACGCGTTCGCCGCGTTTGTTTTTTATTTTTTCGCACAGATTTCCGAACAGGCATTATACACTATAAATCGATTTTTATATTTTTTATGGTTAGCCGCCATTATTCAATGTCAACATGCGTCAACATATGTCTGCGGCAACACACGTTCGTCAGACCAATCGTATTCAACACTTCGCCTTCCGGCGTGATTTCGCTTTTTTTAGGGGTAAAATACACCACGCGGTCCACGCTGGCTCCTCTCGCCAATTTGATTCGCCGGACTTCTTTTTGAAAATACTCATACTTGTCAGCCAATACGTTTCCACAGGTAAAACAGCGAACTGGAATAATCATTGTTATATTATAATTTGCTAAATAGTATGCGGGGCTTTTTCTATATGTTTTTTTCGAATCAATTTTATGCCCCCCGAACTAATTTAGCGCTTGAAAATATACAACCTATATATAACCCTGCCTACCATGTCGAGAATAAAAGGCGGATCGACATCATCCTATTACGGATTCATATTGGCGTTTTTGTTGGTAACATTGGTCGGTATCGGTCTACTCTTTTATTTCCGAGGCAAAAAAGAAGGATTCGAATACGAGCCGATACAATACATCAACACAAAACCCGTCCAGTCCGACTATAAAATAACCGCAACCGACATCCAAGATGGATATTACGTTATATACGACGAAAACCGCGTCCCCATTCAGTTAGCTCAACTGCCATACGGATTTTACAAAGTCGACGCCAACAATATGGCAAAAGTGCCAACCGGCTTTGTTATCGCTCCCCAGGGAACCGATGCCGCGGTCGATTATATGACCCGTATTATACCGAACACCCAGACGGCGGCTGCTGCATTGAAGCCCCGGTCCATTCCGAAGAATGGGGTCATACCGGATGGATACTATAAGGTCGACGACAAGAACATGGCGCCACTCCCGCAAGACATGATGCCGAACATAGAAAAAATCGACATTGGTGGTACAGCAAATAATCCAATCATGACCGAACACTATGGAACGGGGTTCGTCAACAAGAAGGCGTTTTATGATAAAGTATTTACTATCACTACGCCCAAATTCCCCGTTGGTCCGGCCAATCCGACTGTTTTCCCGCTTCCTCCTAAATTATACTATACTCCCGTTCCGACCGGCCAGCCGTGGAATCACAATCAAGTCCAGTATTTACCCTACGGCAAACTGGCAAATGTCGACTCCAAAGGCATTTTACAGCCCGGATACCACGACAATCCCGGATTAATCAGTAAAACCAGCACGTTCGATTATAACAAAAACTACAAGGACATTAGTATGAACTACGATGTCGAATTCCACGATTCGATTGACGTACTGAAAGAACAGAACGATATGTACGACATTAGTTTTGGATCGATTACTGTCTTGGACCCATGCGGTAATTTGGTTGTTTTACCCCGCAGCGAAATCCAGGGCGATATAACATACTACCGACCCGGATCATACACGTTCGGCGCATCAACCTATGTTCCTAAATACGAGGACAGTGTCTATTTAAGCAGAACAAGTCAACTCCCGACTACCGCCGAATACCGCAGCGCACAAACCCAACTCGGGTTCTGCGAGGCGAACAAGGCATCCCCTACCGAAATTGAAGAAAATTGTAAATCATTGGATGTCAACGCATGCGCCAGCACATCCTGCTGTGTATTATTGGGAGGGGCCAAGTGCGTCTCTGGAACGGATACGGGGCCGACTGTCAAGGCGAATTACGGCGACCTGTTTTTACGAAACAAGGATTATTATACGCATTTAGGAAATTGCTACGGAAATTGTCCGTAGTGCGAAACAATATAAAAATTATTGCGTAGTAAAATCATATATTACTACACAAATATGACTACGGAAT
>Ga0209135_1000447_pt1 | contig 14881 bp, 15 predicted proteins | sample LauGreSBDMM110SD_4_FD_187570 | JGI IMG/M metagenome (GOLD analysis project Ga0209135, IMG submission 187570) | Freshwater lake microbial communities from Lake Michigan, USA - Su13.BD.MM110.SD (SPAdes) (version 3) | ecosystem: Environmental > Aquatic > Freshwater > Lake | place: Lake Michigan... | reverse complement strand
GGTACAACGAGCGATTGAAGCTGGCGATCTAGTTTCGGGAGTTACGGTCTTTGCGCTCGATGAGGGTATGGATACCGGTCCGATTTATACCCAGCATCGGTTCGCACTAGATGGCGATATCACCAGCGATGAACTTTTTATTGAGTTGGCAGAGTTGGGCGCAGAGGCACTTCTTCACTCTCTTGATCTAATTGATTCTGGGGTTAAACCCTCACCCCAACAGGACCACAGCGCAACTCGAGCGCTAAAATTAAGTAAGGAGGAGGGGCGCATAGATTGGTCACAATCGGCGGATGTAATATCTAATAAAGTTCGTGCTTTCACATCGCAACCTGGCGCTTGGACTAATTTTCGCGGTTCGGTATTGAAAATTGATACTCCGATTGTGAGTGAGATGAGGCTAGAACCAGGGGTCATTCTCATTGAGAATAAGAAATTATATGTGGGAACTGGAACAACTGCCCTAGAAATCAGTTACATCACACCTTCAGGTAAGACGAGAATGCCATCATCGGAATGGGCAAACGGCGCACGATTAATCGCCGGTGATCTCTTTGGTTAAAGCCCGCAGAGATAGCTTTAAATCACCCAAGCCTGATGCTCCCCGAGTGTTGGTCTTTGATTTACTCACAGAGGTTAATCGCAATGGGGGATATTCGAATCTGCTGCTGCCGCAAGCACTTTCCGCCTCTAATTTCGAGGTTCGAGATAAAGGATTCGTTACTGAGCTGCTTTATGGAACTCTTCGCATGCAAGGTCGCCACGACTACATCTTGCAACAGGTATCTGATCGTCCATTAGTTGAGGTAGACGATGGCATCGTGGATATCTGCAGAATGGGGGTGCATCAGCTATTTGAGATGCGGGTGGCAACACATGCTGCAGTCTCGGCAACTGTCGAGCTGGCCCGAAAAGTGATTGGTGAATCAAAGGCATCATTTGTGAATGCGATTTTGCGGAAAGTGAGTTCGCAGACTCTGGAACAATGGCTAGAACCCACTTCTTTAGTAACAGATCCCATCGAGCGCCTATCAATCCAGTACTCACATCCAGAGTGGATTGTCTCGGCCTACTTTGATTTACTTAAAGATCATCAGCGTGTCGAGCAAGAACTTGCCGCCAATAACGTGCCAGCCATGCCGACGCTAGTTTCATGGCCAGGGGATTCAACTCAGTCTGAGTTAGTGGAGCTAGGTGCGGTTGCGACAGAGTATTCACCGTATGGCGCAAGATTTGATGGTGCTCCGGGTTCACTTGAGATTATCAGACATCGCAAAGCCGGAGTACAAGATGAGGGTTCGCAATTAGTTGCCCACATCTTCTCACTTGCAACTAAGGAAGCCACATCAATTTTGGACTTGTGTGCGGGTCCTGGCGGTAAGGCTGCTCTTTTGGCCCATCTGGCAAATGCGAATAGTCAGGAATTTACTGCCAATGAAATCTCCGAGGCTCGTGCAAAGCTTGTCAAGAACGTTATAGGTAGATTCCCAGTTCAAGTGGGTGATGCCAGAGATATTGCAGCACTTGGCGAGAGCTATGACGCGATCTTGGCTGATGTTCCATGCACAGGTCTGGGTGCCTTACGGCGCAGACCGGAGGTTCGCTGGCGAAGAACAGTGCAAGATCTCCGAGGTTTGCTGGTGTTACAAAGAGAGCTATCTGATGCGGCAATCTCGGTACTTAATCCTGGGGGAGTATTCGGCTATGCAACATGTAGCCCCCATTTCTCAGAAACATCTGGTGAGGTCCTTCGTATTCTTAAAGACCATCCAGATCTGGAGCAGATTGAGATTGCGCAGTATCTGCCGCCTAACCTTGAAGGTGCAGTCCGCGATAATTCCCTATCCCTTTGGACCAGCAAGCACGGCACGGATGCGATGTTCTTAGCTCTATTTCGCAAGAAGAGTTAAACTTCACTTATGTCACACGATGTTCGAATCACACCAAGTATTCTCAATGCAGATTTCGCACATCTTGACTCGGAAATTGCCAAGATAGCTGGGGTAAGTGACTTCATCCACCTAGACATCATGGATAATGTTTTTGTTCCAAATATGACCTTTGATTTCCAGGCGGCCACAGAGATTATTAAGAGTTGCCCAATCCCGGTCGACTCGCATCTGATGGTTGCGGATGTGGATTTGATTGCGATTCAATATGCCGAAGCTGGTTCAGCTAGCGTCACCATTCATGTGGAGGCTGCTACCGATATTCGCAGCACCCTTAAAGAAATCAAGAGCCACGGAGCTCGGGCATCGATTGCACTCAAACCAAATACCCCGATCCACGAATATTCGCAATACTTGGATCTCATCGACATGGTCCTCATCATGACTGTCGAGCCAGGCTTTGGTGGACAAAAATTTATGGAGAATATGATGGATAAGGTACGAGATACCAGGAAGTTAATCGGTGGTCGGCCTATCTGGCTCCAAGTTGATGGTGGCATTTCACTAGCAACTATAGATATCGCGCGGGAAGCTGGCGCCGACACTTTCGTGGCAGGCAGCGCCGTCTTTAACGCCGATGATCCAGCGATGATGGTTGAACAATTACGTTCACAAGCTTCTCTTCGCTAATCCGGGCTCACCCCGTGTCTCTGTCTAGTAAAGTAGCGTCATGAAATCATTTGATTCACTCTGGATCGAGTTAGCTCAGAAACTTGCAGAGCGGGCTGAGGGTTCTGCCACCGTCGCTGCAGTTGATGCCGGGGTTCACGCAATCGGAAAGAAGATTCTGGAGGAGGCCGGTGAGGTATGGCTGGCAGCTGAACACGAGTCAGATGAGGCGCTAGCCGAAGAGATAAGCCAACTGATTTATCATCTTCAGACCATGATGCTTGCCCGCGGTCTCACACCTATTGATATTTATAAGTACCTCTAAAGAAAACAGGGAGATTCATGTTACGAATAGCTGTTCCCAATAAGGGTTCACTGGCTGATGCCTCGATTGAGATACTTAAAGAGGCCGGATATCGCCAACGTACTGATTCAAGAGATCTCGTACTGATTGACCCGGCTAATGGTGTTGAATTTTATTATCTTCGTCCACGCGATATCGCAATCTATGTTGGCTCCGGTGAGTTAGAAGCCGGAATAACAGGGCGAGATCTGCTCATTGATTCTGGAGCGGATGCACAGGAAATTCTTGCTCTTGATTTTGGAGGATCTACCTTTAGATTTGCCGGGCCGGCGCAGGAGAAACTATCTCTCACATCTATTAGCGGTAAACGAGTCGCCACGGCATATCCAGGGCTGGTGCAAAAGCACCTGTCAGATCTGAAGATTACGGCAGAAGTTGTTCGACTAGATGGCGCCGTAGAAAGCAGCATCAGACTTGGAGTAGCAGATCTTATTGCCGACGTTGTAAGTACTGGAAATACTCTTCGTCAGGCTGGCTTAGCAATTTTTGGTGATCCAATATTAGTTTCAGAGGCGATCTTGATTAAGGGTAAGGCGCCAGCTGCAGCTGCGGAGTTGGAGATTCTCATACGTCGCTTACAAGGTGTGGTTACCGCCAGACAGTATGTGCTTCTTGATTATGACATTCCCAAAATCAACGTTGACCAAGCTTGCACGATCACACCAGGCCTAGAATCTCCGACTATCTCACCTCTGCAGAAACCAGATTGGGTTGCTGTGCGCGCCATGGTGTTACGTAAAGATACCAATCGATTGATGGATGAGCTCTGGGCGCTGGGTGCTCGCGGAATTCTCGTAACTGATATACACGCTTGCAGACTGTAATTACTTTCGGCTAGCGCCTGCTTCTTCGATATCCTCACGTGAGATTCCAAGAAGATAGAGAACTGAGTCTAAGTATGGTGCGCTCACAGAACTATCTGCAGCGGCTTTGACAGCTGGTTTTGCGTTAAATGCGATTCCCATACCTGCAATTGCAATCATATCCAGATCATTGGCGCCATCGCCGATAGCTATCGTTTGCTCAAGTTCCACACCAACAAGCTTGGCAAAATCACGAAGGGCAACGGCCTTAGCGGCCCGGTCGATCACATCCCCAACAATTTTTCCAGTGAGTTTTCCATCAATGACTTCTAGCGTATTGGCGCGATAGTGGGCGATACCCAGATCCTTAAGTATCGGTTCGATAACAGCGGTAAACCCACCTGAGACAACTGCCACATTATGGCCGAGTTTATGTAGCGTCTCGATCAAAGTTCGAGCTCCAGGAGTTAGTTCTATCTTCGCGCGCACATCACTTAATACTGTTTCCGGAAGTCCTGCTAACAGTGCGACTCTAGATTCAAGGCTATGTCTAAAATCGAGCTCGCCGCGCATCGCACGCTCAGTAATCTCTCGCACCTGCGCCTCAACACCTGCGTGTGCCGCTATTAGCTCAATAACTTCCTGCTGAATAAGAGTTGAGTCTACATCTAGCACAACCAACTTTTTGGCCCATCGCATAAGACCACCAGGAGAGACTGCGATATCGATGGCGAATTCATTTGACACGGCAGCAAGTGACTGACGCAGCTTTGTCGTGTTGGCCCCAGATACGGTTAACTCAATAGCTGTGATCGGATAACTAGCGGTGCGATGAATACGTTCAATATTTCCTTGCTCTGCAGATATTGCTTCGGCAACTGCTGCTATTGAGCGAGGATGAAGTTCGGTTGTCAATATAACAACGTGAACGAGTCCGGTCTTGGCAGCAATTGATGCATCTTCCTGAGCACCGAAAGATGTGGCGATATCGACAGATAGCTTCTCTGCACATTCATTAAGATCTGCTTCAATCGCCTGGGCGTGATCAGGATTTAGTGATATGAGCGCGGTGAGAATAAGGCGCTCACGGATTACTACTTGTTCGATATCCAAAATAGTTACTGAGAAGGGCGCCAGGGTCTCAAAGAGAGCACTGGTGATCCCGGGGGAGTCGACTCCGGATACGAGAATAAGACCCGTGTAGTGACTCTTCTCGGCGCTCATATGGGTGAGGTTATCGCGAATCACGTTCACTTCGTTCGCAATTAGCGAGTGATTTATAGAATGACGATATATCTTTTGTCACCTATGAGTAATATTCGCGTTTTGGAGCTACGTGATGTCTCTGTTCGGCGAGGCGAAAAAATCATATTAGGGCCGCTGAATTTCGCAATATCCCCGGGGGAGCGATGGGTTGTCCTCGGACCAAATGGGGCTGGCAAATCTACTCTTCTTCAAATCTTGGCGACGAGAATGTTCCCCACATCTGGAACTGTTTTTTTACTCGAAAAGCAGATGGGCAAGATCGATCTTTGGGAGCTTCGTACTCGCATCGGTATTTGTGGCGCTCTTATCTCAGAAGATATTCCGCACGATGAGAAAGTTCGAGATGTAGTTCTCACTGCAGCGTATGCAATTCTCGGTCGCTGGAATGAGGCCTATGACTTATGGGATGAATCAAGAGCTGTTGCCCTCTTAACAACATTCGGGGTTCGCGAACTAGCTGATCGTGAGTATGGCACGCTGAGTGAGGGTGAACGTAAACGCGTCCAAATCTCTCGCGCCTTGATGGCCGACCCAGAGTTACTGCTCTTAGATGAACCAGCCGCTGGTTTAGATTTAGGTGGGCGCGAAGATCTATTAAAAAGATTCAGCGTATTCGCTTCTGATCCGCTCGCCCCAGCATCGATACTTGTCACCCACCATATAGAAGAGATTCCGGTGGGCACAACACACGCGCTCATTCTCAAGAATGGTTTTGTGGCTGTATCAGGACCGATTAACGATGTAATTACTTCAGAGCATATGTCACATGTCTTTGATTTGCCTATGGAAGTTAGTCACGATGGGTCGCGTTTTTTTGCCCGTGCACTCTAGTTGGAATATTGTTCTTGACCCTTTAGCTCCTGCAATTGAGAAAATACTCCAAACTGTTTCAACAGCTGAGGTTGCACCGAGCATTGATCGAATCTTTGCCGTATGTGAAATGGATCTGGCCAGCGTCAAATGTGTAATCGTCGGTCAGGATCCCTATCCAACCCGAGGCAATGCCCACGGCTTAGCTTTCTCTGTTAACTCTGATATCAAGCCGCTTCCCGCATCGCTAAGAAATATATTTATAGAGTTGGTGAGCGATCTTGGAGTGAGAGCACCAAGTTGTGGTGATCTTTCAAAATGGCGTGACCAAGGGGTTTTGCTGCTTAATCGGGTACTGACAACGCGGGTCGGTCAAAGTAATGCACATACGCATATTGGGTGGCAGGAAATCACAACTCAGATTGCTCAAGCTGCTGCCTCACAGGGTGCCATCGGAGTTCTCTGGGGTAAGAGTGCGCAGGAGCTTTCATATCTTTTTAATCACAGCATTGAAAGTGTTCATCCAAGTCCGCTAAGTGCCTATCGGGGCTTCTTTGGCAGCAAACCCTTCTCTCGAGTAAACCAAGAACTTGAGCGGCGCGGAATCTCTCCCATCGATTGGTCTCTCTAAAGCAACAAGGACCTACATCTTTCGATGCGGGCCCTTGTTGGCTAAAGACTACTTATTAAATCCAGGCATTAATTGGAGATGATAAGAAGTAGATCATGAAGAGACCAGAGACAAGAAGTAGCAAAGGATGTACTTCCTGGCGACGTCCCTGAACTACGCGAATAACAACGTGGGTAACGAAACCAGCGCCGATACCGACTGATATGTTATAACTGAATGGCATCAAAATGATGGTAAGGAAAGCTGGAATACCAATCCCGAGGTCATCCCATTGAATATGTTTTACTTGTCCCATCATTAGGAATCCAACGATGATCAAAGCCGGAGTTGCAGCCTCATAAGGAATTATTGCTACAAGAGGTGCCAGGAATGTTGTCAACAAGAACGCAATTCCAGTAACGATAGAGGCAAGGCCAGTGCGAGCACCTTCACCTACGCCAGAGGCAGATTCAATGTAACTGGTATTCGATGAAATACCCGCAGCTCCACCAGCGGCAGCAGCTATTGAGTCAACAACGAGGATGCGGTTAGAACCTTGAACATTGCCGTCTTTATCGACTAAGCCCGCTTGGTTTCCAATGGCAGTCATTGTTCCCATGGTGTCGAAGAAATCTGCTAGTAACAGAGTAAAGACAAGTAGGCAAGCTGCTAATGCGCCAGTTTTCGGATTGGTGAATGCACCGAATATGTCATCAAAGCCCAAACCTAGGGAATCAAAACGTGGAGTATCCATGAGGTTTAGAGAGCCTGAAGCATCTTTTGGTAGCGCCGGAGTATTTAGCCCCCAGCCTCTTGGGTTTGACTCAGTAGGACTGATGAAACTGTTCCCCACCTTAAACTGAGTTTCAACTATGAGAGCAAGAATTGTTGAAGTGATGATTCCAATCAGAATCGATCCTTTGATTTTCCTGATCATCAAGATGATTGTGAGAAAGAGACCAAATGCGAAGATGAGAACCGGCCAGCCAACAAGTGTTCCACCATCACCAAGCTCTAGTGGTACCGCAGATGGTTTGGAGTTCGTGCTGCCCCACACAACATTGGGAGTACGTCTTACGAAACCACTGTCAACTAAACCAATGAGAGCGATAAACAATCCGATTCCCACGGATATTGCAACTTTGAGGGCCGTTGGAATGGCCTTGAAGACGGCAATTCTAAATCCGGTTAGAACCAGAATGAGAATCAAAATTCCTTCAATTAAAACTAAGCCCATAGCTTGAGCCCAGGTAGCGTTCTTAGCGATTGAGACAGCCACAAAGGTGTTCAAGCCAAGACCGGTGGCAAGTGCTAGCGGAAAGTTAGCAACAGCGCCCATCAGTATGGTCAAAATTCCAGCGATAAGTGCTGTGCCAGCGGCGACGATAATGATCGCGTTTGTTCTATCTCCGCCTCCGATGAATTCTCCAGCTCCATCAGTTGTGGCAAGGATCAGTGGGTTCAGAGCCACGATGTATGCCATTGTAAAGAAGGTAACTAGCCCGCCTCTAACCTCCTGGGCTACGGAAGAGCCTCGTTCTTTAATCTTAAAATAGGAATCCAGCATGAATGGACCTTTCTAATTTTTTTATCGAGGGTGTTTGCGACCTCGTGTGAAGTGACGGCTCACAGACCAAGGGAAGTTGGTGAAACGCTAGTAGGTACTTAGACGTACTTGTGAGTTAAACGCGCCAGTAGACCGAGGAATATCGCCACTGATTGACCTATTAAGAGCGCAAAGAGGGCAGTTCCGAGCCCAACAGTGCCACCTAGGAACCAGCCAATAATTAAGACTGTGACCTCAATTCCCATTCGTACTCGACCCACCCGTACTCCGGTCTTGAAGTGAATTCCGGTCATAGCGCCATCGCGCGGGCCATGTCCTAGCCCACAGGTGATGTAGAGAGCGGAACCAAGTCCAACCAAAGCGATTCCGATTAGATCAAAGATGACTCCTAGAGCGAAATTATTCTGTTTGGGGAAGATGAGTGTGCCAATCTGAATAAAGGCGGCGATGATTACGATATTTGAAATCGTTCCGAAACCTACGCGCTCATCAAGTGGAATCCAAATAAGCATCACACACACACTGATAATAAAAGTTGCCCACCCGATACTGAGCCCAGTTTTTAACGTCAGCCCCTCCGCGAACACTGTCCACGGTGTATTTCCAATCCCGCCTTGGATTAGTAGCGAATCACCGAGACCAAAAATAGCTAGACCGAAAAAGAGAATTCCGGTTCGAAGGGGAGTCAGATCCCAAAGACCCTGAGCAGTCCATGGAGTTATCGGGACCGTTTTATGGGGACGAAGACTTTCAAAGATTGATGCAAAGTTCACTTGGTGAGTCTATAGTGGAGCAATGTTTGTGGGCCTCGGAACAGTATTAAATTTGCTCACCATCATCTTAGGTTGTGCGATTGGAATCGCCTTAGGTGGGCGTTTGCCGAAGAAATCACAGAAAATGATTACTGATGTATTGGGACTCATCACTATTTTGGGAGCCACATCAGCCCTGATTCCATTGTGGTCCAGGCAATTCAAGGATTCACTTCCAGATGGTTCGCCGCTGCTTTTAATTCTTGCCTCGATGCTCCTCGGGGGCCTACTGGGCACCGCCCTCAAAATTGAGCAGAGGGTTGAAAGCTTCGGAGAGAATCTGAGAAAAAGATTCAAGGCATCCAGTGATAGTCCCTTTGTTGAAGGGTTCGTCAGCGCCTCGCTTTTATTTGTGATTGGTCCGCTGGCAATTCTCGGAAGCGTTAGCGATGGGATGGCTCAAGGCTTAGATCAGTTAATTCTTAAATCTTCGCTCGACTTTTTTGCGGCGATGGCGTTTGCATCAACTTTGGGAATAGGCGTGATGGCATCCATCATTCCAGTGGGAATTTATCAAGGCTTCTGGACCATCATCGGATTTTTCGCAGGTTCCGTACTTGAGCAATATCAAATTGACGCCATGACCATCTGTGGGGGGCTGATGCTGCTTGGTATCGGCTTGCGACTACTCAATATCAAGAAGATGTCTGTTGCAAACCTGCTGCCAGCCCTGGTGATTGCTCCATTGCTGGCAACATTTCTACATTCGATTTAGAGAGCTGAAGTGTCAATCACAAAGCGGTACTTCACATCACTTGCCACAGTGCGTGTGTAAGCAGCATTAATATAGTCAGGCTTAATCACTTCAACATCACTGACAATATTGTGCTTGCCGCAGAAATCGAGCATCTCTTGCAGCTCTGGAATGCCGCCAATCATCGATCCACCTATAGAGCGACGCCCGTTCAAGAGTGAGCCCACCTCAACTGCATATGGTTTACCTGGCAGTCCAATAACGACAAGTGTTCCATTGAGTTTGAGTAGCGAAAGATACTGGTTGATATCGATCTCAGCACTGATCGTGTTCAGGATGACGTCAAACTCTTTTTCATGAGCCGCAAATACTGCAGGATCTTGAGTGGAGATAAAGTTATGAGCACCCATTTCGCGTGCATCGGCTTCCTTATGTGGAGAGTGTGAGAGCACTGTTACCTGCGCGCCCATGGCAACTGCAAACTTCACCCCCATGTGTCCAAGACCACCAAGGCCCATCACGGCAACTTTCTTACCTGGGCCAACGTGCCAATGCTTAATGGGGGAGTACAGAGTGATTCCGGCGCACAGAAGTGGCGCAACGCCGTCAAGTGGAAGATTTGCGGGAATATGCACTGCATAATCTTCGTTGATAACGAAGTAGTTGCTATAACCACCCATGGCCAGCGTTGTGCGATCTCGTTCGTAGCTGTTATAGGTACCAGTCATTCCCTCGAGGCAATATTGCTGCAGACCAGCTTTGCAGTTTTCGCAGACGCGACAAGAATCAACGAACACGCCCACGCCAATGAGGTCGCCCATTTTAAACTTAGTGACCGCGCTACCAACCTTGGTCACAGTTCCAGCAATCTCATGACCTGGAACCATCGGAAATAGCGCAGCGCCCCATTCTTCTCGTGCCTGATGAATATCTGAGTGGCAGATTCCGGAGTATGCAATATCAAGTGCAACATCGTGCGCTCCAACCTCGCGGCGATCGAATTGATAAGGAACTAGATCTGCTCCGACCGTCATTGCAGCATAGGCACGTGTATTCATTATTCCTCTATCTCTGATTTCTATATTTGAGTAAATGGCAACGGGTCAGAACTTATATGACCAGCCCGTGAAGCGCGAGCCGTAACCTGGCGCATATGGTGTCGACGGCATAAGACTTCATAGGCAATATCTTCACTCTTACCAACATCTCCGACCACAACTTGTTCACCTTCAGTGACCATAACCCCATTAACCGTACGTGCATTGTGCGTTGCCCGTGACCCGCACCAACAAAGAGCCTCTACTTGTAGAGTGTTAACGCGATCGGCTAGTTCAACAAGTCGGGCAGATCCCGGGAATAGCTTGGTACGAAAGTCAGCTAAAATTCCAAATGCGTATACATCAATACCTAATCCGTCAACGATCTTTGCGAGGCCATCAATTTGATCGGGCTGATAAAACTGAGCCTCATCACAAATAATGTAATCAATACGGTCTCCAGCAGATAGATGATCAACGACAAACTTATGAATATCAAGTGTTGACTCAACCTCAATCGCTTCCGATTGCAATCCCAGACGTGAACTAATGACACCAGCCCCAGCGCGATCTTTACTTGTGAATATCAGTCCAGTTCGGCCACGTGATTTGTGGTTATGCGCGGTCTGCAGGGCAAGGGTTGACTTACCCGAATCCATTGTTCCGCAGTAATAGATCAGTTCAGCCACGTCGGAATCCTGCCATGAATTGGCTCAATATTCTCGCCTCCGAACAGACCGACGGTAGCCGCATTTATACCTGTGATAGTGAGAATATCGGGGGAGCGGAATCTAATTGCGCAATATTGGCTCGACCTGCTAACTCTGGAATCTCTAAGAGAACAGCCGCGCTTAAGACAACTGCGCCAAGATCTTGAATGAGCGAAATCGCAGCTTTAAGAGTTCCGCCAGTTGCTAAGACATCATCTATCAGCAGTACCCGCGAACCGGCAGCCATCGCATCCGTATGGATCTCTAACTTGTCTTGGCCATACTCGAGGCTGAAGCTCCGCGAGAGAGTCGTGTGTGGCAATTTTCCAGCTTTGCGTATAGGGATGAATCCAACTTGCTTGTGAAACGCAACCGCGCTTCCCAGGATGAACCCACGTGCATCAAGTGCGGCGACATAATCAATCTCATCAGCGACAGTGGAGAGCGCTGCAATAACGGTGGCGAATGCCGCAGGATTGGCCAGCAAAGGAGAAATATCTTGAAAGAGAATCCCAGGCTTGGGAAAATCGGGGATAGGCCTAATCAGTGCAAGTGATTGACTGATATCCATTAATACACCCCACTTGTGTCCGAACGGGGACTTGAACCCCGAATCCCTTGCGAGAACTAGCACCTCAAGCTAGCGCGTCTGCCAATTCCGCCACCCGGACGAGTACCCGCTCGCTAGAAGATAAATCTTATGCGCTCGAGTCGAAATAACGGCTTAACGATATCAACCTGGCGCCATCGGCGCAAAAAAGAGCGATGAAAGGGCAGAATACGACCATGAGTAGTGCGGAGAAGTCGATGAATATTGAGAGCGAAGTTGTCTCTATCTGCCAGGATCTCATTCGCATCCCTTCAATTAATTACGGCGAAGGTAAGGGAGATGAAAAGGCTTGCGCAGAATATGTCGTTGCTTCACTCGCTGAAGTAGGTATCAAGGCAGATATCTACGAATCTGCCCCTAATCGCTGTAATGTAATTGCGCGTATACCTGGGAAAAATAGCGCGCTTGGCGGCTTAGTAGTCCACGGTCATCTTGATGTTGTTCCTGCTGATGCCAAGGATTGGTCGGTAGATCCCTTTGCGGCAGAAATTCGTGACGGAATGATCTGGGGTCGCGGCGCAGTTGATATGAAGAATATGGATGCGATGATCTTGGCTGTTGTTCGGCAATGGTCTCGTACCGGTTATCAACCCGAAAGAGATATCGTCTTAGCTTTCTTTGCCGATGAAGAAGCAGGTAGTTCTTACGGTTCACGCTTTATGACTTCAGCACACCCAGAGGTTTTTGCCGGGTGCACTGAAGCCGTATCTGAAGTTGGCGGCTTCTCAGTCACGGTCACCGGAGGGAAGCGTTTGTACTTTATTGAAGCGGCGCAAAAAGGAATTCACTGGATGAAAATCACCGCACATGGACGCGCTGGACACGGCTCGATGATGAATGATGAGAATGCAGTCACGGCAATTGCAGAAGCGGTTGCGAAAATCGGTGGTTACCAATGGCCGCAGAGGTATACAAAAACCGTAAAGATTCTTTTTGAAAAAATTGCGCAAGCGACTGGGAAACCTTTCAACCCTGCTGATCTCAGACCACTTTTGGTAGAGATAGGTCAAACCGCGCGCATGGTTGGTGCAACGTTGCAAAATACTGCCAACCCAACAATGTTAGAGGCTGGATATAAAGAGAACGTTATTCCAGCATCAGCGTCGGCTGTCATCGATGGGCGCTTCTTACCTGGCTACGAAGATGAGCTTAATGCGACGATTCAATCAATCATCGGTCCAGAAATTGAGATTGAAACCATAACTCGCGATATTGCGCTAGAAGTTGATTTTGAAGGAGACCTGGTAGAGGCAATGTGTGCTGCCATCGTTGCACATGATCCCGAAGGTATTCCGGTTCCCTATCTCCTGAGCGGAGGAACTGATAACAAGGCGCTATCTGAACTTGGAATCATTGGTTATGGATTTAGTCCGCTACGGCTTCCACCAGATTTAGATTTCATGTCTTTATTCCACGGGGTAGACGAACGTGTGCCAATTACAGGTTTGCACTTCGGAGTTCAGGTACTCAAAGAATTTCTAGAAAACGCCTAGGCTGAGATTTCATTCAAAACACTGCGCACAATCGCTGGCAGTGCAATCTCCTCGGATTTCAAGATTCCACGAAGTTGTGCACCAGTTCTTGCCCCAACTATTGCACTCGTGATTCCAGGTGTATCTCGTACCCATGCCAGTGCAACTTCTAGCGGTGCATAACCAAGGCCTTCAGCCGCCACAGTTACTGCTTCCACAATTCGAGTTGATCTCTCTTGCAAGTAGGGTTCGACATGTTTGACAAAGTGTGGAGCAGCAGCGCGTGAGTCACTTGGAATGCCATTGCGATATTTTCCAGTGAGTACTCCACGGCCAAGTGGTGCCCAGGCCAAGATTCCGGTCCCGGTTGATCGGGCACAGGGAAGTATCTCTAACTCAGCACCGCGATTAAGCAGTGAGAATTCAATTTGATTTGTCACGATAGGAGCCTTGGCCGAATTGCCAACTTGAATCGTGATTGCTCGCGCACTTTGCCACCCAGAGAAATTGGATACTCCTACGTGGCGAGCTTTTCCCGATGTGTATGCATAATCAAGTGCGGAGAGCGTGTCTTCTAGCGGGGTGTCCTCATCCCACATCTGTATCTGCCAGATATCTACGTAATCGGTTTCAAGTCGCGATAGCGATTTATCCAATTCAGCAATCAGAGATGTCCGAGTGTTATTTATTGTTCGAACTCCACCCGGATGTGAAACGCCAGCCTTCGTCGCTATCGCGACATCCTCACGCTTAAAAAGCGCTCCAATGAGACCACCAATTACTCGCTCACTATCGCCATCACCAAAAGTAGGAGATGTATCAAAGAAGTTACCGCCGGCTTCGATATAGGCACGACATTGATCGGCCGCCTCATGGGTATCTGTGTCTCGACCCCATGTCATGGTGCCTAGACCCAGCCGAGAGAGAGTGAGCCCACTACTTCCAGCCCGTCTCATCTCCATAACGCAGACCTTAGCAAGGTCATCCGAGAAAAGTCGCGATTAGAAATTTAACGGTAACCTTCGTGTTGTGGCGCGGATAATCCTTTTAAGACATGCACATTCAATCGCCAATGAATCCGGAATACTGGCGGGCCAATTACCCGGAATCTCCCTGAGCAAAAAAGGGGCCCAGCAGGCAGTCGAGTTAGTCGCTCGAATCGGAAAAGTTTCATTTGATTCTATTCGCATGAGTCCTATGCAAAGATGTCAGGAGACTCTCGCGCCGTGGCTCGAATCATCGAATTCAAATGGGCTAAAAAAATTCATTCTGGACGAGAAATTAATCGAGATGAATTACGGTAATTGGAGTGGCAAGAAGCTCAACTCACTATCCAAGCTACCTCTCTGGAAGATCATTCAGGAAAGACCGAGTAAGGTCGAGTTCCCACAAGGTGAGCGTATGACAGCCATGCAAAAGCGTTCGGTGGCAGCTATCGAAGAAGCAGTCCACGAAAAACCCAAGGGAACTCATTTGTTTGTCAGCCATGGTGATGTCATCAAAGCTATGGTCGCCAGTTTATTGAAGATGAAACTCGATAATTTTCAGTCCTTGGTCATCGATCCAGC
>Ga0209135_1000445_pt1 | contig 14907 bp, 15 predicted proteins | sample LauGreSBDMM110SD_4_FD_187570 | JGI IMG/M metagenome (GOLD analysis project Ga0209135, IMG submission 187570) | Freshwater lake microbial communities from Lake Michigan, USA - Su13.BD.MM110.SD (SPAdes) (version 3) | ecosystem: Environmental > Aquatic > Freshwater > Lake | place: Lake Michigan... | reverse complement strand
GGATAGAAGGCGGCTGGACGTTGGAAGAAACCGGTGACTTTGCCCTGATGCTCAAACAAGCAGGCGCCGACTTCATACACCTTTCTTCTGGCGGTATTTCGCCTCAGCAAAAAATCAGCGTCGGCCCTGGCTACCAAGTGCCTTTTGCGCACCATGTGCGGCAAAAAACGCAAATGCCGACCATTGCGGTGGGCCTCATCACCCAAGCCCAACAAGCGGAAGATGTCTTGCGCAAAGGCGAAGCTGACTTGGTTGCACTGGGGCGCAGCTTTTTATACAAGCCGCGCTGGGGCTGGGAGGCGGCGGCTGAAATGGGCGCTCAAGTTCAAGCCACAAAGCAATATTGGCGCAGTCTGCCCAAGGAAGCCAACGGCATTTTTGGCGAAGCCAAGGTTGGTGGGCGCTAGTTCTGTTTGTCTGCTTGCAAGCCGTCAAGCACTGTGGGGTAGCGCAGACGCAAGCCCAGTTCTTGCCGCATGCGATCTGCGCGTATGCGCCTAGACTCATTCAAAAAACTCATGACCATAGGCGTCAATTGGTCTTGCGCTTGCGCACGGCTGATTCTGGGCGGCAAAGGCAAATTCCACATCGCAGCCACGCTGTCCATGTAGTCGCCCATTTTCATGTCGGTGTGATCGCAAACATTGACCACACGCAGGGGCTTACCTCTCCACAGGGCTAAGACGGTGGCACGGGCCAAATCATCTGCATGAATGTGGTTGGTGTAAACATCTTCAGAGGCTTGCAACACGGGTGTGCCGCGCAGCAGCCGTTCACGTGGTGTGCCCCCTTCTCGGTCTAGGGCATAAATGCCGGGGATGCGCAGCACTTGGGTTCGGGTGTGACCCGTTTTGCCCAAATAATCAATCCACGCTTGGGCGTCCACGCGTCGTTGTGCGCGGACGGTTTGCGGCTGTAATTGACGAACTTCATCCACCCACTCACCCGCACAGTCACCGTACACGCCGGTGGTTGAACCATAGATCAGCACCGCGGGCAAACTGCGCCTACGTAAGGCTTGCACCAAGGCGCGGGTGCGCGGGTCAGTTCGACCCTCTAAAGGCGGCGGTGCCATATGCACCACATGGGTAGCCACACCCGCAAGTCGGCGCAAAGTGGAGGGCTGATCCAAATTGCCTTGCAAGGCGGTGATGCCTTGCTCACGCAAAACATCTGCTTTTTGCACCGAACGGGTCAAGGCCAGCAGTCGGCTTGACGCGCCCAGCAGACCGGCCACACGCATGCCCACATCGCCGCAACCGACGATCAACACACGCGGGCGACGAAACCTTGCAGGCAAGGCACCTAGGGGACTTTGGATTGAAGGCAAAATCAACGCTTTCGATAACTTACTGGTTTCCAAGGATAACAAGCATGGCTTTTCAGATTGTGGTGCAACCCAGCGGACGCAGTTTCACCGTGGAGGGCGATGAAACTGTGCTCGCGGCGGGTATTCGTCAAGGCTTAAATATGCCCTATGGCTGCAAAGATGGCGCCTGCGGTTCTTGCAAATGCAAAAAAATCAGCGGCCAAGTGCAGTTGGGTACTTACCAAGCCAAAGCACTGAGCGCTGAAGAATTCGCTGACGGTTGGGTGCTCACCTGTTGCGCCACGGCCCTGTCGGACGTGGTGCTCGAATCCAAACAAGTCAGTTCGGCAGACGCCTTGCCCATGAAAAAAATGCCGGTTCGCATTGCGGCCATGGAAAAAATGTCGACCGATGTGATGCGCGTCTTTTTGCAACTGCCCGCCACCGAAGTCATGCAGTATCACGCGGGTCAGTACATCGAATTTTTGCAGCGCGATGGCTCGCGCAGGGCTTATTCCATGGCGAATGCGCCGCACACCTTAGACCCTGAGTCGCCCAAGCTGGAACTGCATATACGCCATATGCCCGGTGGCAAATTCACCGACCTGGTGTTTGGTGCGATGAAAGAAAAAGACATTCAGCGCATTGAGGGGCCGCAGGGAAGTTTTTATCTGCGCGAAGACAGCGCCGCGCCCATGGTGTTGCTGGCTTCGGGCACCGGCTTTGCGCCTATCAAAGCTTTGTTGGAACATATGCAGCACAAGGGCATCACGCGGCCCACGCGCTTGTATTGGGGTGGACGTCGACCCGCAGACTTGTACCTCCACGACTGGGTGCTCGCGCAGTTGGCTGGCATGCCGCATGTGCAATACATACCTGTGGTCTCGGATGCTTTGCCCGAAGACGCATGGACGGGCCGAACCGGTTTTGTGCATAAGGCCGTGTTGCAAGACACACCCAGTTTGAGCGCTTATCAGGTGTATGCCTGTGGTGCGCCCATCGTGGTGGACTCGGCCCGCAAAGACTACATTGCCAGCGGTTTATCTGAAGACGCGTTCTTCGCGGATTCATTCACCAGCGAAGCCGATAAAGCCAGCGCTTAAAGCCTAGGCTTTGCGCGCCTGTTTATTTCTCTCGCGCAAAGCTCGCATTTTTTCGGCAATCTTGATCTCCAAGCCGCGCTCCACAGGCTCATACAGCGTGGGCGGCGTCATGTCATCGGGCCAATAGTTTTCGCCAGCGGCAAACCCATCGGGTTCGTCGTGGGCGTAGCGATAGGCTTTGCCGTAATCCAAGTCTTTCATCAAGGCGGTCGGCGCGTTGCGCAAATGCAGGGGCACTGGGCGGGTACCTTCGGACTTGATGAGTTTTCGCACGCTGTTGTAGGCCTTGTAAACCGCATTGGACTTGGGTGCAACCGCTAAATACACCACACACTCGGCCAAGGCCAGTTCACCCTCTGGGCTGCCCAAACGTTCGTAAACCTCAGCGGCGTCCAAGGCCATGCGCAAGGCACGCGGGTCTGCCAAGCCAATGTCTTCAGCGGCCATGCGGATCATGCGCCGTGCCATGTACTTGGGCTCGGCTCCGCCATCGAGCATGCGCACCAACCAATACAGCGCCGCGTCCGGGTCTGAGCCGCGCACCGATTTATGCAAAGCGCTGATGCTGTCGTAGAACTGCTCGCCGCCCTTGTCATAGCGGCGCATGCGTTCGCCCAGCACCTTGATCAACCATTCATCAGCAATGAGCGTGCGTTTGTCGGCAACTGCAGCCACCGCCAAAGTTTCCAAGGTGTTGAGCAAGCGCCTGGCGTCGCCATCGGCATAAGCAATCAAGCGGTTTTGCGCTTCTTGCGTCAGTTCAGGCACCGCGTCAATGGCGCACGCCTTGGCCACGATCAGCGCCAAATCGACTTCAGACAAAGGCTGCAGCACATACACCGCAGCTCGCGACAACAGCGCGGAATTCACTTCAAATGAGGGGTTTTCGGTGGTCGCGCCAATAAAGGTGAACAAGCCCGATTCGACATGCGGCAAGAAAGCGTCTTGTTGGCTTTTGTTAAAGCGGTGCACCTCATCGACAAACACAATGGTGCGTTGGGCCTCCAAGCCATCCCGTGCGGCTTGGGCTTGCTCTACCGCTTCGCGAATCTCTTTTACGCCGCCGAGCACCGCACTGATGGCCAAAAATTGCGCGTCAAAGGCGTCGGCCATGAGCCGGGCGATGGTGGTTTTGCCCACCCCAGGCGGCCCCCACAAAATGCAACTGTGCGGTTGTCCCGACTCGAAAGCTACGCGCAGCGCCATGCCCTCGCCCAAGATTTGCTGCTGACCAATTACCTCCCCCAGGCTGCGCGGGCGCAGGCGCTCAGCCAAGGGGGTGTGGGTCAAGGCCGCACCACGTCCGCACCTTTGGGCGGAACAAAAACAAATTGCGTTAGGGTCAAATTGCTGGGGTTTAATTCAACTCGCTCAAAACGAATGAGAGACCGATTGCCAAAAGCATCGGTGATGTCTAGCTGGCTCAATACCACCTGCCCCGCATCGGGGCGCAAACCAATGCGTATGGTTTGCAGGCTGGTGTCTTGTGTTTTGGGCGTGGCCAGCACCCAGTCAAGCCCCTCTTGCGAAGGCGCGGCCTTCAAGTTGAACTCTTTACCCAAGCTGGCCAAGTCTTGGGCCGAAGCAATCAATGCAGCCGGCGTACTGCCTAAAGTTTGCGCTTGGTTGCGCACAGTCACTTGGTTCAAGTCGGCATCAAACAACCACAACTGTTGACCATCGGCCACGATGTTTTGCACAAAGGGTTTGCTGTAATCAAAGCGAAACACGCTGGGGCGAATAAAAGCAAACACGCCCGATGAGGTTTTTGGCTTTGACGGCCTTCCTTCTTTGGCAGGAGCGGCCACCACTTGCACAAAGTCTGCACGCAAACTGCGGGTGGATTTTAAAAACTGTGCCAAGGTGTCCAAGCTGTCGGCATGCACCATCCCCATGCTCAGCAGCAAGAGTGCAGCGAAAGCAAAACGCAGTTTCTTGTTCATTCTGAATGTGTAGGCACCAAAATTTCGCGTTGCCCATTGCTGCTCATGGAACTGACCAAGCCGGCTTTTTCCATGTCCTCCACCAAACGCGCAGCGCGGTTGTAGCCAATTTTCAAATGCCGCTGAACCAAGGAAATACTGGCTTTGCGGTTCTTCAGCACCACTTCCACGGCTTGGTCGTAAAGCGGGTCTTTTTCTCCCGATATATCGCCAAACAAATCGGGGCCTTCAGAGCCAGCCTCCACCGTGCCGCCTTCGAGCACGCCTTCGATGTAATTGGGCTCGCCTTGGGTCTTCAAATAACTCACCACGCGGTGTACTTCGTCGTCACTCACAAAAGCGCCGTGCACGCGTATGGGGAAACCTGTGCCACTGGGCAAATACAACATGTCTCCCATGCCAAGCAATGCTTCCGCACCCATTTGGTCAAGAATGGTGCGACTGTCAATCTTGCTGCTCACCTGAAAAGCGATACGGGTGGGGATATTCGCTTTGATCAAACCGGTGATGACGTCCACACTGGGGCGTTGAGTGGCCAAAATTAAATGGATGCCAGCCGCCCGCGCCTTTTGCGCCAAACGGGCGATGAGCTCTTCGATTTTTTTACCAACAACCATCATTAAATCGGCCAACTCGTCGATCACCACCACGATATGCGGCAAACGGTCCAGCGGTTCGGGGTCCTCGGGTGTGAGACTGAAGGGATTGGTCAAAGACACACCGCTCTCACGCGCTTCATCCAGCTTGTGGTTGTAGCCCGCCAAATTTCGAACACCCAGCTTGCTCATCAATTTATAGCGGCGCTCCATTTCACCCACACACCAATTCAAACCATTGGCGGCTTGGCGCATGTCGGTGACCACCGGTGCCAACAGATGCGGAATGCCTTCATAGACCGACATCTCCAGCATCTTGGGGTCAATCATCAGCATGCGCACATCGCGCGCTTCGGCTTTGTAGAGCAAAGACAAAATCATGGCGTTGATACCCACCGACTTGCCCGAACCCGTGGTGCCGGCCACCAAAACGTGGGGCATTTTGGCCAAATCTGCCACCACGGGGTTGCCACCAATGTCTTTGCCCAAGCCCATGGTCAGCATGGATTTGGCTTCGTTGTAAATCGACGAGCCCAAGATTTCACTGAGGCGTATGGTCTGGCGTTTGCTGTTGGGCAACTCCAACGCCATGAAGTTTTTCCCAGGAATGGTTTCCACCACACGTATGGACACCATGCTGAGAGAACGCGCCAAATCTTTGGCCAAATTCACCACTTGCGAGCCTTTGACACCGGTAGCGGGCTCAATTTCATAACGGGTCACCACAGGGCCGGGAGCGGCGGCCAGCACTTTGACTTCAACCCCGAAATCGCGTAATTTTTTCTCAATCAAACGACTGGTGAACTCAATCGTTTCCGCGTCCACAGGGTCTAGCTTGAGTTGAGAAGCGTCCAGCAATTCGACCTGAGGCAAACGCGAATCAGGCAAGTCGTTGAACAAGGGCTTTTGCCGCTCGCGCGCCACACGCTCACTTTTGGGGGGGGCAGCTTCAGGCTCCACCACGATACGCACCGGATGCACAGGCATATCGGCGTTTTCATCGCGCTCCCAGACCATGTCTTTTTCACGCGCTCGGGCGGCGGCTTCGCCCAGCGCCAAGTCTTGTGCAATTTCGCGCTTCTCACGTTGCTGCTGAATAAAGCCATCGATCGCCGAGCCGATTTTTTCAGCGACTTGGACCCACGAAAAACGAAACACCCAAGACAAACCAATCACCATGAAGACGATGAAAACCAAACCCGAGCCATTAAAGCCAAGCCATTTGTCTGCCGAACTGCCCACCAAAAAACCCAGAATGCCACCCGCATGGTGACCAGGCAACTGCGCTTCAAAGCGGTAAAGACGGGTGAACTCCAAGCCGGTGCTGGACAACAGCAGCATGGCCAAGCCACTCCAAAAAGCCCAACGGCTCAAGCGCCAAATGGGGTTTTCAGGCAGCACATCATTTTCGGTGCGCAAGCGGTTGGCCAAAGCAGACAACCAACTGACCAAGCCGGCCAAGTAACACCAAAAAACCGAATACCCAAGTAGGAAAAATGACAAATCACTGACGGCTGCACCAATGCGTCCACCCCAGTTGCGAATCTGCGGATTTGCGCCAGACGTTGTCCATGCAGGGTCAAGCGCGGAATGGCTGAGAATGGCCAAAAGCCAAAAAACCAAAACAACGAAACCAACTGCCAGTGCAATTTCTTGAATAAACCGCTGAAAACCAGTCATTTCGACAGGTTTTTCACGCGTGTTGTTAAGTGTGTGCAGAGAGTAAGTCATGACAGAAGCTAAGCTTAACAGGAGCTTGCAAGCGGGCCATGGCTGCAAGGCCTAAAATCGACGCTTCCCGTGCGCTCATGTTTGCCCACGCTCTAAGCTTAGATGAATCGATTTCATGACTTCCCCCCAACACAGCAAGGTACTTATTTTGGGCTCTGGCCCTGCCGGTTACTCAGCCGCGGTTTATGCAGCCCGCGCCAACCTCAAACCCACACTGATTACTGGTATGGCTCAAGGCGGTCAACTGATGACCACCACCGATGTCGATAACTGGCCTGCCGATGTCCATGGTGTGCAAGGCCCAGACCTGATGCAACGTTTCTTAGAGCACGCAGAGCGTTTCAATACGCAAATGGTGTTCGACCATATCAATAAGGTGGATTTTTCAAAGCGGCCCTTCACTTTGGTGGGTGACAGCGGCACCTACACCTGCGACGCGCTCATCATCGCCACGGGCGCATCGGCCAAATACCTCGGCCTGCCCTCTGAACAGTCGTTCATGGGTCGCGGTGTTTCAGGTTGCGCCACCTGCGACGGTTTTTTCTACCGAGACAATATTTGCTGTGTGGTGGGTGGCGGCAATACCGCCGTGGAAGAAGCCTTGTACCTGTCCAATATCGCCAGCAAGGTGCATTTGATTCACCGCCGCGATAAATTCAAGGCCGAGGCCATCATGATCGACAAGCTCATGGACAAGGTGTCTAACGGCAAAATTGTGCTGGAACTGCACAGCGTGTTGGATGAGGTGCTGGGCGACCCCTCCGGCGTCACAGGGGTGCGCCTGAAAAGCACTGTAGACAACAGCACCCGCGACTTGGCTGTTCACGGTTGCTTCATCGCTATCGGTCACCAGCCCAACACAGGTATTTTTGAAGGCCATCTGGCCATGAAAGACGGCTACATCATCACCCAAAGCGGCTTGCAAGGCATGGCCACACAAACCAGTGTCCCCGGTGTTTTTGCGGCTGGCGATGTGCAAGACCATATTTACCGACAAGCCATTACCAGCGCGGGCACAGGCTGTATGGCGGCCTTGGATGCCCAGCGCTTTTTAGAGCAATAAGGGCTTGGCGACAACTCCCTAGGGTTTCGGGCTACAATCTTTGGCTCTGAGGATTGCATCCCAAGGGTTACCGCCCCCTTTTTTGGCGAGGTCAAGTCTGACAACTTTGGTTGGCAGGCTGTTACATCAAGGAGTGTCTGAATGGCACGTGTATGTGAAGTTACGGGCAAAGGCCCCATGGTTGGGAACAATGTTTCCCACGCCAACAATAAAACCAAGCGTCGTTTCATGCCCAATTTGCAGTACCGCCGTTTCTGGGTGGAAACCGAGAACCGTTGGGTGCGTTTGCGCGTCTCCAGCGCTGCATTGCGCTTGATCGACAAAAAAGGCATTGACGTCGTGCTCGCAGACATGCGCGCTCGCGGTCAAGCTTAAATTTTCACCGACTTCGAAAGGACTTCATCATGGCTTCCAAAGGCGGACGCGAAAAAATCAAGCTTGAATCCACAGCTGGAACAGGTCACTTCTATACGACCACGAAAAACAAGAAAACCATGCCCGAAAAAATGTTGATCATGAAATTTGATCCCAAGGCTCGCAAGCATGTGGAATACAAAGAAATCAAACTGAAGTAATTCAGCCACTGATAAAAAAACCCGCCTAGGCGGGTTTTTTTATGTCGGCTTCAACGTCGCCAGCGGTAATAGCCTAAGCCGAAGTTAAAGGTAAAAGGCAGCGGGTTGCCATAGTAATAAGGCGGTGAATACGGCATGACATAAACAGGGTTACTTAATACCTGCGACGGGCTTTGCAAATAAATGACCTGCGGCGCGGGAGCCAAAGGAGGTGCCGGCGTGGAAGCTGAAAAAGTGGGGGTGATTTGCAAGCTGACGTAAGCACCTGGGTCATAGGGCATTTGCACCGTGAACTGCTTGCCAGCGTATTCATAAACCACATTGAACACGGTAGACATCACCACCTCGCCGTTGCCATTAACGGTGTTGGTAGGTAAATAGCTGGGGGTGGTTGAAAGCACTTTGGCTTGCTCCTGCGCCCACAAAGAGGAACAGGACAAGCATAAAACAGCCGCCAACAAACGAGTCATGAGGACATTCACCCCATGCGCGCAGTGCGCAACTGCATAGAGAAGTCTCGCAAGGCAGCAACGCCGCTGGCCTCTGCGCGTTTGCACCAAGCTTGCAACTCGGCAGCCAACTGGGCTCGGTTGGCATGGGTGTTAAGCCACATCTGACGCAACTCTTCTCGCATACGGACCATGGTGTCGACATGAGGCAATGCGGCACGCGCCTGCGCCAGTTGGGCGCGGAATTTTTCGGGCACTTGCAACTCGTCTCGGTGCATCCAACGCTTGGCAGCAGCCAAAGCGGCTTGCGTGGGCAATTGGGGCAAGCTCGCCACCTCTTGTTTCAAAGCCAGTTTGAGTTGGCGCGCGAAGCCCGCCATCACCTCATAACGGTTGGCAATCAAGGCCTCCAGTGTTTTCTCGTCCGCCACCGGTTGTGCCAAGGCATATTGCAGTTTGGGTGGGGTTTTTTTCACCGTGGCCAAACCCATTGTTTCCAAGATGCGGATGTACAACCAGCCAATATCGAATTCATAGGGTTTGACCGACAGCTTGGCTGAGGTGGGGTAGGTGTGGTGGTTGTTGTGTAACTCTTCGCCGCCAATCAAGATGCCCCAAGGCGAGATATTGGTGCTGGCGTCAGGAGCTTCAAAGTTACGGTAACCCCAGTAATGGCCAACACCATTGATCACGCCAGCGGCCGTGACGGGGATCCACATCATTTGCACCGCCCAGACAGTCAAACCAATAGCGCCAAACAAGGCCAAGTCGATGATCATCATCAAGCCTACGCCCTGCCAAACAAATCTTGAATAGACATTGTGCTCAAGCCAATCATCAGGCGTACCGTGGCCATATTTGCGCAAAGTTTCTTCATTGGCAGCTTCCACCCCATACAACTCAGCGCCCTGCCAAAAGACTTTTCGAATGCCAAACACCTGCGGGCTGTGCGGGTCGTCTTCAGACTCGCATTTGGCGTGGTGTTTGCGGTGTATAGACGCCCAGGCTTTGGTGGTCATGCCGGTGGTCAACCAAAGCCAAAAGCGGAAAAAGTGCGCCGGCAACCAGTGCAAATCGAGGGATCGATGGGCTTGATGGCGGTGTAAATAAATGGTGACAGAGGCAATCGTGATGTGCGTCATGACCAATGTGAACAACACCAACTGCCAAGCACTTAAATGCCAAGTGCCGTGGGCCAGCCAATTCATCAGCACATCTAACCAAGGCCAAGAGGGCAACAACATAGCAATCCTTTAGTAAAACTGAATTTGATTTTAAGCCGCTTGCCACACAGCCGCGAAAAAGCCGTCGGTTGCGTGCCTATGCGGCCAAAGACGCAAATACAAACCATCTGCGCTGCACAAACTGGCCGCTTGATCCACCTCAAGTTCACTTAACACCTCGCTCACCAGTAGCGGTTTGAAATCGGGGTGGGCGGCGCTGAAAGCTTGGGCAATCTGCTCATTTTCTTCTGGCAACAAACTGCAAGTGGCGTAGACCAAGCGGCCGCCTGGTTTGAGTAACTTTGCAGCGCTGTCCAAAATCGCGGCCTGCTTGACGCTGAGCTCCTCTACCGACAGTGGGGTTTGACGCCATTTCAAGTCGGGGTTGCGTCGCAAAGTTCCCAAGCCGGTACATGGCGCATCCACCAGCACGCGGTCCATCTTGCCGCGCAAGCGCTTGATACGCTCATCGCGTTCATGGGCGATGGCCACAGGATGAATATTGGACAAACCGCTGCGCGCCAAGCGTGGTTTTAAAGCATCCAAGCGGTGCGCCGAGGTGTCAAACGCATACAAACGGCCGGTGTTGCGCATGGATGCACCTAGGCCCAAGGTTTTACCCCCAGCGCCCGCGCAAAAGTCGGCGACCATCTCGCCGCGCTTGGCGTCCACCAGTTGCACCAACAGTTGTGAGCCCTCGTCTTGAACCTCGATGATGCCTTTTTCAAAAAGCGCCAGCTTGCTGAGGTTGGGTTTGGCGTTCATGCGTAAGCCCCATGGGGAATGAGGCGTGGGCTGAACCGTGATGCTGTGCTTTTCAAGTTCGGTTTGAACGTCGGCACGTTTGGCCAGCATGGTGTTGACCCGCACATCCAAGCCAGCGGTGTGCTGCAAGCTCTCCACCAGAGGCCAAAACTCCTCGCCCAATTGGGCTTGCAAGCCTTCAGCCAACCAAGGCGGCAGATTGTGTTTGTGAGGAGCCAAAAAAGCGTCGTCGGTGGCGGCATCGCAATCTGCCAACCACTTGAACTCCATATCGCTCATGGCGGCTTTCATGAAACCACGGTCACCGTGGGTGGCTTGGGGTTGTTGCAACTTGGCTTGGGTGTCTAGGTAAGCTGCCCAGCCCAAAATTGCCAAGCGCCGCTCTTTCACGCCGGTACCGGATTTTCCTAAGTGCTCGAACCGCAGTTTTTGGCGCAACACGTTGTAGCCGGTTTCGGCCAAGACACCACGCTCACGCGGCCCCAAGGCCATTTGTTTGCGTTGGTCACGGAAGTATTTGGAAACCACGCTGTCGGCAGGGTGGTCAAAGCGAAGCAGCAAACGGGTGAGTTCGGTGCAGGCGTCTAACAAGGCTTTTGGATGCATAAGAGGATTATCGGCTTTGCCAGAAAGCTTTATGCTTGAGAGACCATGAGCAACACCGACCTCTCCCCTTTGCCTGTCCTAAAACTGGGGCCTTACCGCCATTACAAGGGTCTTCTGTATGAAGTGCTGGGTGTTGTTCGGCACAGCGAAACCTTGGAGCCTTTGGTGCTGTACCGCGCCGAATACGGCGAACGCGGGCTTTGGGTGCGCCCATTTGAAATGTTCACCGAAGAGGTAGTGATTGAAGGTGTTAGACAAGCACGCTTCACCTCGCTTTCACCTTAGGCAAACACCCCTGCGGTTTCTTGCATCTGCGCTGACACTTCGCCCAAGTGGTGCAAGCTGTCGCCCAAGCTGAGTTCGATTTGCGTCAAGCGCTTAAAGCAATGGCTGACGATGTACTCATCGGTCACGCCGATACCGCCATGCAACTGCACCGCTTCTTGGCCCACATGGCGAGTGGAGCGGCCAATTTGAAATTTGGCCCGCGATACCGCCAAGCTGCGCTCGGCAGCAGGCGCGTTGAGTTTGAGCGAAGCGTAGTAGCTCATGGAGCGGCCCAGTTCGAGTTGCATTTTCATGTCGGCCACGCGGTGGCGCAGCGCCTGAAAGCTGGCAATCGCCACACCAAACTGTTTGCGGGTGTTCATGTACTCCACAGTAAGGGTCAATGTTTTTTCCATCAAACCCACAGCCTCGGCGCATAAAGCAGTGGCACCCACATCCACTGCCAATTGCAAAGCGGCCAAGCCGTCAAGGCTGATGAGGTGCGCGCTGGCGTCTTTCAAGTGCAATTCGCTCATGCGACTGCCATCTTGCGCAAGATAGGCATGGGTGGTGTCGGTGGCCGCACTGCGCGGCACCAAAAACAAGGCTTGCTTGCCGTTCACCGTGGCTGGCACCAAAAAACCGTGGGCATGGTCACCGGCGGGCACCAAGCTTTTGTGGCCGTTGATGTGCCAAGCCGTGCCCACTTGTTTGGCAGTGGCTTGGCATTTGTGCAGGTCGTAGCGTGTGCCTTTTTCATGGTGTGCCAATACGAGCATGGCGTCGCCACCGGCCAAGCGTGGCAACCATTCGGTTTTCAAATCGTCAGGTGCAAAAGCTTGCAACACCGAGGTGCACATCCACGTGTGCACCAAGGGCTCCATCACCATGCCACGGCCCAACTCTTCCATGGCCACCATGCCCTCGTTGGGGCCCATGTTCATGCCGCCGTAAGTGTCTTGCACATACAAGCCACACAAGCCCAACTCGGCCATGGCTTGGTAGGCGCTGGCAGAAAACCCGCCGGCGGCCACCACGCTGCGGCGAGCATCAAAGGTGTAAGCCTTGTCCACCCATTTGCGAACCGCGTCGCGCAGTTGCTCTTGTTCGTCTGAAAAATCAAAGTCCATGCTTCACCCCAAAACAGTTTGTGCAACGATATTGCGTTGAACTTCATTTGAGCCACCATAAATGGTGGTCTTGCGCATATTGAAATAGGTGGAGGCCAAAGGTGCGCAATGCGCCGCGCCCACATGGTCGCCTTGCCATCCCGCGTCCATCGCCTCTTGGATGAACGGCAAGCTAAAAGGCCCTGCGGCCATCATCATCAACTCGCTGTAGCGCTGTTGAATTTCAGAGCCGCGAATTTTCAAGAGGCCAGCAATATCCAACGATTGCTTGCCCGATTTTTCGGCGCTCAAGACCCGCAGCACCATCATCTCTAGGGCAATGACATCGACTTCGAGCTTGGCGATTTCATCTCTGAACCGCAGGTCGTCCCACACCCCTTCGGTTTTGGCGATGCGCTTCAAGCGTTCGAGTTCGCGTTTGGCGCGGTTGACGTCAGCGATGTTGGTGCGCTCATGTGCCAGCAAAAACTTGGCATAGTTCCAGCCCTTGTTTTCTTCGCCGACCAGGTTCTCTGAAGGCACTTCTACGTTGTCAAACCACACCTCATTGACTTCGCATTCACCGTCCAGCAATTTGATGGGGCGCACGCTCACACCCTTGGACTTCATGTCGATCAGCAAGAACGAAATACCGGTTTGTGGTTTGCCCTCGGAACTGGTGCGCACCAAACAAAAAATCCACTCGCCAAACTGCGCCAAGGTGGTCCAGGTTTTTTGACCGTTAACAATAAATTTGTCACCCACACGCTCGGCACGGGTTTTCAACGATGCCAGGTCCGAGCCCGAACCTGGCTCGCTGTAACCCTGGCTCCACCACACGTCGCCGCTGGCAATGCCTGGCAAAAACCTATGCTGTTGCTCGGGCGAGCCAAACGCCATGATGACGGGTGCCACCATCACAGGACCAAACGGCACGACGCGCGGCGCGCCGGCCAAAGCACACTCTTCTTCAAACAAATGCTTTTGCACCGCATTCCAGCCGGGGCCGCCAAACTGCTCTGGCCAGCTGTAGCCCAGCCAACCCTTGGTACCCAAGATTTTGGCCCAAGCCTGCATGTCCTCGCGGGTCAAACGCAAGGCGTTGTGCACTTTGTGCGAAAGGGTTGCAGGCAAATGCGCGTGCACCCATGTGCGCACCTCTTCGCGAAAAGCCTGCTCTTCAGGGGTAAAAGCCAAATCCATTAAAGGTCTCCGTTGCAATTTAGAACGACCGTGCTATTTTGCGCGATTTTTGGATGCCAGTGGGGATGCATGGTGATAATGACCAGCTATGCGCAATATCGTGATTCTTATTTCTGGCGGCGGCTCGAATATGTTGGCCATCGCCCAAACCGCCCAACGCGAACACTGGCCAGAGCGCTTGCAAGCGCGTATTGCCTGTGTGATCAGCAACCGCCCCCAAGCGGCAGGCCTTGCCAAAGCCGCTGAACTGGGTTTGGCCACGCAAGTCGTGGACCACACGCTTTACGAAAACCAGTCCCATCCCCGCGAGGCTTTTGACTCGGCATTGATGCAAGCCATTGATGCCCATCAACCCAGCTTGGTGGTGCTGGCGGGCTTTATGCGCATTTTGACGCCTGGGTTTGTGGTGCATTACCAAGGGCGATTGCTCAATATCCACCCCTCACTTTTGCCGGCATTCACAGGCCTCAACACCCATCAACGGGCGATTGATGCAGCTTGCCGTTTTGCCGGTGCAACAGTGCACCAAGTAACGGTGGATTTAGACGACGGGCCGATTCTTGCGCAAGCCGTGGTGCCGGTGTTGCCCGACGACACGGCAGACAGTTTGGCGTCGCGTGTACTCACGCAAGAGCACTTGATATACCCACAAGCGATTGCAGAGTGGCTAAGCCGCCAACCTTGAATTACGCGGCAAATGCGCGGTTAAAAATTCCATTTGGTCGGCCAATATACGGCGGTTACGCAAGATGAAGTCTTCCCACAGGGTGGGTACATAAGGCGTGTAAAGCAAAGGCATGCGGGCCTGCTCGGGGGTGCGGTTGGCTTTGCGGTGGTTGCAAGCGCGGCAAGCGGTGACCACATTCATCCAAGTGTCCAAGCCGTGTTGGCCAAACGGGATGATGTGTTCGCGGGTGAGTTCGGTTTCGTGGAAATCGTCGCCACAGTAAGCGCAGATATTGCGG